>Ga0209780_1003999_pt1 | contig 11230 bp, 11 predicted proteins | sample WorMetexBAHAMAS2_FD_187384 | JGI IMG/M metagenome (GOLD analysis project Ga0209780, IMG submission 187384) | Marine gutless worms symbiont microbial communities from Max Planck institute for Marine Microbiology, Germany - Inanidrilus exumae... | ecosystem: Host-associated > Annelida > Digestive...
CCACAGGATAACTACACGGACAGGAAAGGAATGAGCACGAGCATTTATACGAGAATCAGGCAAAAACAGTTTCAATGAGTGACCACGTGTACTGCGATAACCAGCCAACCTAAAAAAATGAATCAAACGGTATATGACATCCACGGAATATTTTACGGAGAAGCTGGTTCTCGAACGTCCTGTTATTCGTCAATGAGCTTACTGGAAGCCAACGAGGTATAAATAATCAAGGTGGAAATTCTGTAGCGGATTCATAAGTTAATGTGCGCAGTACTTGCCTAGCTATCGTTTAATTTGCTAAACGAAGTAGGTTCTCTTGTTTGGTATTTTGAAGTACGTGTGCGATATCGTCGTAAAAAGGTTCACGTTCGCTATCTCATCTCTTGATGAGTTCTTGTTAGTCTAGGGCAACTATAAGTGCTAGTTTATTCTGCGCCTTGTTGTCCCGCTGACTATTGTTTCGTACTTGCGTCTATGTCACTGCATGATTGATACGACATGTGAGCAAACAAAATGATGATGGGTTGATTATGTGACAGAAGGTAGGTTTCCTTTGATATGTGGAGTGTTGCAGTAGGTAGGTTAGAGGGCCGGGCGACGGCGCGGGTTGACGACGCGTATGGAACCGAGGTTTGTCCGACGAACGCAGCTGATCCGCAGTCAATGCAATTTACAATAAACCGAGTAACATTTGGTACCATGTCTCAAAATTATTAGCAAGAAGTAAGTAATTATATTGGCATTAACACGTTAAAGAATTAATTCACAATGGTTTTTGTGAAAATTCGGATCAGCTACGGTGCGTCGGACAACTACCTATTTGCTAGACTCCAGTGTCCCTTACATCTCTGCTGCCATTGGCCGCAGCGTCTATTAAGCCACGCCTACAACGCCCCAGCCCTACGCTTCGACTTCAAAGTAACCTACCTTCTGTCACAACCCTAGTAGGTGCCTAACCTATCTCCTGTCACACTACCGATGGGTTGACAGTAAACGCCAGACGAAGTCTCTGGTGCAGTCATCCGCGCACACGCTAATATTTGTCCACGACAATAGTACTCTAATAAACGTGTAAGATGCATGACTGTAAAGTGACCAAATGCCCAACTGCTCGTATTGCACTTTACTGTTAATATACAATCGCAGTGAAATAATAATCGTGCCAGTCTGATTATTTTTGACGTATTGATCGAAAATGTACAACGCTTCCTTATTATTGCATCGTATAAGTACGGAACTGTTATTTGAATGCGCCTAAAGACTGTAACTGTGATGCGTTACACAAGTAGTGACAGGTGACGATTTCCAAAGACAAACGATGGTGTTAGAATATAAAGGACCAGCCTCATATAAATGTGTAAGCAACTCATGTACTCTCTTGCCTTAAACAAAAGGCCTGCATTTGATGAACATGGAGTAGGCCAATCTGTACTGAAATTGTTTGCCACTTTGACAGAAAGTGCTATAGTCATAATTTTTGTCGAATGTTGACAGGATTCGTGGTTTTGGTATAGGAGGAGGGCTATTGGGCTAATCATAAAACGTCAGCGCTGTTGCCTTTGACTAGTTTAGTGTCTTTCTCATCAGCGTCTCTGTTGTTGCGATATACGGGCAGAATCGGTATTTAATTTACTCAAGAGGTCACAAGAACGTTATAATCACCCTTGTCAATCACCCCCTATAGGCTATATTTTGCGTTTTGGGTCATTTTCAAATCTCTGGAACGGCCGAAGCTAGAGTCGTTGGGTGACAAATTACCCCTAAATGGGCGCGTTCAAGGTCTCGTAACCCATTTTTACCGCGCGACACTATATGCTAGTGCAGTATATGCTGTGGCTCTTTGTCCATCTATTGAGTATTTAATAATAAACCACATAACATACGTACATGCTAAAGAGTTAAAAGCAGTGAATAAAGAGGTAGTACATACATAACATAACATAAACAAAAAGACAATCTACATGCTATTTAAATCGGTGGGCATAAAGACTGCGTATAATAAAAGAGTTGCGTCTAAAGTTGTAGTTGCAAGCTGGCAGCTGTAGAAGCCCACGTGGATTGCTTTTGAGAGGAGGGAGTAACGGCTGCAAACAGTGATGTGTGGACAGCAGTTGGTTTTTAAAGAATTTCTTATATCCATATCGTCCATAATAGCATCGATTTCAAAACATGCGCTGACAAATTGGTATTTATACATTGTACGAAGAAAGGCATTGATCTGTCCGTCTGTCTGTCTGTTACAAACCGGAGTTCTGTCAAAGCAGCTAAACTTACGATCACGAAGAGAACGCTGTACGATAGCCCAGGGAAGGTCGTTTTCTGATGCCAAAGATCTTGGTGAATTTCCAACTAAGTCACCCCAAACGTGAATGTCAAATACAGTTGGGGTAGGTCATGTTAATTGAAACCTTGTCAGTTGCTGCACAACCGTGCGGTTCCTCTGCGGTAGCTGCGCTTCTTGTTAAATTTTGGGGTCCCAAAATATCTCTGGAACGGATGACACTAGACATTTCAAGTTCAGACTGATCCCAGTGTGCACTAGCGTACCGTGCACACGGATGGTAAATTAGTAATTGCCCGCTGATTGGGGCGTATTTTAGGTCACGTGGCCCCTTACAATTTAAGGAAATAACTGTTCTGTCTCGCAAATGGTACAGGACTACAGACGTGGTTGCAATAGAAGATTAACAGGAAATCACATGTGGCTTATTGTGATCGAATGGAACCAGTACCAATGACCTTGAGTGACCTTGAAGGTCATTTTAGCTGTTTTAAACCTCTTTCACTCATATATTTCGCCAAGTATAGCGCGTATTAACTACGACATGTTTACATATAATCAAAAGCGTAAGTGGACTGTACTTTCAACTTTCTCGAAACTGGAGGACTTCTCAAGGTGACAGCTATAGGCAGTGACTACACTGTAAATGTGGTAGTATGTCAGAAACGGTGCAAGATGGAGTCGTTATTACCACAGAACACTAACAGGAAGTGATATATGGCCAATCGAATAGCGGAAATTCCGATGACCTTGAGTATATTCATTTACAGCAAGCCTTTTCAAGTGCAATATTTTCGTACAGTTTTGCTGCAGTTGACAAGATTTAAACTGCAAGAACTGAGTTTCTTCTTAATTGTTATTTGCTGTTCTTAATAAATACTTTCCGATTCTCATCCAGGATTCACGGACCAGTTATGAGATAAAAAGATCAAACAGAACTTTTGTCTGTGTGTGCTCTGACGCTTATAAGTCAGTAGCGACATTGCTGTTAGAGCGTTTTGGCAGAAAAGTTTACCACATACAGTATCCAACATTGTAGAAGCGATGTTAAAATGCTGGCAATAAATAGTGAAATTTTGCATACGTAACATGTGTGTCAGAGTTAGCTTCTATTACAGCACAGTTAGGCCTATATACAGTTCTAACTAACTCTTATCGCTTCAGCATGCATTGTCTGCAAATAGGTGCAGATGTCAGTCATATGTTGAACAAACAAGTTACGGCTGTTACCGTATTAGCAAAACATTATCAGTTACATTTACATTTCACTAACAGTGCACCATCCAATAATGTAAGAAGCTGCGAAATTATGTACAAGTTCTGAACCCAAGGTTTTGCGTCACAAGTCTTGCAGTGTGTTTTGAAATGTAGGTGCAATTAGCACAGATAGCCTATAGATGTTGTCGGTTGCTATGGCAGCGGTGTTGTCTAAGACGACGGCCTGCAGCTGCCGATGAGACCGGCGGAGACCATCTTTTCGACGTCGCGCATCGCCAGGAAGTCCTTGATGGCGGCCGGGATGGGCAGGGCGCCGATGTTGCCCATGAGCGGCGGGACGGGCAGGCAGCGGCGGACGGCGTGCCGACAGAGGGACTGGAGCGGCGGCGGCGCGGCCGAGGCGACGCGCAGCGCCAGCAGAACGTCGGCGTCGTTGACGAAGTAGAAGATGACGCCGTCGCGCAGCAAAGATCGCAGCATGTTGACGTCGCAGTCGACGCAGACGAGCAGGTGGATGACCGACACGTAGTTGTTGACGATGGCGCCGTGGATCGGCCGCTTGCTGCTGCTGCTGCTGCTGCCGCCGCCGCCGTCGACACTCTCATTGAGTGACGCGCCGTGCTGCAGCAGCGACAGTGTCCCGGCAACGTCGTTGTTGAGAATGCACGTCATCAGCGGACTGCACTTCTTGGAGCCGAACAGGTTCGGGTCGGCACCGGACTCCAGAAGCGCTAAGTACACAAACGTCAACACACGGTGGATGGTCCGTGGCAAACAACGTCCAGAAGTCTGGGTCACAGATCAAACAAGTATGTCCATTCTCGTAACACTCGGACGGAAATGTACGCTGGCCGCGTCGCGTGCTGCCGCCAAGTGAATCACACTGAATATGCGCCGCGCGCCCTATTAAGATTACAAAGATGGATGGGCCAGACAGACGGACGGACGGACGCCAGATCATTACATTACGCTTACCGCTAGACGCGGCCAACGGAAAAAACAAGGCTACACATAGCGGCATTGACATACTAGTAAGCAACCAATTAAGTCCCAGTGACAGTTTTACCGCATGAAGCTACTGAGGTAGCGCGGTACTGCGCGGTATATGTTATCGTCCGTCAATCACACTTGTGAGACCTGCCAACAACTCTCAATGTATCGTCGTACTTTTTCCACCACATGGAATTACACAAGATGGCACCACAGTTACTATGGGATGCTAATACGAAATCATTATTTTAATCAACAGTATTGATTAAAATAATGATTTCGTATTAGCATTCCATAGTAACTGTGGTGCCATCTTGTGTAATTATTCAATAGTGATAGTGCGTGAGTAAAATTAATACCTGTACTGTCAGGGACTATCTATGAATCGATGCCATGAACATTTTTCAGAGAACACTGGATCCTTGGTTTGGCGTCTTACCAGCTGGCACGTTACCAAGGGGACCTGCTATTGACTTCAGCTTGTTTACTGACCTGGAGAGCGGTCAACCGTCACGGCCATCCTTGGACACTGACCGGCTAGATTAACTGATGCGTGGGTCTCGTGAAGGACAGGTCGTCTAGGCTCGCGCGGACCTTGTTGAGGCGACGTCATCTAGGCATTGGCCAGGTGGGATTAGTTGAGAGGCGGACGTGCGATGTGACAGACGTGCTGTCGTCGCATATTGAACTTTTTGATCTTGGAAAACATTTTTGTCGTCAAATGTATATAGGTTTGTAAATGAAAATCGTCGACCGTGATCTCATACACTCGGCCAGCACTGTCAACACACTGCCATAGCAGCAGTTTCGTCGGTAAATATCTATACATAATAATCGGATTGTGAAGATGTGTGGCCACGCGCGTGGCGTATGGACGGACGACGGGCGACGGTCGGGCGCGGCAGGCACGGGCGGCAGGCGGCGAGCGCAGACTGGCTGCGGGCCGGAATAGAGGGCTCGGGCGGCGGTGGGCAAGCCAAAATCGCAATGTCACGCCAGGGGCGTGGCTTACGAGGACGGACGGGCGGGTGAGTACAGGCAATCCCGCCGCAGAGCGGCGTGACGGCTTCTCGTTATCAGCTGTCATAAAGCAGATAATAAAGCACAGTAGCACATACTTAAAATATTTTGCTAACGATACGGAAAGTTATGATATGGTACTGGTACTGGAGGTTAACGTCACTTAACATAACATAGATAATCAGCGACTGTTATGATATATGTCAAATTCATTAAATTTATATTTTACAGAAAATACGTCAATCTGACGCAGCTTAAGTTCTGCTTGTTGTTCGACCTTCTGGCAAACAGCGAAAATAAATTTTCTTGCACACTACGTCAAAAGATTCTCTTGAAAAGCTTTTAAGTTTCTTTCGTCCATGGTCACATAACAGGAAGAACAGCTACCGTTCATGGCGGCGAGGTGCTGCCCACTGGCGGTGGCCGACAGAGGCGTCATGGCGTCCTCGTAGACCCGGTTCACATCACAGCCGAACTGGACGAGCAGGCGGACGATGTCGGCGTGACCCTCGACGGCCGCCAGCAACACCGGCGTCTTGCCGTCGGCCGTCGGCCAGTCGGCGTCGACGCCGCGTCCTAGCAGCCGTTCCACCGTGTCAACCACGCCGTAGATCGCTGCGTGGTGGATCGCCGAACGTCCATCCTTGTGCACCTGGACAGCAGCGCTTATTGTTTTCAATCGACACCAACCCGACATGCAAATCATGATTCACACAAACAGCTGAGCCTGAATCGAGAAATACATTCTAAAATCAAAACGTCATTCATATTGTTCTTATGAATCTGCACTACACTGATACTGTAACTAAATAGTGAATTTATACTGATATCTTTGGTGCTTCTCTCACCGACAGGTACATGAGCGATAGTCGCTCCGTACGCATTATGGTAGCTCATTCTACGTAATAGAACTGCAGTCATTAAGCAATGCCTCTTCTGTTTCTTTTTCCATGTCTCAGAGACGAACCAGTGCACTATTGTTGTGCTGTGGTTGTTTAGCTGTGCTGAGTCGTTACTCAAACAAGGAACTGCGTCATAAACCGAAAACCCACTTCCCATTTTAGGAACAAAATCTCCCAGGCAACCATCACTTTGGGACGTGTCCTGTCATCTCTGTAGTGTAATTACCAACCGCGTTAGCCGGGAAGATGAAGCAATCCTGCAGTAGGTAGCGTCCGTCTGTCCGTCCGTTTGTTTCCAATCTATCTCCTGAACCGACTGATCTTTGAACTCGAGTTTTTTGTGTGTGTCTCGATCAAGAAGAGTTTTTTTCTAGTACAATTTGTTTCGGGCCCGCCGCACATTTACTGTTGTCCCGCCGATGAAGCCTGCTTTTTAACTGTAGCACGACCATCGTAATCTGCGTAAAAGCATAATCGGACGTGTGTCTGTGTGATGCGCGAGACAACGCTGACTTGTAAGCGGTGTCAGTGCACTGACGGAGTATTTTGAGGCTTGTACTGTATCTATTCTTGTCTATGCAGCCTACCTGAACGCCGCTGCCATCACATCAGGCTTCATCCATACCGTGGTGACCGGGGTATCCCCACTCAGTCCAGACACCTTCTCTAACCTAACTAGACGGCATTTGGTACAGCACAAACCTCCGCCACGCCACACTGAAATTAGCACAGTGCCGTAATAATGGCGAGCAGTAGGTGCATGCGAGTAAGCGAAGTAGGCCCTAACCTTAACATACCCTAACCAATCACTGCCAAAATCATATAAACTCTTCTCTTGTCCATCTACCCTTTCTCCGGATCACAAGAAAATCTACTAGCAACGTTTTGAGTAATTACGCAGGCCACGTCTAGCGGTTAGTGTAATGTAACGGTCTGGTGTCCATCCGTCCGTCCGTCTGTCCGAACGTTTGTCTCTCTCGTATTTTTTCTACCCTTAATAGGGCGCGCGGCGCATACTGAACGTGACTCACCAGGGGACAGCACGCGACGCGGTCAGCGTACATTTCCGTCCGAGTATTACGAGGACTGCTAACAAACAAACAAACAAACAAACACGGGTCAAACCGTTACCCCGCCACCCTGCGGCGGCGGTAACGAGTGCCAGAAGAGAGAGGAACGTACACGGCGGAAGTCGCAGCCGGCGTCGATCAACATGGCGGCTGAGTCGGCGCGACTGTGTGCGATGGCGAGCAGTAGCGGCGAGGCGCCGTTGTCATCGACGAGGTCCAGGTCAGGCCTCAAGTCCAGCAGCAGACGCAGACTGTCCGGGTCACCTACCGCCCAGTGCAACGCGGTGCGTCCCTGGTCTCCGCGGAAGTCGACGTCGATCGCCTGCTGAGTGCCGCGTTCCAGCAGCATCTGGACGACGTCGCTGCCGGACGTGTGAATCATCGCCGTCAGCAGGCAGCTGTTGCCCTTGGCGTCGACGGCGTTGACGCTCGCCCCGGCCGCCAGCAGCTCCGACACGACGGCGATGCAGTCCTTGGCGATGGCCAGCTGCAGCGCCGTCATGCCCTCGTCCAGCTCGCGGTGCTCCACGCTGCTGACCGGCAGAAGCGCCCGGACGACGTCGACGCGACTGTGCCAGGCGCCGATCGTCAGCGCCGTGTCGCCGGCCGAGTCCTCGAGCAGAGGGTCGGCGCCGGCGGCCAGCAGCGTCGCCACGATGCCGGCGTGACCGCCCTCGGCGGCCCACATGAGCGCGGTGCGACGTCGCCCGTCGCGGTAGTTGACTCCGGCCTTGCTGTCCAGCAGTAGCTCGACGGCGGCCGCACAACCTCGACGGCTGGCCTGGATTAACGGCGACGGCTCACTGCGCCGCTGGTCTGGATCAGCACCCACCTGTCCATCGGCAACTCACATCAACGTTATAGCCTACTAGACCGCCAGCTGCAGGGTATCTGTCGGTCTGTCTGTCCGCTCGCATATCTCAAAAACCACACGTCCAAATTTCACCAAATTTTCTGTACGAATTACGTTTGGTCGTGGTCTGATGACAGTGTAATACGTTACACACTACCGGTTTTGTGAAAGACGTCATGTTTTCACATAATGATGCAGTGCACCGGTGTCCCTGCATTATCATTTTCTTCACTGCTTAGGCAGCTACTGATGATATGAGCCACTGAAGAAACAAGCAAAGTGGCTACAGTGAAGGTTGGTTTTAATCTTTAAAGACATGCACGCCTTTGAGGAATTGGCGTAGAAATGCCTGATGAAGTAAATAGCGAGGAGGTCATACTTATAGGTAGTTCAGGTCGCAGCATCCAGGAGTATATGACCCATTGTTAGACAGATCACTTAACGATATAGGCAGCGGCAAGAAGGGCTGACCAGGCAGCGTTCGCACCGTCGCCGTCGTCGGATTCCGATACGCTAGATACTAGCTGTTCGACAGACGATCGGGCGGACGACGTGCATAGTTGGACGAGGCGGTAGCGGCGAGTCCGCCGATTTCACACGCCATTAACTAATAGGCCTACACCAGGAGCAGATGCCACGGCAACAGCTGCAGCCGCCGTTGAGCGTAGTACGACCGCACACGGTACGACGAGAATAGATGGTGATAATTAGGGGACGTTGAAGTAGTAGAACAGCAGTTAGCAAACGGTACTGTAGCAAATGACGATATCAAAGTAATTAGTAGACGATACGGCAGATAGTTCTGTCTGTGTTGTAGCTTAGGTCATATTCCAAAATTACAGAAAGCGTAAAAACCCTACATTCTTTCATACTTTCATATTTATACATTTTTGGCAAAATGGTGTATATCTAATTTGGAACGTCGGGGTGTAGTATAGGTGGACCGCGACGTCACTTATATACTAGGTCGACTACTGCTGCTCAGTGCTGGTCGGCGTTTCTGGTCACCTTCTAGACAGACTTCAGTCTGTCCTCAACGCCGCCGCACGACTTGTCTTCTCAGCCAGGCGTTCTGAACGCATCACGCCGCTTCTGCGCGATCTCCACTGTCTGTCTCGGCGGCATACTCACCGTGACTCGCCAGGGGGCAGCATTCGACGTGGTCAGCTTACATTTTGGCCCGACAACAACGAGGACCGACATACTTGTCAATAACAAAATGTATTACAGACGCTGAGCGGTCTAACTTGTAGCAAGCGTCTGACGGTGTCGACAAGTCCGAGCTGCGCGGCGTAGAATAAGCTCGTTCTCTGTGTACTGTCCACCACGTTGACGTCACATCCGTCCCTGTCCATCGTCAGCCGAGCCACGTCTTCATGGCCGCCGATCGTCGCCAGCATCAGCGCCGTCCGTCCGTCGGCATCGGCCGTGTTGACGTCGCTGCCGGCATCCAGCAGGGCGGTGACGACGCTGGTCAGACCCAGCTCGGCGGCGTAGTGGACAGGCTGGCGGCCACGAGCGGCGTCGCGGCGCCGGACGTCGGCCCGACCGCCGGCGATCAGCTCCGTGGCGGCGGCCGAGTGACGCTCCTTGACGGCGACGAACAGCGGCGTGTCGGCGTTCATGTCCGTCACGTTCGAATCGGCGCCGACAGCGAGCAGCTCGCGCACCATGTCCGTGTAGCCAGCCTTCAGCAGAAAACAAGACGCAGTCCAAGACAACACACTTCGCCCCTGTGCCGCCAGGGGGGCGACCTCGACCAAAAAGCGTTGTCTGACGTCCAGTGCTGTCAAGGCAAACTGGACGAAACATACGCATCGTCTGTGTCTCTGGCCTATTCGCTCCATTATATGAAAACATGACGTCATCCACAAAACCGAAAGTACGTGACATATTGCATTGCCGTCATACCAGAACCGAGCCACGGCAACAGGTCAGATGTACAGGAAATTTGGTAAAATTTGGATTTGCGATTTTTAAGATATGCCAACAAACAGACAAACAGACATACATACATGTACATTGCTACAGGCCACACTAGCACTGCGACGTTGATCTTTGAACTTAACCTTGATAAGATGAATCACCGTGCCAGATGTGTTTTTTGTCTAGGTCAAAGGACATTTAGTTCAAAAGTTATTGTCCGGACACACAGACACACCGGACCCATTGTTCTACCTGGACCACTAAAATGGTCGGTAAAAACTAGACTACAGTGACTAGAACCCTGTAATTGCGCGTTATATACGCCTATGAACCATCGTCGTCGTCGGCTCACCTTACAGATCAAGTGTAGAGCGGTGCGACCTTTCCCGTCGCGTCTGTCGATGTCGGCGTCGCCGGCGGCAGAGCGCAGTATCGTCCTCATCTCGGCGTAGCGATGATGTGCGGCAGCCAGTAGCAGCGGCGTGCAGTTGGCCTCGTCGCGTATCGCCGCCGCCACGCCGTCGACGGCCAGCAGTCGTTCCACGGCGTCCCTGTCGGCCGCCATGACGGTCCAGTGTAGCGCCGTCCGACCAAGCTCGCCGCGCGCGTTCACGTCGCAGTTGCGGCCGACCAGCCAGCGCAGCGCCGTCACGCGGTCCGCCTTCGCCGCCAGCAGCAGGGGCGTGTCGGCGGCGACGTCGCGCGCCTCCACGTCCAGGCGTCCGTCGACGGCTGCCGACAGCTCGTCAAGTACGCCGACAGCGCCGTGGAGGGCTGCCCAGTGCGCCGCAGTACGTCCCAGCTCACCCTGACGATTGACGTAGTCGACGCGCTCTGCCGCCGACAGTCCAGAGAAACTCGTAGTCTGCAGCAGTCCGGATGCGAAGTCGAAATTACGTGACCAAATGGACAGCACAAGGGCCGTGTTTCCGGCGGAATCTACATCATACGCGTTGACGCCGGCTTGGAG
>Ga0209780_1004000_pt1 | contig 11229 bp, 8 predicted proteins | sample WorMetexBAHAMAS2_FD_187384 | JGI IMG/M metagenome (GOLD analysis project Ga0209780, IMG submission 187384) | Marine gutless worms symbiont microbial communities from Max Planck institute for Marine Microbiology, Germany - Inanidrilus exumae... | ecosystem: Host-associated > Annelida > Digestive...
TTCTTTGATAGACGGACATGCCTTGCACTGAGGTTTGAAACCTGGCCACTGAGCGTGCCACTGCACATGGTGCCTGAGTGCTTTAACCACTGGGCCACATGGGCAGGTCCAGTGTCGCCCCACAGTGCAACATGTTAATTGCCAGTATAGTTGCTCTGCGGTATCATGACTCCTTTGGTAGTCCAATTAAATGGCTTTTTGCCAATTTGTCACTACTGGATCAGGTACTGAATTGGCCGATATATGTGATGTAAAACTACTGAATCGGCCCAATACTTTTTCCGTGGACCATTCAAACTCTAGTGGCAACTTTTTGGCGATCCGTTGAAGGGCATACGATTTTGTACGAGGGTCAAAATCTGCCCTATGCTATTGACATCCCATTTGCCATTAGCATATGGCTGACACTACTGCACAGCACATGATAATATATTTCACCAAACAGCAGCCAATAGCTGTGGTAACTGTGCCTCACATGGTATAAAGTTATGTTTAGATGTAGCGATAGTTCTATAACAGTGAACACTGGAAATACTGGCAATGACATTTCGACTGTGTAGTTATCTCTTCAACAAACAGCAGTTTTTTGCATCAGGCTTTTGCTTATTGGCGAGTGAGTGAGTAAATCAATTTATACACAGCACATTAAAAACAAAAAGTCACTAGTGTGCTGCAGCCTCGCCAAACAAAAATCTTCATAAGTCGTTTGAACTGCCCGAATTCAATGTCAGGCTGTTGCAGTGTAGCGGGAAGACTGTTCCAAACTTTCGGACCCGCCACCAAAAAACTCCTGTCTCCGAGCCGAGTGTTAGTTCGTGGGACAGTGAGGGCATTGGCGTCAGCCGGGCGAAGACAGCACCATCCGGAGTCAGCGATAAGCTGGTAGTCGTTTGCAAGGTACAATGGGGTTTTGCCGCGCAGCGACTTGAAGACGATAATGGCCAATTTGATGACGACTCGTTGCTTCACTGGCAGCTAGTGCAAGCGCGATAGAACTGGTGAAATGTGGTTGCATCGCCTGATGCCCTCAAAAAGCGCGCATGAGTGACACATCTGTTTTGCAGCTGCTGGACCACGTTTGTGGAACATGCTGCCAATCCATCTATGGCTGTGTGACAGTCTTGCACAGTTTAAACGGTTGCTCAAGACCCATCTGTTTGGTGTTTGAGACCGCGGCGCTTTGTGACGCTTTAGTTAAGAGCACGCGCCGTGTATAAATAATCTTACTTACTTACTTACATCTGTTACGTAGATTTGCTGGTAAACTGACAGCAGTTTCTTTATCTCACTGAGAAGTCCGGCCAGATCAATGCAGCAAGTGTGCATCAGAACCCATCACTTTACTGGACAGTGTACAGTTGGCAAATGATGATGTTGCTGATTAGGCATACAGTAAGGTAAGACATGAATGAAGTGTCATATATTTTTTAATCCGTTTAGCAACAACTAATAAAGTGCAACGTATAATTCAACATTACGGCTATTGGCCGGTGTAATTAGTGTTGTTACGACCACCGAACTTTCACTGCCACCGCAGTTTTTTACGGTGTTCTCAGTGGTCTTTCTGGATGCTGTTTCTTGAAAACTGCTTATCACTTCCGCAGCGTCATTTGATCCCTGCGTGAACGCACGGCCATATCAGGAAATCAGTCGACGACACCGCCGCCCTCCCTTGCACATCCGCTTCCCCACTCACGGCAGGGACAGTCTAGGCACTGTACTTAGTGAGACTGTCGTGATGGTCTCACTTAGTGCACCTCCACCGTCGCGTGCATTGAGCAATTAGCGCATTCCAGGACAACCAGAAGAATCTTGAAGCCGCAACATCCACCTGTTTCCAGTTAACAACCATAGCCTTGACACGGACCGATATTCGCCACTGGTACCGGCACCGTGGTGGCATGTCAAAAAAAACATCGCCACCGACCAAGTTGCAAATTCCTGCAGCTGTAACAATACTAGCTGTAATACACCATTCAACGTGGCAAGTTGGTGTCACATTTTTCCTATGTTAACAATGATATCTTACATGTATTTGTGTGGCTAGCTCTGCTCAGTGTTTCCGATAAACGGGGTCTCGTTGAATTTGCTAAAAGAATCAGTGATCTCGGCGTGGAATTACTTGGCTCAGGCGGGACAGCTGCTACAGTGAGGAATGCCGGGATTAAAATTCGGTAATAGCTGACAGTAATCATTGTATTACAACACTGTTGATTTACTATTGAGTATGACTTTACCTTGCCTGTTTGTTTGTATTATTATGAACATGCCATATTCTTAGATCAGATGCTCCAATTTCCATCAGTGTAGCTTCCTTACAAACGGGTTACCTGTAGACAAATATCACACACCTTGATGTGATATGACTATTTAACCATTGTAATTTTATCAGATGTTGCTATAGTTAATGTTTTTCTTTGTCTGACATCGTTTGTATTTTTAAGTATCTGGCAAGTTAGCATCGGTGGTGTGATTAAATGTTTTGTGTGGACTACTAAACAGTATGTGAGATATCTATCAGTGTTATTTGCATGCAGTGATGTGTCGGAGATCACAAATGCTCCAGAGATGCTCAACGGAAGAGTTAAGACTCTGCATCCTGCTGTGCATGCAGGTAGATAGAGTTAATTTGATAACTGTAGATCGATTTTAAAGCTGACTGGACAAAAGAGGTGAATATTTAGAAAAATAACAAGAAATGCGGCTATTGCAAAGAGATCATTCTGCGTTAGCAAGATGGAGAGGCCGCTATTCTAAACATGGATGTAATCGGTTACAGCTATTGCTTTTTGGTGTTCCATCTGACCGTGGCTTATTGAACATTTTAGAATTATAATAATATTTTACTGTATGAATTTGCAGGTATTTTAGCTCGATCCACAGACAGTGATAAAGAAGACATGAGAAACCATGGCTTTGGATACATACGGTACGAACTGTCATTTCATATCCCTTGGTCGAAATATGTGTGAATCGATTAAGTTGTTGTAAATTTGTATATCGAGTTATTTTATCTTACTGCTAATTGAATCTCTGTAGTTATAAGAAATGGCTGTCAGGGAAGTGTTGCATTATTTTACGTTCAGTTTCTGTGAGTGTTATTTTTGTTGGCATAACAGAGCCATTATATTTTTTGCAGGACCGTTAAATTGCACGACTTATAATGTCATTTTACTGTCATGTTTTTTCATATCTTGACTTCTGCTGATTATATTCGTTTTTAGCAGAGCTTGTACATTAATGATGCTTATTTCTTTCTATGAGAACCTCATGTATGAAGCATGATTGAAGGAACTCCATGGACTTATACTAGGGTCAATGGTGTACCTCAGTTTCATCGATTGTCATTTCACCAAGAACACAGTAAAGTCGTAATCACATGCGACGATCGATTATGATTCAGCAAAGTTGAACACGATACAAGTTTCACACATTAAAATGTTACGAGAAGGTTTGTGAGAGTAATAATAATATTTACAAGTGCTTGTATGGTGTTTACAAACAGCAAAGTTAGTGTAAATATTTTTCTATCTCCTGTGTGATGCTAGACAGTTCTGTCGTTGTTTAGTGGACGTCAGTGTTTGAGATTGTTTGCAGTAGTTTATGCAGTAGACGACACTGCCTTTTGTGGCGGACACTGATAAGGATGGTGAGTGCCTTTGTTGCAGTCTGATCATCTGTAACTTGTATCCGTTCTCACAAACTGTTGCCGCGGGAGACGTGGCTGTCGAAGACGCCGTGGAACAAATTGATATCGGTATTTACGTGTTTTCAGCACAGTTGTCTTGTCGTCAACTTTGTGTAAACATAGCAGCAAGTGGCACAATTATGTCTGTTTGTCTGTCTGTGCACAAAATGCAACAGCACAGGTTGTTTATCTGGCCTGCTGTTGCTGCTGCTGCTCCCTTCACTCATGTTTTCGTATTAACTACTGAGTGTGATGAAGTAAACCAACCTGTAGTTACTGCTAGCTTTTTCTCGTTGTGTTACTATCACAGTTGTGCATGAATCAGTTCACAAGGAACCACACAAAAAATAAAATAAAATAAATTTTTAAAAGCATACACAGAACACGTACACGGAAAAAACAAACACAAGTGAAAAGTGAATTAAAATACGTGTAAAGTATTATAATGAACCACAATTCCATTACATGTCAATGAACTCAGAGAACAAAATCTTACCATAGCATTGTGCAAGACTGTACAGAAACTAGGTAGTTTCAAAGAAACGGTGATGTCGGTAATACTGCCTGTTTAGTGAATCCAAAAAATAACTTCTTAACACATTTATGGTAGCTGGCTTTGAGTCTGTTGAGACAGGTAACAGTGTAGTTATGCCACACATAAAAAATTTAAACGGTATGTCTTAAATAATACAAATTTTGCAGCAGAGCACATATTGAATCTAGTAAGTAATATAATTAAAGCAGTTACTTCCTTTTTATATCATTTTCATAGCTTCAGTTTTGTGCTTATACCTATTGTTATTCGTTTCTTCGGTAGAACACTTTAAAGACGATTAAAAACATTTTTTTTCACAAAGTCGTTCCCGCAATTTTAGTTTGTGTATTATGTCCTAGAATCACTTTTGCTCATGCCACGTTAATCTGTACGTTTCTAACTAACTATGTTAGTTAGCAGGGGGGGGCTGTGCCCCCTACCTTTCAACCCTGGCTACGCTGGTGTTAGTTCATCTGGTTATTTTTACATTTTTCGTCCTGAATGAAACTTCATAGTTTATGGAGTGCCAGTTCGTTTTCTTGTGCCACTGGTATGAAGTAGTTGCTCGTGTTCAGAGACAACAAGACCAGCTGTGTAGTGTTTTGTGCACATTCCCACAATGCATCACTCTCAATGTCTTCACGTTCTGTTCTTCATATTGTTAAAGCTGTTCAGTATACCTAACCAGCTACAGTCTACTTGTTCAGAAAATGTGTTTCTTACCCAGATTTCGTCCTAATACCTAGTTGTTCCTTGACTCTTACACCATTGGTTTGCTGGGTGTCTGACCTGTAAAAAAATTCTGCCATTTATGCCCACAGCTTTTGTCCTGGGACAAATGTTGGGAAAAACTGATTAACATCAAGTGGTTATGGCTTTTCCAATTCAGACGCACTGTCAGGGAGTCCACTGTGCATCGGTCTGTGATGTCGTTGTCTCTTGCAGGTGGAGTGACACTGTTACGTGCGGCAGCCAAGAATCACTGTCGAGTTACTGTCGTCTGTGATCCAGCCGACTACGACAGGTGTGTTGCTTATAGCCGACTATGACAGGTGTGTTCAGGTGTGTTGTTTGTAGCTGACTACGACAACAGATGTACTGCTTGTTGGTTGAATGAACTGTAATATAGTTCTACCTTAAAGGCACAATATAGCTGATCATTTAAGGATGCAGGCAGTGCTGTGATGACTGATGATGGTGATGTTGTTGATGGTAGAATTGCGGATGAGATTTTGAGCTCGAGTGACCATGACACGTCACTGGCCACAAGACAACAGCTTGCACTCAAGGTGAGTTGATTGACATAGGTGATGTTGCTGCTGCTGATGTTAACGTGCATGTCTGTGAGCATTCAGTTCGTTATGAAGTTGTATGAGTAGTTTCAGCTTGTGTCTGATATGCAGCCTTCTGTGGTGGCACCGTCAGGTCCATATTATCAGAGGACACTGACACTCATAGAAAAGGGATGGTACCATGAGGTTTAGATAAAATACACAAATATTCCAGACACTATTTACTAATCTATAATGGAGCAATTCTGCTGGGATTTTTTTTTAACCGGATGTGTCTTTATTAAAATTCTCCTGTTTTGTTTGCCACCTCGTGGTCCATTTTCTGCAAGTGCCTGTCGTATTGTCGTATGGTGCAGGCATTTGTGCACGTTGAGCAATACGACGCAGCAATATCGAACTACTTTCGTGAGCAGTTTGGTACCGGCTTATCACGACTTCCACTGCGCTACGGTACCAACCCACACCAGAAACCAGCACAGCTTTATACCAGTCTTCCGCAGCTTCCCATCAGCGGTAGTTGGCTGTGACCAGTGTTGCTATTATTAAAAGTATGCAATTTAGATTTATTTAGTGATGAGCGGTTGCTAACTACATTGAATATTTGTGTGGTTGATGACTACAATTAAACGTTTGTCGACAGATGAACATTTTATGCATCACTCATTGTGTGACAGATTCAACTATGCTATTTAATTTTGCTCAGTATACTGATCTACCTGAAGGCGCTTCGTGCTTAAATAATTTGAGCCGCGTATGGCCCCCAGCTCAGTAATGCGCTGTGATTCATTTGTTGATTTCGTCACTATATAAATTGTTTGTTTACTTCCTTCCTTACTTTCTTCTTTCCTTGTACTTAGCTTACTTATCTACTTTCTTACTTGTTTACTTCCTGACTTATCTAGCCACTTTTTCCAGAATAGACCCGTTCCATTTCCAGGCCAGAGGTTGTAGGAGGCGACCAAACCTGGCTTTAGTTTTTTTGAGTTCATTTTTTGTTTTAATTTAGTACATTTTGTTATGGATGCATGTTTGCTTTTGTTGCATTTGATTTGGTTTGTCAGGACCTAGCCAAGAGATTGGCTAGGAAGAACGTCTCCAAAATGACCTATTTTATGTCAGGTTTGATGCAAAACCTTAACTCAATCAATGAGTCAATTAAATAATTTAAATTAGATGCAAGAATGTTCTTTCTGAGAGAATCCTGTCTGTGACTTGTGAAACTGTTGCTGCAAACATCAGTGTAGAACTGTATTACATTCTAGGTGGACCTTGGCATGTGCCTGTGAGTTGTTGCTAGTGTTAACAATGCAGCTGACAGCTAGACATGAAATAGAGGTCAGTGGCCGTGTGCAACAGTAGCCGGAGAGTAGGTTTCATTTTAGCGTTAGAAATAGTTAGTTATGTCATGTCTTGGTGTTCCCGAAATGACTTTCAAAGACTTTTGACAGTAACGAAATACTTTGAAAGTAATAACCTGACTACAAGTAGTAACATTTCACGCGCTTTATGTTTGCAATAGACAGTGATTTAGTAGTGACTGTAATATGTGACCGAGACTTTCACTGTAGTCGGTGAGTTTTAGTGAACTTGACTGAAATTGTGATGAAAAGTACCAGCTGTGAACTGAAATTGACGAGTTTGAGTCTACTTAGACTAAGACTGGATATAAACTGAAACAGGCGACTTAAGATGTCGCTTTACATACTTGCACAAAGTGCCTGTGAGAACGTTGTTGACGAGGTGCTGTCTAAACTCACGTGTTGATTGATGTTAGCTGGTAGTGTTTGATTGGTTCTAGTGCTGAATGGTTCTCCCGGCTACATCAATCTACTAGACGCACTTAACGGCTGGCAGTTAGTTTCGGAGTTGAAGCTGGTACTTGGTCTCCCGGCAGCGACCTCATTCAAGCACGTGAGTCCGGCCGGTGCGGCTGTCGCGGTTGCTTTGTCTGACAGTGATGCTCAGCTGTGTATGGTTAACGACATGAAAGATGAGCTCAGTCCACTTGCCGTGGCGTATGCACGTGCACGAGGTAGTGTCAACATTTCATATTTTTTATTATCCATACATGCTGATAGGCAAGGTGTGGATATATCATGTACTGTTTGTTTTTGTGTGTGTGTTTTTACGCTTATGGATTTCTCTGCCGAGGATAAAGCTAGCGGCGTCAAATTTTGCAAGGCCGTTCATTGGCATCTAAGGCAGGGAATCTCCTATTTTTGTGAACTTTGCTCCCCCATAAGCTAGAAATCAGACGAATTGGCCAGCGTGCGGGCCACGCCCACTGGGATGTAAACATCACCGTAGAGATTCGCTGACGTAAACGTTATGCTAGAGATGCACCGTTTGTGAAATCTTGTGTCGTGTGCTCGGTGTGCACATAGGATAGGCATGTGTGGATATACGTCAGTCCCCTTTACTGACGTACTTTTGTTTTATTTTATTTATTTGTACATATTAAACATTGCATACATTTCTCATAAATATGTATGCTCTGCTGCCTACATATTTATGAGCTTTATGTTGACTTTACAAGAAATGTACACTGCTGTTGTAGTCAGGACAGACTGTGTGTGTTTACTAACTATTATCATTAACAACACGGCGTCAGAAAGCTGACATGAAGGAGACAATTGACATGCATCCTTGATGCCACAAATGTTGCGAGTGCATAATTAAACGATTTAAATACCAAGTCTGTGCTGCTGTAGTATTGAAACTACCAGTACTTTGTCCATTACAGTGGCTGTGCTCTATTTTCTGGATGTATTATTTTGATAGACTAATTAAACTCATGCAGACAGTTTACTGTTGTAAAATGTTATAACGTGAAATGTTGTGATTCTATTGAATTAGTGACATTTGCTGCCAGTGTTTGTGGGTATGTTTTCTTGCAATATCTATGGCTTTATTTGCAGCGGCAGATCGTATGTCATCGTTTGGAGATTTTATAGCATTGTCTGATGTTTGCGACGTCGCCACTGCACGTGTCATCTCTAGAGAAGTGCGTAGAGTAACTGACTTTGAGCATTGACAATTCTGATGTCACATTATTTATACTGTGTGATTAATTGCTTTATGTTAGTGTGCAATTCATATTCTTTGTTGACTGTGTCAATAGTTTACTGTTTTACCACATTTTAGAGCATATAATTGCTTTTTTACTAATTTTTTGTAAGTGACCAAAATTAAATGATTATTCACGTAGAAAGAAGGAGTTTAACAGTAACAGTGTGTTTTCATAATGTTGTATATTCTGTTGTTAACATTTGCGAGACAGTTACGTCTTTAAAAATTTCAAAACTTAAAAGACAGTTTAATTGTCATTAATTTAATTAATCACATAACAGACCAGCACGTAGTTGTTTAGTATTGTATATTTGGATAAAAAATTTATTTTAAAATCACTTGCTTGGAAGCTCCTTGAGTGAAGTTTTTAAATATTAGTCAGTTTATTTATTGATAATTATGATGATAAGTCTCAGCTTTGTTATTTTTAGTTGCATGTTAACTTTGATAATTTTCTTTAGGAATCTTTTACAGTTTGTCAATCGATAGCAATTTAATATGTGCCTGGTGTATGTAGGTTTCAGATGGAATCATAGCTCCTGGCTATGATGAAGCAGCCCTGGAGATACTGCGTCGAAAGAAGAATGGCTCATACTGCATAATTCAGGCATGAACTTCGGACATGTCATTTGTTCTGCTGCGGATCGTTGATCCTTAAAGGACGTCAGTTAGCCACGCCGTAATCCATTCACGTAGTCACCGTAATACATAACTGTAATACATACAGTCGTCCAGCATGGATTGGGTAGTGTCATTGGAGAGGATGCCTCACGAGTTGGTGGATGAGATGGAAATGATGACGTCACTTGGTGGTGGTAGGATGTGCATCCAGCCACACACCCCTCAGGAACAAGTGGTCATCTGGCTGACCCAGCGGTCAACTGACCGAGGTTGACCTCGAAATGGCTGCTAAGCCGGTGTGTGACACTCGCATCTCATGTTACACTGTGACCAGTTGTTATGTCGTCTTTAGCTCTCTGTATTGTTACAGCTCGGTCACGTTTCTCTGATTATATGATGAGCTGTTTGTTTGCACAGTGTCTTGCAAGAGACTCGATTGATAGTTTATTAATTTAAAGTTATTTACAAATAATCTGAAAGTTTTTGTAGAAGTTTCTCATGCATTATTTAAGTATGTTATGAAATCTTTGTAAATAAAATAGTCGTGTACCTGAAAGATTTTTATTCGTGTATTTTGAACAATTGCAATTTTAGCACTGGTGAAGAGCTTAAGAATTCAGTTTGTTAGGATTCTCTGTAAGTTACAACTTTGTGAATAATTCATGAGGTTTTATTCTCTGTAAAATTATGCGGATATGGTTTGATTGGCTTAACGTTATTTTCAAGCCATGCATAGGCATTTTTACGCTGTTTGCTAGCGTTACTTTAAGCAGGATATTAAAGAGCTGACCAGTAACATTGCACTGATGTTGCGGAGCCAGCAGACATGGTGCAGCATCTTCCGTTGGGAGGAATCTGATGTGTCAGAAAGGATGAGATTCAGTGTTGTTGTGAGTTCCTTTATTTTCTGGCTGACGCTACAGAAGTGTCAATCAGGTGGCCGGGTGCTGAATGGCAGACCAGTGGGGCTGGCGCTGAATAAGTGCCAGTCTGGGCTTAGTCAGACAGTAGGCCATGCCTAGAGGGGGCGCTTTTTTAAATGGCAGGCTGCTCAAGCTACTTTTTCTCCTTCACCCTACATAGCGCTCACACCACACACATCTATCAACTCCCCTCCTCTCCCTCGGCTGGCACCTTAGACCGATTCAAAAGGTCTCAGTGCTGGGGTCCAGAGTAGGCTGGACCCCTGCCCGCATAGAACAAATGAATGAGTTCCTTTGTTGCTTTGACAATGTCATTGAGTGACAGCAAAGGTATCCAGACGGTAAAACCTGCTTCCAATTATCCAAGTTATTCTTTTTTTGCGAAGGGACTCAGACGAGACCGGAGTGACTTCAGAAAACAAGGTCGGTTAAACACAAATTGAAAATAATAGTTAATTGTTGAATTGTACGATGTGCAGATTGATGAGCATTATGAGCCTGCATCCAGAGAACTGCGTACGTTGTTTGGACTTCAGTTTGAACAGCAGCGCAACAGTGCCGTGGTTGACAATAAGCTCTTCACTAACATCGTCACCGCTAGAAAACATGTACGTTAGTGCTACTATTTGTTATGAGTGTTTCTGAGACCGTTGCTTGGCATTTTGTCATCTCGATTTCTGGCTCACATGACTCCACTCACAGCCAACTGTCCCTCCCCTCCAATAGACAGCATCTGAGCTCTGATGCTTGTCTGCAGGATAAGAGGGGAGATTATCAGAACTGTTCTGTGCTGTGTTGTGTATGACAGTTGTGAGAAAGAGTACTGGCCTTCCTATACTATGTGTAGGCGGGCCAGTAACAATTGTTTGTACTTTGTGGGGAGGGAATCCCAGCCCAGTGCGTCCACGACGCCCTCCCTGGACATTGACTAAAGCTGAGCTGCACATTAGAAATATAAAATAGCAAATAAAATTTAAAAAAATAAAATACAAATAATAAAATAATAAATACAACTAAATAACAATTCAACAACTTACTATCAACTGAGATATATTCTCCGTGGTGTTTGCCGTGCCATGCGACCTGTGGTATGGAGGGAAT
>Ga0209780_1004001_pt1 | contig 11227 bp, 9 predicted proteins | sample WorMetexBAHAMAS2_FD_187384 | JGI IMG/M metagenome (GOLD analysis project Ga0209780, IMG submission 187384) | Marine gutless worms symbiont microbial communities from Max Planck institute for Marine Microbiology, Germany - Inanidrilus exumae... | ecosystem: Host-associated > Annelida > Digestive...
GGGTATGGGGCGGAGCCCCCAGCGGGGCCCAGGGGCAGAGCCCCTGGTCAGGGGGTCAGGGGGCGAAACCCCCTGAAGCCGAAAGGTTTTCAGCATTGGAATGTCCAAAAGAAGCGACAATTTTGATAATTTTTTCGGCAATTTTTTCGACTGAATTTGACTCATTGGCTCTGGATGCCAGCTCACACAGTTGATATCCAAATCTTTAGGAGGGCAAAACTTTGTCACTGGGGGCCAGTGGGGGGGCATTGCTTTACCCCCGCTGGCTACGGGCCGGTTGTAATGTAGTGTAATGCGAATTCAGGTCGACGAACGACGCACAATCTCGCTAATAGTCAGTGCTTCGCCGATTCATACCACATCACTGAAATCTTAATCGGTATTACTGGCAACGCTTTGTTGTACGCTCCATCATCGGTAGGCCTATTGTTATTTCATTGTTATAGGACAATCTGTCTTATGGAGTCCGCTATTAGGCCGTCGCATGCGTAGCATCGATGCGGCCAGTTGCGATATATGTAGCGTGGTCTGTGTGTCTGTGTGTTTGTCTGTGTGTTGGTCGCACTAATGTACTGTGCTAAAACCGATGGGGCGCTGACTCATGTGGACACAAGGAACCATTATTGGATGGGGTCGACATCCCCAAACAAAGGGGCCATTTTTGGGATTTGTTCGGCCCATTGAAAAACATTGGGAATCTCTGCTGCGGTGTACGTAGCTAAAGGGATCATTCAGTCCTCAATAACGGCAAAGATCCTATAGCGCCGGCGATGCGGCCTTTTATCAAAATTATTTCATCACTTGTTAGTACTCGTGTCGCATATATAATGCAACATCAAACATCATTTAAAAAAGCTCGTCATCTGCAAATCTGCAATGCGCTGCGTATGCCTACATGTCGTATATGCTATTTCCAGAAAAGTAATGTTTCAGTGAACGATCAAAACGAGCAATACTGTGAGCATCGATGCATTGAGTTCCACGATATTGAATCACGACAGAAAATGCTGGACTTTTCACCGATTGCACCTCGTTACCGATCACTTTAGTGGTTTAGGTAAAACAATCGGGTCAGGTGTGTGCGTATGTGTCTGTGTGTTTGGACAATAGCTTTTAAAATAAATGACCTCTGACCTAAATATTTGGCTTGCTGGTTTATCTTGACCTGTCTATGTCTCATTCTAAAGGTCGAAGTTCACGGTGACAAGATGAAAGAGGACCTACGGACACGCTATGTCAATTGAAATCTCGTCGGCTGCTCCACAGCTTACGAAAAATCGAATTTGAAAGGCGAATGACCTTGAAGGTCAATTCAAGGTCATCTGAAAATCACAATTCGATAGGTCATATGTTACTTCTTAGGCTACTAGTGGTCTGCAGTAACAGCGTCTCTGTCTTGCACCGTTTCCGAGATATTACCACTTTACAGTGTACGTGACTACACGTGACCTTAAATAGTCCTTGACTTTCGATAAGAAATTTGACATTTCAGGCCACGAATGCTTTCCGATTCATGTGAACACAAATTTTCGGCGGTACGTCTTCTGAGCCGGAGACTTCTCGACCGCAATTTTTACCTGCCCCAGCCTGACCCACCCCCACCTGCATTAGGCGCCCGTTGGGGGTGATCCCATCGGAATTTCGTAGATAATGCGTGCTCCATTTCAGAGGTTTGGAAGTTAGAAGTGTTTAAACAGCTAAAGTGACCTTCGGGGTTACTCATACGTTACGACGTAAATGCACGACTCTACATGACGCACATTTTTACTATTTATTGAGTTTTTTGTGGTGAAGTGGTTGGTGCGACCTCGAGTGAGGGCTGCCTAATTTGATGTGTATAGATTAATAGATTCGGACACAGCTATGGCTGTTAGCTATTATGTGTGGTTGGATTGTTTGTTTTGCGTGTTTGATCTGAGTTTGTGCTGTGATGTTTGTATTTATGCTTCTGTTCCATTTGTTACAGTTGTTAACTGCTGTCTCGTCGGTGAAATAAAGATGAATCATGAATGTATAGACAGTAGCCCGAATCAGCTGAGGTTGGTGCCGTGTCCTTATCCTGCGATCTACCACACTCAGCCGACTGATGGCTGTCTACACAGGCTCACAGTTGGATGTCAACAGGACACGACCATCAACATCGAACACAGCTGTACGCGAAACAGTACGTACATATACAGCATCCTTCCAAAGAGGTTGTGATATAGAATGACCATGTGCATATAGCTCTAAGGTCCCGCACTATCGAACTGTTATTGCCACGCTGCGACGTTCGCGGGCTATATGCGATGGGAAGTTTCACAAGAGGCTCTGCAGCTATCGCCGAGAGACCCGCGCGACGCTCTCTATCAGTTGAACTTGAAATGCTATACAAATAGCGCACACAGATCCCCATGTCAGCCTGAGGAGCACTTTCAGCAACTGACACGTTATATATCGCTACCTGCAGAGTAGAGTTTTCTACACGCATCGTTGCAGTAGTCTCAACTATCGCAAAGCGAGTATGCAATGCCTTGCGTGTCATCAGCAGACCTGTTTATGTCAACTGGACCGTACCTGTTTTCATCAGATTCGACTACCACCAAAGTTGTTGATGAGACCGCGTAGGCCTATTCCTCCGCCAGCGCACCGTCGTGGTTGCGGACCATCGTGGCGGATGGACACAAATTTTGGCGGTAAGTCGTCTGAGCCCGAGACTTCTCGACCGGTCGAAAAAAAATTTTACCCACCCCCACCTGCATTTGACGCCCCGTTGGGGGTGATCCCATCGGAATTTGGTAGAGATCTTTTGCGTCGTAAAACTAGAGTCCCTAGCTGTCGTGCAGAGTTATTGGCGTCATCCTACGTTTAGCCGTTTTGGTGCAACTTCGACTTGTGACAGACGGATGGACAGAGGGACGGACACGCGATGACAGCAAATACTGCACTAGTATAGCGTCGCGCGGTAATAAATCGTCATCAACGCAGATCACTGTGCAGCGACTATTCATTGTGAATTAAAAACGGAGACTATACTCTTGTCCGTAATTTTAAGCACCGCGCCAGTATGTCGCAGAGGAGCATGCGCCGCCATGCTGGTAGAGGCGACTTTGCCTCTCTTCACCCTACACGTGGCCGTCAAAAACTGTGTAAACCATATAGGCAGATTCGATGTACGAACACTGTCGAATGTTCATGTGTAGGCGTGACGTTGGAGTGCATAGCGACGTGGTCACGTGACGTAAACGCGACCTACGTCATCGTACGTCAACTCGATTCTCGCCGCCTGGACTGCTATGTTAGTGCCACTGTCTGCACTCGTGACCTCTAATAATATCCACACATGCCGATGGGCAAGGTGTGGATATATATCGGTTACTGTTTGTGCGTTATTTGTTTGTTTGTACGGTTACGGATTTCTCCGTCGAGGATAAAGCTATCGGCGTCAAATTTTCGTCGGCGGTTCATCGGCATCCAAGGCAGGGAATCTCCCATTTTGGGGCACTTTGCTCCCCCGGTCCCAGAAGCCCAAAATCGGATTAGAATCGCGCGAATATGTGCGCTGGGCAGCCGTGGCGCGGGCGATGCGGGCGTGCGCACGGGCAACGCGTAGGATCGGCATGTGTGGATATACAGACGTACTTGTACTCGATTTAGTGATGAAAGTTCAGGTCGACAGCAGCTAATTGTTCCTATGGCAGCTCGTAGCCGAGTGCACAACGTCACATATTAGTGCACTTGTTCGACTCCTTTAATCACGATCATACTGTACATGTACATACATAAAATCTTTAATAAAGACAATTTGACAAAACGCAATTGTCGCAAATACAGTGAGCAGTTGACAATTTGGAATTGCATAGTAAAGGGTTATTCATTACGCGTGTTTATGTATAAGGCGTGTAAGGAAATAGAGTCTGTGAGATTCCGAGTTCTTTCAGGTATATCTGTTGTGTGCCGTCTGGCGCAGTTTGTAGTGTTGTGAGTGACAAACGCTGTTGATGCGGGAGATAGGTAACAGACTGTGAAGGCAGTGGTCGGAGTTGCTACTGAGTCTGTTGAAGAGCTGCTGGTCTGCTTGCTTTATTCCACCGTCGCACTCCTGAGGCCTATCTCTACAATGTATGTCTGGCGTCGTATATAACGTAGTGTTAACCGCACGATCACTCAAGCGTGAAATACAGACAACTGGTGCAAAGTGCTGACATCTGTGGCGTCAGCAATCAACCATTCTACGCTTGAGTGATACGTGGGTTTAACAATACGTCATACCACGCCAGACATCCTCGCTCACTGGAGGTAGAAAGCGCTGACATTTCTCCTGAGCTGTATCACCTTCATCATCACATATAGCAGATACTTTATAACCGATATCAAAACAAGCAGTAGCACACACAACTATGACTTCTCTCAGCTACGAACAACCTGCTTCCACTGACAGTCTGGCAGCCTTGCACTTGCAGTAGGCTGAAGCTGCGACAAACAAAATACAGTACTGGTGACTCGTGCGACGGTCGAATAAGTGTGTTAAACCACAGCCTGTCGTGGTCTAAGTTCGTTGCTGTTCAAATGTCATCAGATCTGGCGGACATAAGCCGCAACGTTTGCTACAGCGCAGAAGTGCACTGACACGCTGACGATCTGCAGCTGAGGTGAAGCCGATCCATGCAGACGATGCATAGAGTAGCTTTGAAGTTTGACACGACTATACATACATTGGTAGATGGTCCGGTGATCATGCTCTTGGCACTACGGCTTCTGTCTCTTTTAATCGACTACTCTTGTTTCTCTGTGACTATTGCCTCAACGGTTCAGACCATCACAAAAGCAGCATAAACATGTAGAATAACCTCTTCTAGTAAAAGTCTTAAGTGCTTGTTCGTAGAATAGTGTATCGTCAGTGTTGGGAAGTATTTAAATACATAAATACTTAAATATTACTTAAATACTTTGAACAGTATTTAAAGAAGTACTAAATACGTGTTTGAACTGGAGTATGTAAATACCATTTAAATACTTATGCCGGGTATTTAGTATTTGTTTTTTAAATACTTCACTAACCAGAACTGACATTTCACAGCGTAGCTTATTAATAGAAATACGCCACATTTTACTTACTGAATCTGAATACAAGCACAATTCTACAGTATTTATATGTGGATGATAACAGTGAACTGTCAGTGTTCTGATTTGTATGGCCAATATTATTTGCTGCTATAATACAGAATTTTGAGGTTGTTGGCACTGCGTCTCACAGTCTTCTTAAAAAGTATTTGAAGTATTTAATACCATGTGCAGTATTTAAAAGTATTTAAATATTTAGTGGAGTATTTGGTATTTAAATACTATTTAAATACTGCAAAAAGTGAAGTATTTAATAATGTATTTAAATACTCTGGTCAGAGTATTTGTCCCAACACTGTGTATCGTTTGTTAGTTCGCCTCGGTAGAGATGCGAAGTATGGCGATTGGCGTGTCTACATGTCTGTCTATATGTCTGTCTATTTGTCTGTTTGTCTGTCTTTCTCTACGCTCCTATATCTCAAAACAGCATGTCCAAATTTCACTACATTTTTGTACGTGCTATGGGGTCGGTCCTCCTCTGACGACAGTGTAATACGTTATACTGGAGCCAGTGGGCTATCAAAAAGGAAGCGTATGTTTAGTCGAGTTCGCCAGATGGCAGCATCAGGCGCGACGTTACTGGATGCGCGATTGCAGTCTTGCTGGCTTGATTTTGTTTGCACATGCAGAGTTTTCGTCGAGAACGGGACAGGATGTTATTCGTGCAGGACAGCTCTTGTTCAGACTTTTTACACCACAGGCAGCGACGTCCTTATGTCCTTGTCAGACAAGGTAAGAGTAATATTATTCTGTTGAAAATATTAATTACACTATATCACGTTTTATTCTTCACGGCATAACCAGTGACAAGCGAGATTATTTTGTATCCGCTGACTGGTCGTATTGATGCGGGGCCTTCCATTACTATTGCAATTCGTCCATCTGTTAGTCTATCCGTCAATAGCATGTCACGAATACAGCAACTCCATTAAATAGAAAGCCATAAAGTTCAAATGTTTCAGTAGAAACAGAAAGATTTCCTGAATATTCCATTGGCATGCGCAACAAGTGGTGCTTTGGAGAGTTAAAGGTCAAGGTCACTATGCTACTGAGTAGTGACGTAGTAGGCCAGATGGGAGTTACGAAAAATTCAGATTTGGTGGAAACGTTCTGAGGGACGACAAACTTCCCACTGTAGCATTGAGGTCAGAGAGACAAAGGTCAAGGTCACAAGGCTGTGAAATGCTTAGCCACATTAGACGTCGCACAAGCTACTTAGGCAGCTTTTTACCTGCAGGCCTACGTGAATTTTTGGATGGCTGTTAATTTTAGTTTCCAGTTCAGGTCTGCTTTTTAGCGAAGCCCAACTTCATTTACATTTCTAAAATCAATCGACAGCGTTTTGCATCCTGTGACCGTAAACTCTTTGACCTATGACCTTGACCTTTGAGCTGGACCCAGATTGGTCAGGGTCAAGATGAATCAGCTTGCCATAATGTAGGTCAGAGATTATTGCTGTGCACACATACACACAATCGACCGACTACTCTACCTGGACGATGGACCGTGAGATCTTGAACGAGATTGGTAAAAATGCATCGCGTATATGTATACTAGGAGGGCCCCAGTTGTGTCGACCATCGGGATGCATCGTCTGGTCGTGGTCGTGGTTATTGTTAGAACAATGTCGGAGAGCGTCGGCGATAAACGTTGCTCACCGATCGCATTCTGTCGTCACCGTGACGTCATCGCGGTTGGATGACGTCATCTATGACGCAACGGACGACGAGGACGACGACCCGGAGCAAAGTGGAAGCGGCGAGGGCGCGCGTCGTCACTGGCCTCGCGTCGCCGTGGTGCCAGACAGAGCCACGAGACGGACACCGCTGTCACTCAGCGTACATCGGTTCAGACAGGCTAGTGACGTAGACGTCGTCATGACAACACGACGCACTGCTGCCGCGTCGTCGTCAACGTCACGGCGGTCCATGACGTCACTCGTCACGTCATCTCTTCTCGCTCAGCTGACGTTCACAATACTGCGGACTCGATATCTCGTCTTTGTCAGTAAAGTTCAGCTCTGGGCCAACCAACTGCCATAGGTGGCCGAGGCTTAAATAGGTATTTAGAGTTTTATGATGTGACTGTTGGACTGTTGCACACTGATGCGCTAGTATGCTGTCCTACTGATTGCTGAAAGACGTACATGCGTGTTCCAATGTTGTGACGTCAGTCTTAAAGTGCCTTCACACTGCGTGGGGATGTGTCCCGGGATTTGTTTCTGGACATATCCTGGGACAAATCCCGAGACATTTATACACCACGTTGTTCAATGCAACCGTTCACATTGGCAACATGTCCGGGGACAAGTTGTGGAACGTCTCGGGATATGTAGACAAGAATGTGCGTGCACATTCTTGTCTACATATCCCGGGACATTTTTGTCTTCTGAAATGTTCCTGGCCATGCTTTTAAATGGAACCGTTCTCTACTGTGACGTCTCTGCCTGAACTAAACGTCAATGACGTGCAGGGCACGCAGTGGTCGAAAAATGTCCCGGTACATGTCCCAGAACATATCCCGGGACATGTCCCCCGTGTGAGGGCACTATTATGCCCCCGAGTCTGCCGCCTAAAATATGAGGACCAACCCAGCCATTGTTGAGCCACGAATAACGAATTAGCATTTAGGCCTGCGCATAATCCACAAGGACAGTTCTTTGATTCTAGATCTATAGCCTATTTCCAGCATAGATAGGCGTCACAAAGTCCACAAAATTCAGTCAAATACAACTTCGACTAAATATGGAAATCCACTGAATCCACAAACCGCACAAAATACACACTGGCAGTCCACGAACCAGCAGGCTGTGTTGCCCTAGGTTTAAGCCTATTTTGTTAGTTATTGATAATGATATAATGCGTCTGACTTTTTTCTGTAGAGTTTTAATAGACTTGTTAGTATGTATCAGTCTATCTGCCATCTGTCTCTAGATTTCGGTCGCGTCTGCGGTAAATGAAATATAACATTTTATACAGTTCAACTTCATGGTCATTATTTATAGAGGAAAAATTTGACAGATCGCGTTTTGTTGTTGCTTTTAAAATTAATCAGCGCTGATAAGTCAGTGGTAAACCTGGTTAAGCTATGCTTCATATGCGTTTTCCTTTTATATATTGTTTATTGATTCATCAATTTCGTAAAAAAAGTAAGCCTAAAACTCTTGAGAAACCATGGGATTAATTACAAATCTAATATTCTTGGCCTAAGTTAAACAACATAGCTAACGACAGCAACCTACAGAACCTAAAACTACTACGTTAATCAATTTCAACTCGCAACAAGTGCAACAACTAACTTATCTATTAACAGTCATCCTATTTACGTCACAAACTAGTTTAGGCCTATAGGATTGTATACCAGAACTCATCAGGAGATGAGATAGCGAACGTGAACCTTTTTATGACGGTATCGCTTCAAATACCAAAAAAGAGAACTTACTTCGTTTAACAAATTATACGATAGGCCTATATAGCTAGGCAAGTAGTTCATAGTTCACAGTGAGTTCCACTTACAAATAAAATTTGACCAGCGGATTACATAGAAATAAAAAAATAAAACGGGATAAAACTACATAAAATTTAATTTATAAGTCAAAAAAGTACTGCGCGTTAAGTCTTGAATTTATGAATCTGCTACAGAATTTTTATCTTGCAGTTATAGAATAATACCATGGGCGCGCGTGGTCCCTCTGCAGACGTTTACTACTAGACACATGTAATCGTAATTAAATTGTCTATAGTTATGGCTTTGTCAACCACTTTTACGCAATGCGCCCCGGAAACAGTGATGTTAACAAGGACTTATCCCTCAAGGCCAAGGCCAAGGACCGGACTTTTGAGGGGTTAAACCGTGAACTTGATATATAAAAGCTGAGGTTACATGTTACTTAAATTCACAGCAGCAGTGAACTCCATCAAACGTTATTACAACTGTCACTATCACGGTGTCTTACCAGTGCAACACTAAAACATAATAACTGCTGCACTTCAGGAACAACAGTACTGTCTGTCTGTCCCAGATACACTTCAGATCGTTGAGCACCATACTGGTCTAGCCCACCATCTTTAATTTTTGACATTTGGGCACTCTGGTGCGCTGCCCAAATGTCAAAAAATCAAAGATGGTGGGCTAGACCAGTATGGTGCTCAACGATCTGAAGTGTAACCATTTTGGGTCACTGGGTCTCAAAAGGATAAATGTCATACAATGTCTTATCAGGTGCAACAATGCAACACTAAAACATATCAGGAGATCGAAATAGAAATACGACATAATATGAAATAGATATACTGATTGAAATTCGAGTGACACTCTTATGATTCTAAACTGTCGATATCATGTACATCGTATAATCGTAAGTGATATATCGCTAAAACTAGATGCTTTGGGCTACATTTTTTTGTGGCAGAATGTTACGTTTATCTTAAATAACTTTTACGCAATGCGCCCTGGAAGCTGCCGAGTTTGGTGAAATAACGCAAATTATGGGCTATTTCGCTTTTTAAGGTCATTCAAGGTCACCGATTTTGGTACCAATCGAAATCTCATACGACTTCCTATTAGTGATTAATACTAACATACCTCCTATCTTGCACTTTTCTGATATAGGCGTATGGCTCCAGAAAGCTCAAATATTACTATATTTGGCTACTCCCTAGCGTTTAAACGCCACAACTGAGGGGTTCCCCTGGGGCGATCGCCGTAAAATTTTCCGTGGATGTCAACGTATGGCCAAGGTACCAAACGGCGAAGAAATTCTTAAAATTTCAACCGGTTGTGTAAGGTGCACGAACGTCACAGACGACAGACGGACCATGTCACACTTGCGATTCTGTCGCGCGATAAAATGGCGCGACAAAATCGCTCGATAAAATCGCAGGTGTGACATCGGTCTTACGATTTGTACAATGTAGTTGCTTACTTTTTGGCGTGACGTCGGCAAGGTAAAACTGGTAAATAATGGCGGCAGGAAAGTTTTGATGTTGTAGTGAGAATCGTGTTGCGTTTGAACGATGACGACGAGCACTGATGCAGAAGACGTTGAGTTAGATATTGACACTTTAAAAACGTTTACAATTCCTAAACGAAAGAAATCGAAAAATGGTATGGCTTTTGATTTGCTGCAACATGGATCCAGACCAGCACTAGTCATTTCGCATGTCCGACGACCGTTTTTAGGCCGCATCGCAGCAGTAGCTAGATGCGGCCTGTTGTTACAGATGGAGTAGCGTGGTCTGTCTGTGTGTCTGTCTGTCTCTGTTGGTCACGCTTGTGAGCCCTGCAAAAAGGGCTGAACCGATCGAGATTACGGTTGCTCAAATCCTGTGCAAGAACTCTAGCTGAGCGGTCTCACTAAAACCTAACCGCAAGACCGCAAGCAGATTGCGACGTTAGTTAGGCCTGCGGTCTGGATATAGCCAGACCACCCGTCACGCTGCCAAGAAAACGCTGTTGCGTTATCCTTGTCGCGTATGCTCACAAGAGTGTTCATACGAAGAAGAGAGCATACAGTGTGACGGCTGTCAGTGTTGGCTTCACCAGCACTGCATTGTTGTTCCATGACTTGTTTTTTTACCGCGTGACGCTATACCGGCGCGGTATATGCGGTCGTCGTGTGTCTGTTCGTCTGTTTGACATAAGCCTGGCCAGACAGCAAGCAGGATCAATCATCGGTAATTACACGCTCGACTAGCAATTGCGGTCTGGCGGTCTAGCAAAATTCAGACTGCAAGCCTAATTAACGTCGCCGTCTCCTTGCGGTCTGCTTGCGGTCTTGCGGTCAGGTTTTAGTGAGACCCTAGCTGAGCCGTTATCCGTTATTTTTCAGGTTTCCTTTGAATCTGGAATAGTTCCGGCGGACTGGAAAACAGCTCTAGTGTCCCCAGTCTTCAAGAAGGACAGCAGGTCCGATCCAACTAACTACAGACCTATTTCGCTCACATCTGTCTGCTGTAAAGTAATGGAGTCACTAGTCCGACAAAGCCTCACAGCCTTCCTAGACAGGAATGATGTTATCAGTAAGAAACAACACGGATTTGTTAAAGGTCGTTCGTGTCTTACAAATCTGCTGGAATGCTTTGAATACTGGACTAAAGCTTTAGATGAAGGATTTGGAATTGAC
>Ga0209780_1004002_pt1 | contig 11226 bp, 11 predicted proteins | sample WorMetexBAHAMAS2_FD_187384 | JGI IMG/M metagenome (GOLD analysis project Ga0209780, IMG submission 187384) | Marine gutless worms symbiont microbial communities from Max Planck institute for Marine Microbiology, Germany - Inanidrilus exumae... | ecosystem: Host-associated > Annelida > Digestive...
GTGGGGACGGGTGGGGATGGGTGTAATTTCTGTCCCCTTGCAGGTCTCTAATCCCAACAGTGTTACCTACACTGTCTCCATACTGTATCACAACAATATAGTAATAGTAACAATAATGGTAATAATAATAAAAAGTGTCCAAAGTAAATTGGCAAAAAGCTGCATTGCTGTGTTATCACCCCTCATGGCAGTGAATGGATTCGTCCGCCACGTGTGCTAAGCAGGCACATTCGCCCACGGTGGCAGGCGAACAATACGGAATGCATTCATGCGTAGGTATGTTAAAACTGGCTGGCACATGTCCTGTCAAAAGTGCCCTTCCTGTGCAGGATCTGAACCCCATCTAAACATTATGCCTTGGGCCCACAGACACCAGCCAACCAAACTGTTTCTCAATCAGTTCAGCTCTTTTTGCACAGCTCACCCATGTGCACAACACACACAGACACACAGATCACACTACGTGCAACATCTGTAGCAACAGACTGCATCTATGCACTGCATGCTGGTGATGAAACATAATAATCATAATAATAATAACAACGACAATAAGAGTAAGAGTAATAATAACAGCGATAATAGTAACAACAATAAAAGTTCTGTATAGTGCCACTACAGGACTGCTACCAAACACTGTCATTAATGCCATCATAACCAAAAATGTAGTGGAGTCGTGGTAATAATGTTAGGTAATACTTCAACAGGCAGATTACCACCTTTTTATGGCCACAAAACTGGTGACAATAAACACAATTAACACACAATTTTAGCAAAAAGACCCGACTTAGTTTTCCTACGCAACATGCAACAAGGACAGAAAGTAAACCTGTTAAACGAAAAGCAAACAGAGACAGAAGCGCACCTTGTTGAGGGTAGTTTGAATACTAAGGTCTGTGACATATATTTCCTCCAGACAACCAACTTCGTACTTGGACGGCCACCAGCGCCGCACGTAAAAGGCCAGATCATTGAGGCCGTGAGTGAGAGGCACTTGCTCTGGACCTGCCAACAGACAGTCACTTCGGCAGTAATCACACGAGTAGTTTGGACAACGGCAATAACTGCAAACAATGAACTTGTTCAATGGCAGATGCCAGTTCTTTATGGGACCTAAGTGACTGCTACTGGGCTAGCAAAAGCACAACTTGGTTGTAATTAGGGACCAATCTAATTCATGGGGGAAAATGCGTAATTTCACGGTAAAGTTTTGAAAATATGTCAAATTTCACGGATAATTCACGCAAGGAGTTTGAGAAATTCACAGACATTTCACGGGCCCCACTGCCGTTATTTCAAGTTGATGCAAACTAAAAAATCTGTCGAATAGTACATTTCTGAACAATGAACGAGTCGAGACACAAAGAGTCACTCAGACGATCCCAGTCTTGAGTTTTTATGATGACTTGGTTTGCGAAGTTGCCTGTTGACTGTCTCTGGCACTGCGGGGCGCAGACAGTGGTGTATTGACTGACGCTTCTTTAAGCGTCGACACTGTTAGTATGGACAGACAAGTACTGTAGCACCATGTGGCTGAGCAATGGAAACCTATCTGAGCTCTCTGTTGCGAAATAAGGAAGTAAGCGGGTTGACCTAGTGAGTGTGGTGAGATGTGTAAGTAACACATTCCAACACTTAATCAGTAATAACTTAGCAAACAACAGAATCCGCACAAAAGCTGTTGACAAAAACTATGGAAACCTTCACAAATGAAAGTAAAAGCACTGAAATCACGGATTTCACGAAATTTCACAAAAAATGGGCCATTTCATGGAAGACGGCCAATTTCATGGAAAATGCCACGGCCATGAAATCGTGAATTAGTTTGGTCCCTAGTTGTAATTAAGTACTACTGCTTCGATATATTTGTTAGTATACAAGTCTCTAATCCCACTTCATTTCCATTACTTTCATCTCCACTACTACCACGTCGGCCCTTTCACAGGTGAACCATGGTTTGCCATTATACCTCAGTTTTTCCGCCACTTTTGTGGAAGAGAAACTATGGTGATAAGTGGTACCGTTTTTCAGGACCGCATGTCCAGAGAACAAGTACAGTGTCAAAGCACATAAGAGAATACAAAGCACTGATGGCCTGGACCAAATCCTTTCTTTATTAACTATCAGACTCCAAACAGAAGGGACATCTATGCCAGATCTTCAACGCCATACCAGAAATTCCATTATTTTGTCAACGTATTTTTCACTTAGTAACCGAGTGCATAATTACAAAAGTATTTCACCTCTTGTTCAGTTGTTAGTTCAAGCTCTTACTTAGCCTCAATGACAAATTCTGTTGCCTTGGCTTTGGAAACAGTTTTGCTCTGGTTTTGAATGGACAAGCAACACGCCCATGAGAACTTTTGACATGGCGGTCACATAATTGGCCTTGCTGATCACTGATCAAGCAGGCAATTTTCAAACATCCGCTCTCTATAAAACTGTATAAAAAGTACAACCAGAAACTAACCATCGAGTACTTCAAACATGAGGTCGCCACAAGCCAATGAAAAGTGGCTCCCAATACCCTCCTCAAGCACAGCAGAATTGTCGGCATAAATTCGACCTGGGTTTTTCCAAGACTTTCGCCGTAGCCGACACCTGTTGGTATTTCCAACAACATGAATGACTGCTCACGTGCACAAAATAAAATCACACGCATAGTGTTACAATATAAACAGCATAATTCAGATGAAAATAAAAATGCAAAACAGCAGAAACAACGATGCTGGAATAAATTATTATTGGATGCCACAAAAATATGGCAGTGTTTTGCACTGCAGTGAACCATCCAACGTTGTTGTTGCTGTGTGTATTCATGAGCATTCCATGACACAGTACAGTGCAAAAAAAGCATGCTCATTAGTCATTAACAGTGATGATGAATATCTCAATAAAACACTGCTCCAACATTATTTTTATCCACCAGCAATGCAAATAAACACTTTTCAGAACTAAGGGCATTCTTATAGCTTCAGACTGTTACATCACAGTAACATTATGCAAAGACACAAAAACATACAATACATGTTTCAGTATCTTAATTAACAAATTAACCAGTCAAAAAACGTTGTCTTTAACAATTTGCACTTGTTCATACAAGGGATCAAACATATGATACACGCCCATCAGTGATGGGTGATACACTTTCTGGATTAGCTGAGACTATATGTGACTGATGGTAGTTCTCTGCAAGAACTACAATCAATTGCTATTCACAAGAACTTCCTCTGCACACAGCTATCACTCGACTCACCTGTCTATATCAAGCGTCAGGATGCCTTGTGAATGTAGTTCCTCAACAATGACGGCCTTTGCATCCAGCACAGTCATGCCCTTTGCAAGAATCACTTCGATGCTCGACCTCAGCGGCTAATGTAAACACAACTTTCACTGTTCAACTATTAAAGTAAAGTAAATCCTAAATTTGTATAGCAGTGTATTATGAGCCACTTGTTTCTAAAGTGCTCAGTTATCACACAGCGGAATAAGCTTTTACTCATCAGACACAAAGCATCATCGCACTTTGGCTGGTACTCATTCATGGTCCTATTAAGGGTAGGAAGCTCAGTTGGCCTGGGTAGCTGGTGCATACCAAGATGGTTTGGTCACCTATCCCTATACTAACCAGACCCAACACTGAATAACTTTGCCGATGCACTCAAAGCCATTATATGCAGAATGCCACATTGCCATTCTGTGTAACCATACAATAACAGAATTGCAGCAGACACTCTTGTACAATTAATGTGGCAATTCTGACAAAAGTGGCAATAACTTCTGCATTCAATAACAACAACAATAATATAATAATATTCTAGTCAATAACAAGCAGTTTGCAACTCATTATTTGTTTTGGAGTGAGACATAATCAAATATTGAGTGGAGAAGTTTACCTCTGGGTCATTGAGGATCAACTGGTAGAGCTGTACACGATGTTCTCCAGGCTTGAGTGCTCGACCATATTTGATGTTGATCTGAAATCGCAACAGTCAGTCACATAAACGAACAACAGCCATAGCGTTAAGTACTAAACGTTTCCACTGCTGCAGGCAGTAAGAACGAGAAACATATTTCAATATGACGCAGGCAAGTGTGGTCTTGATGTATGCTGTTCTCATAAGACATAATTCCATTCTCTTCTTTGAATTACACCATCAAAAACTGAATTGACAACAACCATCTCTTCAGAGCCACCCAATTCCTCTGTAAGAAACAATTTCACTGTAATTAGACAAACATTGCATTCCACATTTCACAAGGTAGTGTGATGAGCAACAAGTCTGAGATACGGTGGACAAATTCAACACTGTTTATGCCCATTATCCTTAGGAATCCACACACTGGGAATTATTAAACCCTGTTCATCTTTAAATCAGTTATTCAAAGAAATCAAAGAAGCATTAGTTCACACACAGCTAAAGAAATTAATCAGCGCCTCTGCATTCACCACTGCCAGTCTTCCAGGTCAAGGGCCAATCACACAGGCTTAGCACACTAAAAGGTAAAGAACAGGATGCAATAAAATTTTTTCTACATATAGCACCAAGTACACCGAAGGCACAGAGGCACTCGGAAGACAGCTAAGCCAAGCAAGATCAAAGCCAGATCCAGTCGACCATGTACGAACTGCTCATTATATAGGTTTGCATACAATGTGCATAATTATAATGCACAACTGCACAGAGCTGGTCAAATAATCTCCCATCTTACCCCACAGACTTACGACTAATGATAAATTCCCCCAAGTGTTTACTCGTACAAAACGATATTGTTCCTCGATACAGTATGCACTAAAGCACAACCAGGATAGCATAGCAAATTAGAAGCTTCATGGTCATGCTGCTTTTACGTTTATCTCATTAATGTTTGATATTTATAATATATTGTACATTATACTTATTATTTTGTTGTACTGTATTAGGCCTAGTATTGTACTATTTAGCTATTCAGCCTTTGGCTGCAACAGTGTTTTACTAAATCAGTTACCAGTTATGTCCCTATCTTGCACTGTTTTTGAGATATAGCAAGATATTGGTTGAAAATCGCTAATCTGAACCTACCCCACCTCTATTTGGCGCCCCCATTGGGGATTTTCTTGTCGGAATTTTGCCGATATTTTTGGCATTAGAAAACTAGTCCCTAAGCTATCATACGGCGTTATTTGCACGCTCTTACGTTTAGCCGTTTTGGTACAATATACTAGCGTGTTACAGACAGACGGATGGACGACGACAGCATATAGCGCACTAGCATAGCATCGCACGGTAAAAATACTCCACCACTGGTACGTCAATCAAACCCAAATGCATCCAAGATAAACGAAAATAAATCCAAATATGTTTACCTGAGCATCATTGGAGTAATTAACTAGCGTGTCTGACAGTTGGGTTTCTTCATTTTCTTGTCCTGAGTGACTAACTCTGTACACCTGTATAAAACAAAATGTTTAAGTACCATACACCTTGTAAAATGTTGAAAGATTACAAATCAGAACAACCAATAAAAATGAACTGGACCAGTGTATCTATATTTGAAAACAGCAACTGCCCCCCCACACAGAGACAGTGAAAGAAAGTAAGACACAGTCAAACACACAGACGCTGAATCAGGTACATAATGAGGGACACAAGTAACCTCCAAGTTAGGCAGCTCACCATCACAGCACTGCACAATAAAAACATGCAAACATACTATGGTCCAGTGATAGACGTACAAACACACTACAAAAGTAAAACAGATGAAGTACAGACATGCAAAAAAAAATACAGCAATTCATACAGACAAACAACATGTACAACCTTGAAGTTATCAGCTGATGTGCCGACATAAGGCTCCAGTTTAGCCTTCAGTGACTTCAACGTGATTCGCCGATCAACGCTCACATACAGCGCTGTGAGTAAAAAACACAGATGTATGCACTTATGTCAAAGAATCAATGAACACAGATCTATATTGGCAATGTGGACTGGGAAACAAGAAAAGAAACTGACTTGTGGAAAGTCTCACTCCAATAATGTACAAGGCAAAACCTGCTCAGTCTTGAAGTATGAATGGTAAACAGATGAAAATGGTTGTAGCAACATAAAGGATACGATATGATACAGTATACTTACGTGTGCTCAAAAGCTGACCAAATGGCCAGCTTAAGCTAACGCATAGCATACAAACAAAAAAATGCGATAAAATTAAAAAAACAAAAACCAAGTAGCTCAGAAGATACAGTCCGGACAATAGTCCATGAAGGCAATCCGTGAGTAAAAGTGAAACTACGGAGGAGGGGGGTAGAATTTGTGAAACAGGTAGGTTGTCGGGAGTGAAAGAGAGAGGGAGTTATGGATGAGCAGAGTGGTGAATCAAATGAGAAAGAAGTGATGGATGAAGGAATAGGTGAGTCGGAAATGGAGGAATTGGTACCAGAATGAGGTTAACAGAAAGATAAAGGGAGTTGGCAGTACTGAACTTACCACACCTGCAGCTGTGTGGCCTCGCGAATTTTGGAGCCTCAAAATTCTTGGGCAGAGAAATGTTTTCATCATTTGGCGATGTGCTGGTGGAAAAACACAGCATAATGTCTTGTGCAAATAGCACACTCTTTCCCACTTCCAATGTTGACGCCCCTTCAACATGGTAGGCTATCTCTAACTGGACTTTCTATGAGGTCCTGACTTTCATATCGCCAACAGTTACTCACGTGGCTGACAGACGACTAACTGACAGACTAGCCACAGATATGGTTGGTGATAAATGCTTGAGTCAAAGTTGAGTGGATGGAAAGAGAAGAAGAGCTAAGTGTCATCTGCATAAAGGTGGTGGTCAAGGGGAAAAAAAGATCAGAGTACTGAAAGGGGGTAGTGTAGATGGCAAAGAGTAGAGGGTCGAGAACAGAGCCTTGAGGAACACCAAAAGTGGAAGTATGCAAGGAAGAGAGGTTGTTATCATATTCAACACGAAAGGTGCAAGATGGGGACAGCAGTAATTTATACGTAATTAGGTAGATTTAAACTGTATATAAAATGTCACTGTTTGACACGATGGTGCAAACAGTAACATTTCTATGGGGTGTATGGGGGCCAAGGCCCCCAGAACAGAATTTGAGTTTGCCCCAGCTCCCCCTTCATACTCTAGGTCTATAATCTGACATATATTATGGGAGTACTTGTTCCACAAGCTGTGTGAATTAACTACAGTAAAACTGCTCCTTACATACATCTCGAGATTTTGCCCTCCACCACAACATTTACGTTGACCCCAAAATAGCCCCCCCCCACTTTTTGAGTGCTAGAAATACCACTGGACGTAAAATGACATTAGACTGAAAACAGCCATGGCAAACTGGCAATATCTGTTGCCTGCATGAGCGTAAACCAATCTGCACTGCTGACATCAAAATGACGATAAGTAATTGCACAACATTTAACTGCATTTGATTCAAACCATTTCCCAAACAAGTTAATCAACTACATTGTTATGACAACTAAAACCACATCAACTTAAGAACTAATTCGAAGACAATACACAGCGGCCTTAGTTCAGAGAACGCGATTACGACCAAGATACGTAAATATCGACAGTGACGGCGAAGTAACTCATCAGTAACAACGGTCATGAAAAAGTTGATGATGATGACAACAGAAGTCAATGAAGTCTTACTGCGTTCATAGCCGAGTGGAAATGATGATCGCTGTACGACACAGTAGTTGTACTTGCAAGGAGTTTCTTCATCGTCGGTTCGCAGGTCCATTGACAGCTCATCATCCCAATTCTCTCCACTCTCCTTTGTCTGCGTCATATCCTTTGCACTGTCACTCGCATCCTCCGCAGCCCACGACGTAACACTTCCAGCAGTTGTCTCTGAAGATGCTGGCAGCTGGTCTGATTCCACGGTGTCTGGAATTTGTGGCTCGGTCTGTGGTGACGTTTCGGCATCAACCTCGTCGTCATCAAGCAACTGTGGAACGTCGTCGTCGCCAACTTCCACCGTCCTGGAAGAGCCGGAGTCATCCGAGTGTGCCGTCTCCGTGACGTCCGTCAGTGAACCCTGGTCGTCGTCATTCAGCGACAGTGACTGAGTCACACTCAGAGTCTGAGAGGATCCCGAGTCTTCTGACAAAGCAGGATCATCATCAGTCGGCGACGACGACTTCAGAACGTCATAAGTCTGCGACGATCCCGAGACCTCTGAAAGTGACACAATGGTAATATCGTCAGTTGATCCTTGGTCATCAGCAATTATGGCCGCTGCATTTGGAACGTTAAAAGTTTGCGATGATTCAGAGTTGTGTGACTTCAGCAAGTGTTCCACCTCTGTATCATCCGTCAAACAGTTCCGATCATTCGAGGAGACATCACTTTGATGCTCTGGTGGCACATCGTTGACGGAGACCGCATTTGTCTCAAACGTATACGACCCCACAGTTTGTTTATCACACTGTTTGGAATGTTGCTGCATGTCTTCGTGGGTCGATGTTGAATTTGCTACATTGGACGGATTCTGAGAAAATGAACTAATAAAGGATGTACAAGATGCATCCGCGTCAGTGCTAGAAGCAACATCCGTCTCACTCTCCCCAATGCCTTCATCTGCCTCCGCAGCTTCCTGGTCAACAGCTGCCGACGTAAATACAGAGCTGTGGAGGCTACTGCCACGCTGTTGCTCTGACAGATACACAATGTAAAACAATGTCTGTTAATCCATACAGTAAATTTGCAAACTGCTGGAAAAGAATTCCACCACTACACGTCACTAACAGTCAACTTTGCCACAATCGCTATAACAATAAAAACATTATAATAATATATGCATTTGTAACACACTGTAGGGTCATAACTTCAGAGACAGTATTTGATCTAATGTTTTATCATTTCATAGTGTACAAATTACATATTTTACAGTTTAGCATTTAGCCAACAGAACCAGTCATACAGTCTGCTAATGTTTTCTCTTATACGTACTTCACAAGTTAGTTAGTTAGTTAGTTGGAGTTTAACGTCCCCTTTCAGCACAAATATGGCTATATCAGAGACAAAAGGTCAGGGGTGGAGAGCTATCCCTATCCAGTGAAGGAAGGCCAGCGATATATTAACCTCAACCCTCGCCGCCTTTTTGTTCAGCAGCCACCCAAAAGGGAAAGGGATCGAGAGGCTCATGTAAATTATTACACCAGCGCATACAACAGGAAAAGACAACTATCACACCGCAAGACTAAACTAAACCAAATACAACAAAACACCAGAATAAATCTTAACTAAGCAATACAGATAACACAATCATAAACAAAAAAAAACAAACTAAACCCTGGTTCGGTCGCCTCCTACGACCTCACGCCTGAGAACGGAGTGGGACTATTCTGGTAGAAAGGGATCGGATGGACAATTGTAAAGTGAATGAGAAAAGGAAAAATGGAAAAAGTAATAAAGAGCAAAAGATGAGGAAGTGAATGGACAAAGGAGGAGCAAAGGTGGAAAGGGGGTACCCCGGCCCCATGCGGGGTACGTACTTCACAAGACAGTTTCTCTGCAAACATAATCAGTTTTTGTCTCAGCTTCAAGCAAAAAATTTAACTGAAGTCGCTAAGGTACCTTGTTTACAGATTCAGAGACAATAAAACCGACAAATGTGACAGCGGCACCAAAGCTATCATAGGAGTGCAGTACAAACAAAAAATCAACAACACAATACACATAATTAATGTTTATTATTCTTATTATTACTGAATACATTAATTAACTAGAAAACATATGCAGTCGTATCCACATGCAGACCCACACCGGCAACGCCCATAGCAGCATGCGTCACTAGCAACTGTGTGACTGTGACAGTTTTCGTAACCTTGTCACCTTGACCTTTGACCTCTGAATCAATGTATGCCAAGCGACTGTGATACAGTATACGTGTACCAAGTCTGGTGTTAACAACTCAAGCGGTTTTCCTGTGCGGACAAACAGACAGACAGATGCGACTGAACGCCCTACCCATGTTGGTAGCTGCGCTGGCTTGGGTAATTACAAACTGACTATTAACATACCGGCGGGTGACATCTTTGGTACGTTAACGCGGAGTCTGATCGTGTGTTGATGTCGATCAAGCAATCGATAAAAAAGTGAACATGCAAAGCCAACGTTATGATCATCAGTGCATCCACCAAACTCAACATACACCTACCAACACAAACCCATCAATCAAACTCCCAGCAGTAATACAAAACAGACAAACATGCAAACCACTTCATGACTATCTTTTCAGGTAAAGCTGGATCAGTTCAATATCAAAATATTATACAAAAGTTTTTTTGATAACAGCAAAGAATCTTTCCATAAGTACGATCATAAGAAATAGCCCGCTGTATTCCACTACCATTATCTTTGCATTTCATCCTACTATAAGTATTTCTTAACAAAAATACGTTCTGTGGAACATGGTATCTGCCCCATAGCCAAGTTCACAAGCCCTTGACTGCACTGTGTGCATAGTAACAGAATACCGTATCCTCTATTCTGTTGATGTCGTGAATACTGAAAAGTCACTAGTTGTTGCCGAGATATCGTAATTTTTAAATTGTTAGGATGTCGGCCGCCGACAGCTTGGATTTCTTTAGATCTCTGTAACGGGCCAAACAGCCACGAGGTCCGAACTGCGTCACCGTGCAAGATTTCGTAAAAATCAGTCAAACCGCGGGCAAGATATGGCGATTTTTCGATTTTTCAAGATGGCGGCCGCCGCCATCCTGGATTTGTAAAATTTTAAATTTTTAACGGTCGTGACGGTCAAGAGGTTCGAAATGCATCATCTTGTCAAATTTCGTCAAAATCGGCTGAACCGTGGCCGAGATATGGCGATTTTTCAAGATGGCGGCCGCAGCCATCTTGGATTTTTGAAATTTCAAATTTTTAATGGTCGAAATGGTCTAATGGTCGAACTGCATCTGCGTGCCGAATTTCGTCAAAATCGCTCGAACCGCGGCTGAGATATAACAATCTTTTGATTTTTCCAAGATGGCGGCCGTCTGCACGCACGCACGCACGCACAGATGCAAAACGATTTGTAATGCGTGTGTGGGGACGACACACGAAGGGCATTTGGTGGTCTTTATCACTGTGCCAAATTTGGTTGGAATCGATGCAATAGTTTTGATAATATGCACGTTTTTCGATTTCGCGAGTTTGGCTTGAAAACGCCTATTCACGCCCCAAAATTGGAAGTTTTTATGGGGAAAATAGGGGAAGGGG
>Ga0209780_1004003_pt1 | contig 11225 bp, 5 predicted proteins | sample WorMetexBAHAMAS2_FD_187384 | JGI IMG/M metagenome (GOLD analysis project Ga0209780, IMG submission 187384) | Marine gutless worms symbiont microbial communities from Max Planck institute for Marine Microbiology, Germany - Inanidrilus exumae... | ecosystem: Host-associated > Annelida > Digestive...
GGGTGTACGACCCACATCAACGCCATATTTGCTACAAACTGCTACTAAATATAGCTCATTATGGTTCACTACAGACGTAGTGCGGAGTACTACAATGTGTCTCAAAAACAACACACTTGGCTTTTGATCATAACTTCTGCAAATGTAGAACAATTTTCAAAACTATTTCACTGACAGATTCTGATTCCCAATGAAACTCTCTATGATTGCAGGGACTCCACCAGTGAATGGGAATCTGTCAGTGAAAGAAATCTGAAAAAGTCTATCTACATTTGCTGAAGTTACGATTAAATTTCGAGTGCATTGTTTTTGAGACACAGTGTATGTTATCGGAACAGCGTCCATGGAATAAATCTGCATTGATCTAACGTGAGACAGGCTGGCAACAATTTACAAAAGTACTGAAGGAGACACGTTCTTAACAGGAAAACGGCTTAAGCTATCAACATCAAACTTGGTACACGTATACTCTATACCAGTCTCTCGGAATGCACTAACCCAGAGGTCAAAAGGTCAAAGGTCAAGGTCACACGGAACGAAAACGGTCGCGCGGTTGCTAGTGACCATAGGCGCGTACTGCTCATTCCAATACGCCGCTGTGCTACCTGCGGCCGTTGCCGGCGTGGGTCTGCATGTCGATACGACTGCTTATGTTTTCTAGCTAATATAACCGGTGCGTAGTAAAAATTATTCCTAAAACTATTAGCATAAACGACCTTCGCAGTAGCAGTTTGTTTATCGGCGCAAAAAACTGTCGGCTCTTTAGCACAGACTGATTATTACAGCTAGGCCTAGTGCGCATTTTAGCGACACCCGAATAGATTGGCCTACTTACGACTCTAGTTTGTCTGCGCGGTTGCGTTGTACATTCGTCAACAAACCTGCTATACGTCTCTTATAGCCAATATCTATACGGCTACCAGATAAATCTCAGAATATCGTGTTCGCTGTGCTAGCTGGTAGCTAGAAGCATTCAGCGTATCCTAGAGCACGTGCATGCATAAACCCACGCATACGCGGTAGTCTTAATTATAGCAACTGTCTACACCTTGACGATCCCGGGCGGGCACCTGTCGCTGTCTACTCAATAAACGTCACGTGACTCAAGTAACAAAAGGTTCCGCTGTCCTCGCGCGTTGTAGAGATGGAACAGTTCGTCATTCGAACCTACCCGTTTTCGCGAATTCCAATTCGATTTGCACGGAACAGTTAAGACGTCAATGATATTCTCAATTCAACTCTATTTCAGACAATAAACAATAAAAAAGAAGTAAAATCAGCGGTATTCGTCCGACTGGACGTCAAGGCAGACACACTACACTAACAAACGCCAAGAATAAAAAATAATGAAAATTTTTTTAATCAAACACAAAATTAAAACGAATTATTTCGCCGAATGTCTAATAAATGTCTACATTATCTTCTTCCCAAACAAAGAAATAATAAAATACTGAATTCTCTCAAAAGGCGTGGACACAACTATATGCCTTGCTACATACTGAATCCATGCTATTTACAGATAGCTTTCTTAATAGATGCCTCTTTTCTTGTTATTTAGTGTTTTATGTTGTTTTATACTGTATTTTCATATTATTTGTCTGTGCTTATATGTTACGCGTGCGAATGACATGACATACAACTTACTTACTTACTTACTTATTTACTAACTATTAACATGGCCGAATAGCTTTTTTATCGCGTAGCAACATAGCAGCAATATGCAGAGCAGCGATAGCAACATTAGCAATTCTCTCCGTCCGTCTGTCTGTCTGTCACGAGATAGTATTGTGCTAAAACGTATAGAAGCAGCATTTCCGGTGATCTATGATCTAAGGTCATTTGTATTGGTGCCAGTCCATAAGCCGCATATAATTACCCATTAGTATTCCATTGTAATACGTCCTATCTTGCAAAGAAATATCAGTTATTTCCAAAAATTTAAAGTGGTCACGTGACCCTGAACGCATCCCCTTTGGCGGTAATTTATCACGCAAAACGTGCTATGGTACTCGAACGCAGAATTTGGAGTGCCTATAGCTTCGCCAATTCCAAAGATATGACTGGGTACGGTAGCGAAAATGTAAAATGGGTCACGTGACCCTCAGGACGCCCATTTGGGGGTTGTTTGTCATCTCAAGGCTAATACTTAATTGATATAGCCCATCTTGGTATAAAATTTAAAGACTATAGCTTCAGCGATTCCAAAGATATGAACGAAGATCCAATACATAAAACTGAAAGGTGGACTTGTACGCCCCACCATCCACGTGGATGCTTTCGTCAGCTTAACGGCATGCTTTGACCTTGACCTTTAACTTATGACCTCCAGAATTTAATCAGGTCATAAGTAGGGACTACTGAATATCCCCGGTAATTCTTATCAAAATCGTTCAAGCCGTTCATGAGATATCGTGATAACAGTATCTGATCGGACGAACGCATGGATGAACAAGGCGAATGGACGGTCTTAAAAACAATTCCTTCGTCAACATTATCAGGTGGCGAAGGCATGAATAGGGTGAATTGGGGTAATTGGGGCTCATTCGAGGTTATCGGCAATAGCACCATTCGATAGAGCGCGTACGAGTCCTATTAGCCGTTTATTGTAACTATGTGGCTAGCCATCTTGCATCGTTTGTGATAATAATAATAATAATAATAATCTTCGTTTAAACCGCGCAGTCAACACAGAGCAAACATCCGCCACGCAGGGCCGCATTATGCACAAAAGGGTTAAGCTCGGCTAAACTGCTGCCACATACGGTGCACAGCGATTAATCAACCGCACCGGCTTAACCTCGTCAACATTCACCAGATCGCGCGACCAGCACATCCGATAAAGTAGCTCACTACTCAATTTATCGACCCCGAAAGGATGAAAGGCTGAGTTGGCCTAGTTGGCTGACCTATAGCGGACGGCTTGCCCACGTAAGTGCTCACCCGTCAGCTGCAGGTCGAGCGTGGGACAGGGTAAATTCGCCGGTCAAAGACCGACCAACTACCACTGATATAGAATGGCACTGGTCGATTGGATTCTATTCGTTTTGTTTCAATCAAATGGGCCCATCCCTAGAATGAAGCCGAGCTGCGCAGCTACTGTACGTGAGCGACAGATCAATGTCATGCGAACGCATCAGCGCAGAGCGCGTTGCTATCAGTGCGGGCGAGTTCTGATTCTCCGTAATGGAATTTACGACCGGGTGTGACGAGACGGATTGGACAGGATCGATCTGATCTGGCGTTTACGAACAACATAAAAATAGCAGCGACCTGTTGCTGCAGCGCGGTGGTTACCAAACGTTTTTGCTCCAAGCTCCATGCACCATTTTGTCATGTAATAAGTTCATTCCCCCATTGCAAGATGTCTGACTCAAAAGACGCACTGTAAACAAGGATCAGGGTTCCCACTATCTTCTGATATTAAAATTCAAGGACTATTCCAGGACTTCCAAGGACCCTCAAATTTCATTTTCAAGGACCAATTCTCGACGGAAGTTTACAGCATGAGCAGAAGAACCGCAATATTTAATGTTTATTTATGTGACGATGGTACAGTAACAAGGTAATAGGCCAAACATGATATTACTTAGCAAATGTTGATTCAGGCAACACACCTGTCAGACAATGCTGTTTAATGAATTTGGTGATCGCAATGTTTGATGTCATGGTGAATTCAAGGACTTTCAAGGACTGTGTAACGAAATTTAAGGACTTTCAAGCACCTGTCCTCTTTTCAAGTACTTTCAAGGCCTTGAATTTAGGAGAAAAAATTCAAGTACTTTCAAGGATGCGTGGGAACCCTAAAGAATATCGGTCCTAGTACTATTCGGACGGAAATTGTCAGGGTTGCCGTGGATATGGATATCTATGGATCCATCCATGGATATTTCTACGTCATTTAATTTGAATTGTTACATGACTAAGCGCGGTACTTGGTGTCGTCGTGTGTGTCCGTCCGTCCGTCTGTACGTCTGTCTGTCCGTCACAAGCCGACACTTTACCAAAACGGCTAAACGCAGGATCACCCAAACAACGCCGTTTTCTGACGCCAAAAAAATATCTGCGAAATTTCAACGGAATCACCCCCAACAGGAGCGCCAAAGAGAGGTGGTGTAGCTTCAAACGGCGATTTTAGACAAATATTTCGCTGTACCTCAAAAAAGGTACAAGATAGGAACAGTTACTATTGATCGCTAATAGCAAACTTGTGTGTGCTCTATCGATTGGTGCTATTTCCAGTGACCTTGAGTGACCCCTAACTGTCCAAACCACCCATTTCGACATTTTGTATCGCCTATCATATGTTCGCAGTTAAGTTGAGATAAATACTATTTGTAGACAGCTTGACGGTAGCAAGTGCTAGTTCACAGATGGCAAATTATCCGTGAAAGGGGCGTGGTTAGGTCACGTAAACCATTTAAATTTTGGTAGGCACAAACCATATCTCTGGAATATGGCTGATCGTCTCAGGTGCTGTCAACTTAGGTGGTCGGTGAGTGTGGTAAACTGGTGACGGTCTCGGTCACCAGTTTATGACACTGACAGTCTAGCTACATCTCTGTACAACATGGTGGGCATGACGCATTGCGTCGCGCGGGTCTGTCAGCGGCAGCGGAGACTTGTGAATGAATGTTAATTCCGAACTGTAGTCCACACAGATGTGGACATTATGCAACATTACAATGCTGTATATCTGCAACAATGCTGCTGCAGTTTGTCCACAACGTTTGCGGAGTAATGAACACAGTGTTTGTGGATAATGTGACACAGTTGTTGTGGTATTTGCTTCTACACGCTACAGCAGTCTTGTAGTGGAAAATAAGAGGAATTTGCCGGTACGTATTGGCTTTACTCTAACTGGCTTTGCATGGGAAGTGCGCGAATCATAGATAAAACACTAACTAACTTACATAAGAGAAAAGACAGGCCAGTGCCCACTCAGCATCATACTTCAGAAAAAACGTCTGACCTGGTACGGACATCTGACCCGCATGAAAGTGGAGAGGCTACCAAAGCAGGCCATGAACTGGAAGCTGCCGGGCAAAAGAGGACGCGGCAGACCACGGACGACTTGGAGCCAAACCATCTCACACGACCTCAGCGACCCGGACATGTCATCCGAGGAGGCAGAAGCTGCAGCACTGGACCGGACCAAATGGAGGAAGAAACTGTTCGCCTTATGCGCCACTCGGCACAAGAAGATATAAGTATAAGTAAGTAGCCTATAACTTACACGCTCTCTCGCATCGGCCGAATTCCGTCGCTCGGAATGAATTCGACGGGAATTAAGAAGGCGGAATGAATTTTGTCGGACGTCAGTTTTAAGAACGCTCTTTCAGCGACGATGTCAGGCGGCATTAGAGAACGCGCACAAGGTGTACCGGTAGCTGTGAAGTCGATATACTCAGTAAACGATACCCGCCAGCTTACGGCGCTTGCATTACATACAGTACTTTCATAGCATAATGATGTCGATATTAACGATAGGTCAGACGCATACAGTGACGAGCGACGTTTTGAAAAGTCCAGGGTTCAGCAGTGGGCTACGGTCGGACCCTAGATACACCGACTTTAGGTTCAGCCGTTCCAGTGATATGACTGGAGCCCGTAAAATTTTTAATGGGTCACATGATCTGACCACACCCCTATCAGGGACTGTTTGTCGTCCGTAGGCTGTGACTTGGACATTCAACCTGTACATCAAATTTGAAGTCTTTACAATCACCAGTTACGAAGATGCATAAGGCAACGCTAAATGTAGAAATCGAGGTTAAATTGTCAAAATTCTGTTCCGAAAGTTTACATGGTGACGACGATCGACGCTGTTGTGTTCAAATGTCGTAAAGTTTGTCCGACAGGAAATCGATGAAATCGTGCGTTATTCACCTTACAAAAAAAAACAAAATTTCGGTTCCGTCTTGAACTGTCGCTGCTGTGCGGATCGCGTCCAAAATCTGCCAGGGCCAGTCCCCAACATTTGGTTCACAATATTCCAAATTTCGTCCAAATCGGTTCACTTTCGGCGGAGTTATAGCCGAACGCGTGACGGCCGTTCTTTTTGGCCCATAGAGTAAACTACAATATTCGCCCGAATTTCGGGAAAATAATAACTTACGTTTATTTTCGGCTCATCCTAACGTACATCGGACTATGACATATGTGTTGCGCGGTAAAAATAACTCATTCAGAAAAAAAAATCAAACCTGAAACTGTCCAATAATGCGGACGTAAACGGATAAACTGAATGACTGTAGTAAAAGTTCAATAATGTGTTTTATTAATATTCGCTCGAGTTGTTTGCAGCATCGCTCGCTAGTTCATCAGTGTACGATGTAATTACCTCCAAGCGAAAATAACTCTCTATACTCAGGCCTACACGCAGCCACATGACAACAGCGTTTAGACTAGGCCTATAGACCTATACATTGCCGGATATAGTCTAGCCACCAGCGTGTTTTGCAGCCATCATCACTCAGAATAGATTGTTATGGCGCTGTCACTATGAATTGCAGTCAGTTAGTCGGTCCGTCAGTCTGTCTGTCGTACTAGACAACACAGTTACATGGACTACGGCTCAGGAGCGAATTTAGGCAGCCCTGCGCCTAATTTCCCTTGAAAAATTTGCCCTTATTTGTAGAAAAATCAAAAAGCTCGCATAATTCGGATAAACGTCGTTCGTTACAACCTAAAACGTAACAGATTACCGTATATTTGCTTCCTTTATCTACAGGTCTGTATAATCAACTGCCCGGAAGTTAGTGAAAGATCGACAAAAGTGCATCCCAGAAGTTTTAGAAAATGAATACATGGACAATTCACATTTCGCATAGCGCCTTTTCGTGAGAACTCACCTCTTAAGCGCTCAGAATGGCACGTGTTAACGAGGGATCACACAGTTTTACCTGCCGCCCACACGTTTATCCACGAATGGAATAAGCCATCTTGCCTTTACTCCCCAGCCGCAGCGCATCACCGCACTTTGGCCGGTACTCGATCCCGTCCCACAAAGGGTAGGAGGCTGATCCACTTTGTGATGTCGTCTGTTGTTCACTTGCACCACGCCCTAGTCGGCCCTACAGTGACCGACGGCCAGTAGGCCTATTAGGCTACACGCCGCTAGGGCCCACGACGTTTCAGCCAGCGTGGACAATCTCTTATTAGGGCCTATGCCATAACAGCATCATACAAAGCCGACAACACATAGCTAGGGGCCGTGTGCTTTGCCGTTGTGACATCACTCAGCTGTATTATTATCATCAAGGCTGTGGGCTAAGTGACCGACTCATTCGAATAAAGGTCGTTATTTTGGGTTTCCTTATTTTATATTACATCGTATTATAGCGCTAACACACTCTCCTTCCCTCCCGCCCACTAGAGTTTTCGGTTTAGACACATACCATTGACTGGCGATAGCTAACTGGGCACGAAAAGCCTACGCTGTTGCTGCAAGCCTACCGTCCACTGCAACAAATCACGTGACTCTGTTGACCCGCTGGAGAAGATCCGCCTCCGTCGTAAGCGTTACGCGTTATATAATAGCTTTGCGCTGTATCCACGCTATAGTCATGACTCATTTTCCGACGTGCTATCAAACAATCAATCATGAGTTTAATAAAAGGTTCACAAACCGCAACCAAACAATAGAGATATACACGATGGTTAAAAAAACAAATGCAAAACTGTAAACATATAAGAGCATAAAAGAATCGCTTTACATACGAGCATAATACGGCTGATAGAGTTCGTAGATAAGAAAATTAATGTTACACGTCGGTTTTCAAACGTGGAGTGAGTCAACTTGCACGTCAGGTTCCCGACGCCCTATAGAACCTACTAGCCCTCTCAAGGTTAAGATCAAAGGTCAAGGTAGGTGGGGGAGGTTTGCGCTCTATTGAACGCCCTTCTAGTTAACTTTATTTTGCGCTCAAAAATCATATAATATATCGATGTTGTCAATACATATCACGTCTTTCTTAAATGCAGTAACGTTATTGGCAGATGCCAGATACAATCCAATTAGGCAAACTATTCCAAATGATCTACAACCCTGTTTGTAAAGTAAAATTTGCGCATATCATACTTAGGCCCAGTCCACGCCAGCAACAATGTCGAAGCAACATTCGACATTGTCGAAAGAATCGTTCGACTTTGTAGCATTCGACAATGTTGCTTCGACATTGTTGCTGGTGTGGACGGGGCTTTAGACAGAAATTTCTGCAGACGCAAATCATTGCCTCTAGTTTTACGTAAACTATACTCACCCACTTGTGTAAGAGCTTTTCGGACACCACTTCAACCACAGCGACAGCTTCCTTGTAACCTTCCACTCACGAGATTGCTCGTGACGAGAACAGACCCATATGTGGTTGTCGCATGCGATCAGTCGGTGCGTGTTCACGCGGCGAACTTCGGTCAACTCGGCTTAACTATCTGGGTCGGGTCACGTGACTCACGTCTGTTCAGTTACCAGTTTGTTTATGTCGGCTGGGTGTATCGTCTTAAAGGTGTCGCTTAAAGTACAGGACCAGAAAATGCAGGACAATGACTTGATATGCTACCTATATTACGTACTTGCTGTTTTCCGCTAGTCTCGTTTTTTTGGCCGCAGCAGCGGATGCGGCCTATACTGCAACAGATGTTGCACGTAGCGTGGTCTGCATGTCTGTGTGTTTGTCTGCGTGTGTTGGTCACACGGGTGGGCCCTGCAAAAACAACAACCGATCGAGATGCCGTTTGGGGGAGGGCCGACTCGTAGTGACTCTAGTTTTCTAAAGCCAAAGATCTCGGCGAAATTCCAACGGGGTCACACCCAACGGGGGCACCAAATGAACGTGGGGTAGGTTGCAATCGGTAATTTTCGACCAATGTGAAATTTGGTAGGTAGATTGATCGTAGCAAGACCTAGCCGCGGATGACAAAACATCCACGAACGGGACTTGGTCAGGTCACGTGAACCATCAAAATTTTGGTGGGCACCAACCACATCCCTGGAACGGCTAAAGCCACAGCCGTCAAATTTTGCACAAGAGGTAGACTATAATTATCACGTCCTAGCTTATGGATGGCAAACCAGGGGCGGATCGGATCACGTGACTTGCTTTTTAAATTTCGCTCCCACCAATCATATATTTGGAATCGGTGAATGTAGGCACTTCAATTATTGATACAGAGGTGTACTAGTGCATGCATGATAGATTATCAGTGCCCCAAAAAAGGGATGTAATCACGGTCACGTGACCTCTTTAAATTATTAAAATAATTGATAATATCTCGGAAACGGTGCAACATAGACACCAAGTTGCAATGGAAGACTAATAGGAAGTCGAACGTGGCCGATCGAATGGCAACTTTACCGACGACGGTTGACCTTGAATGACCTTGAAGGTCACTTTGCTGTTTGATACCTTTTTATCTCACATCCCTCGGGAAATACAGCGTGTATTATCTGCGATATGGTTACACATGAACGGAAAGCGCACGTACGAAGGACTTCTCAAGGTCACAGCCGGTCACGTGTACTATATGTAGTAATATTTCGGAAACGTTGCCAGGTAGAGTAGTTGTTGCTACGGACCACTAATAGGAAGTGATATATGGTCTATCGAATAGAAGCAATTCCGATGACCTTGAGTCACCTTCAAGGTCATTCCATACTGTAAGCCTTTCATGTGATTTTTCGACAGCTGTGCAACAGACGACAAGATTTCGACTGAAATGGTACCAGAATGAGGTTGACAAAGAGATAAAGGGGTTGATTCCAGAGACAATGTGAAGCATAACGAAAGGAGCGATCAGTAATTTTCAGAGAGGATGATGTCAGTGGCCGAGCAAGAGAAACGACGGATGAAGAGCGAGTACTGCAAGGACGTTGAACAGGGATAATTTTATGAAGGTATGGAGGTTGGGTAGTTGTGATAACTTTGTATAGGTAAGTGAGAGGAGCTTGTACATTCGATGCTTTCAATGATCCTGAGCCAGTGGTGAGAGCGCAGGATGGGAGTGATATGACAGCACTTAAAAGCTTTAACGACAATACGAGCAAGAGAGTTCTGGACCTGCTGGAGACTGGATAACTGAGAGCTAGGGGGTTTATACTACTAGATAGAATTACAGTAATCAAGTTTGGAGTTAACGATAGAGGTAGCATTGGTACAAGCAGTTGACGAATCGAGGCAAGGCCGGATACAGGAAAGCAGACAAATGTGATAGTAATAGGGATTGGAGAGAGAGAGAGAGAGAGATATGTAATTTGGCCAGAGAAGGTGGATGTTCGTCAAAGATAAAGCCAAGATTTGGAGCAGAGTGGGAGGTGTCAAGTGAAGAGTTGTGTATTGTGGCAAGTTGGTTTTTGAGTCCTATGAGTCCATACAGCAGCTCCAGTTACTTCTTCGGATTCCCATCGGCCTAACTGCGAATAATTTCACCACCTGTCTGCGCTGCGGCTGTTTCGTCCCCAGTACGTCAACACCTCATTGCTTCCAATTTCCATTGATTGTCGGCCTCACGCCGCCTTCTCGATGAGTAGAGACACCTGTTGACTAATGGCCGTACTACCGCCCGATTTATGGTGCTGCCCTCTGTCGAAGTCCGCCGCAACAAGACAGATAAGGCCACATATCGATGACAGAGCGCTAATTTGTCGATAATTTTTGTTGCGACCCTTATCGCGGCCGTGTCGAGTCTTGTAGCCGGATTATCGGCCCAGATCAAAGGCCGGATCAAACGCTTCTGTCGGCGTGATAACGCTGCCGAAATTCCAATTAGTGAGTAATAGGGCCTATGGGTTTATGGACCTCGACTTGTCAAAGAATCCTTATTTTTACAGCTTAGTGGCCCTAAGCCTATACCGCTGCACCGATCACGATTAAATTTGGCAAGGATGTTGTTAATTTTGTTGCACGTCATGTCGTCTACTATAGGAGAATGCTGTCTCCAATTGGTCGGAATTCTCTGTTCTGCTGCAGACGTTTTGGTGTGCGATTGTCTGCCATTGCCCATATAAATAAGTCTTTTGTCTGGGCACATTATCAATCTCAGCTTAGTGTATCATTTTGCAGAACTGTGCACTTGCTTCTAGAATTGCTGTTTGTAAAATTTAGGTATTTTTCTGTGTCCTGTCTGTCTCAGGCTGATGTTGCCTATGCTGTAGACTCCATTTGTATTTCTTGATCTGTGATGTTTTTATTGTTTATGTCATATTTGTACCTCGTGTACGATTTTTATAA
>Ga0209780_1004004_pt1 | contig 11224 bp, 11 predicted proteins | sample WorMetexBAHAMAS2_FD_187384 | JGI IMG/M metagenome (GOLD analysis project Ga0209780, IMG submission 187384) | Marine gutless worms symbiont microbial communities from Max Planck institute for Marine Microbiology, Germany - Inanidrilus exumae... | ecosystem: Host-associated > Annelida > Digestive...
CCCCTATCCAACGGTCCATAGATCGATTGCGGGCGACGTCCCCATCTACCTGAAATTGGCGTTCAAAATGATGCACCCCTTCAGAAAACGCTGATTTCGAAAGCTTTCGTTTAAGAGTGCTTCAACCGTGACAGCTAGCACGGATACTTTTTGCGACAGAAATTTAGCCTAAGGAATATAGTTTTTTTGCAATATATCACTTATGACGATATTCGCAGGGAATCACCGCCAGCGAGGGCGTTAAAATGACGATCTTCCGATTGCGAGGTTGTATTCGCCTAGAATGCTCTTGCTTACTGACTGCGTATGGGGGCGTGGCTTTAGCGTTGCTAAAGCCACGCCCCTGTCTGCATGTTGCCAGTTGCCTACAAACATGTAGCCACCGAATAGGCGGACCAACCAATGTGGCCGCCACTATCCACTAAATAGCTATAATGCACGGCTACTAATATGGGCGAAGGTCTTTTGTTCTAAACTCTGGCTAGTTTACGTAACTGAAGGCGATGCCGTGTTATCTTATCGTTATTGACATTTGGAATTCTGTATTTCCGAAACGGTGGAAGATAGAAGGTAAGTTAGTATTAATGACTAATAGGAAGTCGTATATGAGCTTTCGATTGGTACCAAAATCGGTGACCTTGAATGACCTTAAACGGCGAAATGGCCCTTATTTTGCGTTATTTTTACCGAATTTGATAGTTTCCGGGGCATTGCGTAAAAGTGGTTGACAAAGCCATAACTATGGACCATTTGCGATTACTGTCTAGTAGTAAACGTCTGCAGAGGGACTGCGCGACTCCCGCGGTATAAATTCCTAGCAGATTCATAAATTCAAGACTTAATGATCGGTACTTGCCTATACCGATTGTCGTGATAAGAAGTATGAGCTTTCGATTGGTACCAAAATCGGTGACCTTGATTGACCTTGAACGGCGAAATGGACCCTATTTTGCGTTATTTTACGGAATTTGGTAGTGGCCCTCATTTTGCCTTATTTCAGCGAATTCGTGTACGATGTCGTCTTAAAACAATTGTTAGGCTTACCTCGGTTTCAAAATCTACTTTGGATAGTTTATGACCATATTAATACCATATGCACAATTAGTCAGCGATTATTTAGGCAAAACAAACTCTGATAACACGGCGTGATGGGCGTAGGTGCATAGATGATTGGGTGCATAGATTACCATTGACGCGTAGTTATAGTAGAAATTAGGAACTCAGTTTAATGGGCGTAGGCCCTGGCCTCTACATGTACGATGTCGTCGTAAAACGTTCACGTTCGCTATCTCATCTTATGATGAGTTCTTGTCATTTCTTGATGTGTAAGATTTCTCGCGTACTCAGTGCCCACGCCTGCAGCTGTATAGACGCCGGCGTGGGGCTGGGCGTTCAGTCGCGTCTGTTTGTTTGTCTGTCTGTTTTTCCGTTTATCCGCGCTCTACAAGAAAACGGCTTGAGCTATCAGCACCGAAGTCGGTATAGGCCTATGTTCGTTTCTGTTATCGACAACGCTGACATTACCGGCTCAGCAAAATGGCATTAACGACGGTGAAACTAGCTGAAGATAAGACACTTCCAAGTGATCGTAAAGATGCTAGAATGCAGGGATTTTATCTCCAATTGATGCATGTGTCGGACGGGTTGGCTATTTACATTCATATTCATCAAATAGGCCGAAATTTTTGCAATGCCGGTTTCCTAGACGCCAGGATTGCTCTATGAAAACCGTACGCTGTCTTGTATATATAGATGCAGGCCGAGATAATGAAAAGGTTTAAATGGGCACGACTTCTGCAAGTCAATAATCTCTTGGCTTCAGTTTTGCGTGGTGCTGTCATCGACTGATGTAGGACCATAAGAAGCAACGTCAGTGTGAACGTAATGCAGCCGGTTTGGGCCTGAATCTGTAGCCTAATTAAAGCTTTATGAACTGAACGATTTAACACTGAGCTGCAGTTGCTATGACAACCAAAGTAATGCTTAGGCCTATATATTTTAAATGGTTCACAGTTGCACAATGACTTGATACTTACGATGTGACGTCAGTTGGTGCGATGATCAACTGCTGAATCCAGGCGATACACAAACGCTTGCTCTTTTTTAGTCGTTTTTTTTTCAGCGCGTGGACAGTATGCACCAGCAGGCAGCCATGGTTGCGTGTCTGTAGACTGCAGCGTTCTCGTTGTCATGGTGACCATGTAAACAACATTCACTCTACTAATCGATGAACACAGCGTAGGCTACTGAAGCAGCAATCAAACTGCTGCTACGCAGCTTGATGGACACCGTAATTGTTATAGCTGTCGTCATAAGTCGATTCGTAGGCTCCATAGCGGACGGCGCGTCCTCATCTGTATGTCTGTCTGTCCGTCCGTCCGTCTGTCCACTGCCTGCCCGTAGAAACAACTAGCCTATATGTGACTTGGACGCCCCAGCATCCACGAGGACGCCTTCGCCACCATATACTTAGGCCTGCTGTCATCTTGAACTTTGACCTTTGAACTCAGAATCTGACCAGATCACTAGTAGGGTCTAATGAATATTTCCTTACTTTTATGACCGCGCGACGCTATGCTAGCGCGGTATATGCTGTCGTCGTGTGTATGTGTCCGTCCGTATGCCTGTCTCTCACAAGTCGGAGTTCTACGAAGATGGCTAAACCTGGGATCTCATAAACAACGCCACACGATAGCCCAGGCTCTCTAGTTTTCTTAGGCCAAAAATCTCGGCGAAATTCCAACCTGATTACCCCCAACGGGGGCGCCAAGGTAAGGTAGGTTCAAATCGGCGATTTTCGACCAATATCTCGCTATATCTCAGAAACGGTGCAAGACAGGGACACAGTTACTATGGAAGACTAATATGAACTCGTATGCGCTTTATCGATCGGTCACCAAAGCTTCATCCCTTTCCGTGTTCAAACGCTCTCTGAAGACACACTTGTTCAAGTAGCAAAACACATCTAGCGCATTAGAGACAATAATTCGTAATTGTATTATGAGCTATATAAGTGTACTTTTTACTTTACATATCAAGTCCCAGCATATGACGGACGAATCACCCTTAAGAGGGTCGTGATCATGGTCACGTGACCCATTTTAAATATTCGGGTTCAATGAAATCTCTGAAACGACTAAAGCTAGATTCGTCAAGTTTTGTACATCTTGGATTTTCAAAAGTTGGAAATTTCAACTTCCGGTCCAGTTCGGAGGCCCAATATGTGTCAGCATGCCAAATTTCGCGAAGATCGGTCTAACCGTTGCGGAGATATGGCCGATTTTCGATTTTTCAAGATGGCGGCCGTCCGCCATCTTGGATTTGTTTTGCGCGTGTTGGAACCACCCACGAAGACCATTGGTGGTCTTTACGACTGTGCAAAATTTGGTTGTAATCGGCGCAGTAATTTCGATAGTACGCAAATTTCAATATTTTGCACGTTAAGCTTGAAAATGCCTATTCAAGCCCCCAAAATACGGGTTTTGGGGGATTTTACCCCCAAAATGGGAAGCAGTATGAACGAGACCCCAAAAGGCACATCCTTGGGCGGAAACACGTCGTATGACGTATCGATCGTCAAAATCGGTCCACTTCCGAGCGCACCGAATAATAAAGCAAAAAAAATTTTTTAATTAAAAAAGAGGTATACCTAAGAAACCACAACAGGTGTTTTTCACATGTTCGCCCAGACCACCCACGTTTTCGCAGCGCCACGTGGATTTGCATATGTGGGCACACCCACGACGTGGTTATATACTCCAAGTTTCATCGAAATCCGTTCAGGGGTTTCGGAGCCCCAGGGGTCAAAATTTGGCCTTTCCCATTACTTTGGCTATTGGCTTTTACAACAGCTTGTACTACTGTACAAGCCGTGATGCAAATTTTGCAGTGCAAATCTGCTGTAAATGTGTAATAATACGTTTCTCAGAACAACCGAATTAATGGAACATTCACGGATTTTTTTTACAAAATATACAATAATGCACAATTTAAGTATGAACAATAAAAGTGCGAAAAACAGTAATAATATATTCCATACAAAAACAAGCGATGTTATCACTGTTATAAAACTCCTGCTATATTACTGTTGACAAACACGCTGTAGAAATATGTAATACAATTGTAATTATTATTATGTCATCATGACGTTGATAACTATAGAAAACATTGGCAGTCGTATCGACATGCAGATCCACGCCGGCAACGGCCGCAGGTAGCACAGCACAGGGTTACGGGATGTCGGCTAAAGTCACTAGCAACCGTGCGCCATGACGGTTTTCGTACCGTGTGACCTTGACCTTTGACCTTTTGGCCTCTGGATCAATGCATGCCAAGCGACTGCTATAGAGTATATACGTGTACCAGGTTTGGTATCGATAGCTTAAGCCGTTTTCCTTTTAGAGCGCGGACAAACAGACAAACATACAGACGCGTCTGACGCCCGACCTACGCCGGCGGCTATGCTGGCGTAGGTAATGACGGTAGTAGTAGTAGTAGTACTAACAGTAGCAGTAGTCAACAACAACAACAACAATAACAAAAGAGTCAGAACTGGATCGTCCAAAAAAACTACGTGATGAAATTGATAACAGTTGTAGATAAAAATAACTAGAAATAACAGCAGTACTCTACTGTGGTACCGGTCAGCTAGTGCATTCCTCAGTACATAACGGTAGTCTAGTTGCATCGGACGCTAGTATCATACTATATAATATTTAGTTGAAGTCATTAGTATGACGTGCATACGATAAAGGTTCCGCTGGCAACAGGGCAGCGTTCTATACAAACTGAACATCAAATCAAAACGACAAAACCACTAAACACATACACGACGACCAATGTACAACGTACGTTTATAACTAACTAACTAACGTGCGATAAAAGATATCTAGTAACAGTCTTCTGTTCAACCGCATGAAGTCACAACAGAAAATTAACTGAAAAAAATATGAAAAAATAAAACCAGAATATCACAGGAAATCCGTTAAGAAAGCTAGACTGTGAAGGCGGCGCTGACGTCGTGGTCGACGTAGAACTGATCTAAAACGCTTCCGCGCGCAAGCTCGCTGGCTTCAGCGAGCACTGTATGTGTGTCTATTGAATATGCAACAGACAGCATCGGACAACGTAAAAAAACATGCATATGCATCATGTAGACGTTGTTTCGGACAAAAACAAATGGAGACGTTCATTGCAAGGATTAACATTTGAGACAGATCCTTGAAGCATACACGGTGTGTGAGTCATTGAACGCAATGCAGCTAATACTGTACACATTCACCGTAGCCTAAGGAAGTCGAGAAGTCTGTACGTATAACGACCATCATCTCGAAACACCCCACTCGTCATAATAGGCGCCTACCGGTCGTTACGAGATAGGCTACGACACGATAAATTACGTGTGCTCAATAGCTCGCCAAGATCCAACTTGATCTAACGCACGGTGCTAAAAAACGGAAAATATAATGGAAAACTAACTACTCCACTGTCACGCCAAGACTATGAACCTAATCAAATGTCATTAATTTCCACTGCACTTAACTAACTTGCACCCGCCTAGTTCCTCCCGTATGTACCAAAAGCAACAACCCACCCGTCAACGGCCAACTTGCTACTAGCCTACGTAAGACTACATTATCTACCACTGTAGTGCCGGCGCGCAGAATAGTCGTATCCAATAGGCAAAAGTAACTGTATATACGGCGGCGAAGAAAAACAGGCCATCGACCATTGTTAGACAAAAAGGTGCAAAGTATTTCACAAGGTAGTGTAGCGACACGCGTAACGTGTGGCGGGATTTGTAATCATGACTTTATTGTGAAATTACTGCTGAGACTGGGAGTAAAATAATTGCAAAATCGGTCAACATTATGTGAATTCACGGGCAATGGTATAGTGCTATGTTGCCGCGGATCTGGTTTTTGACGTCACCCTGTATAACTCAGCACTACACGAACGCTCATTAAGATAGATACAATGTTGCAGCAGTACTTACTTACTTACTTACTTCTAAAAAACACGCATTTCAGATATAAACTTAAGCATTTAAAATTTAAAACACTTATGTGTTCTTCTTTCATAATAGTAGCCTACATTATTTTTGGATTACGTCAAAACTCGGGCTTTACACTGTGTTAAAGAATTCAGTTATAATTCCAGTATGGCGGACAAAGTTCTTTATAAAAACAGGAGTAATGAAAATTTGAGACGGTGCAGGTACCCTTGAGTCTACCATGCAATTTTTCTTTTCATATTCAGGTGCAAATGGCCAAACTGAGGCCATATAAGTCGAAGAAATTCGACAGACTCGTGACAATTTTGGAAGACCAGACCAGTGCTCTGATAGGCAGGTCGGGTTTCCGGAGACCTCAGCAGCTTTGCGATGTGGTTCGTACAGAACTCGACACGGTGGACGGTGGATAGTAATGACAACAAACTGGAACGTTGTTGGCGGCGTGTAGTGTAGTGTAGTTAGTAGAATGCCATGTTGTTGTGTTCGATAGCGCACTGTCGACAGCATCGTCTCACGGTCTGCAGTGATATCGCGCCTACAGCGGGACAGTCGAGAACGCTCAGCTGCCGCAGTCGACTGCACTGCCTCGCAATGACACAGACCCCGGCGTCAGTGACTTGTGAACATCCTCGCACACTGAGCCGCCTCAGTCGAGGACATCCCGCACCCAGCGCTCTCAACGATACGTCACTGATCCAACTACAGTCGCCGAGGTCGCAGAAGCGCAGGTTTGGAGCGTGAGACGCCAGGGCAGACACTCCGTCATCAGTGATGCGTACGCACGATCGTACGTTGATATAGCGCAGGCGCGTACAGTGTTCAGACAGATGATACAGCGCCACGTCGCTAACTGCCGGGCAGTGCGCCAGGCTCACGTAGCGCAGCCAGGTGCGTCGGTAGACGGCCAACTCGCCGACACCCAAGTCAGTGATTAGTGTGCAGTCAGACACACTGATGTCTTGTATACAGCTCGAGTAGGCAGCCACGTACTGTAGACCTAACAAATCACCCACCTACTGTAGTAATGCATTATTTACACACCGTAGGCTACAATGACAAATACTTGGCCTCGTAACTAATTTATGTGAAATCTGTAAGCCTATTCGTCGTAATCATGGTAGACACATACATAAACATGTAAACAGAATTAAACATTTATAAAGTACTGTCATACGAATTCATACTCACCCATGCAATTTCTCTTTTAGATTCCGTGTAGGCCTCTATTTTCTTTACGCATAAATGTGAAACTTGGTTAATGTCACTTTTTGTAATAATCTTCGATGTTATTACGAAAGAAGCGCTACAAATGTCATAACTGCCGATCACTTTTATACGTTCTGCATCCGCCGAGCATTGCATTGCAACGCGACAACGTCACGCGGCCGGCCGCAGTCGTCGACTTACAACTGTAACTACAACAAAGAATAAAAATAAAAATAAAATAAATAAATAAAATAAAACTGTGTACAAAAACCCGAGGAACTGTCAAGTCTCGTCAACCAGGCGAGCTAATGTCCTGTCCTTTGTGCCTGCCGTGGCGTCTTCATGGTGAACAGGTGCTCTCTTGCAATCACTCTTCCCACGCAGTCGATCCAATAGAGTACTGTTGTCGTCCATGGTCGTCTGCGGTCCATTTTAACAATCACTGCGGTTTTCGACTCATCTCTAAATCATGTCTGAATGCGACAAAGTTTAAGACGCAGATGTCACCACAGAGTACCGCCCTTCAAGCTGAGACGCGTTTAATAATATTTTTTATTAAAATGTTATCCAAAGACTGTTATTAACGCCGCTATTGCTATAATTTTATAAGCCCCGTGTGGTCTCCCGGAAGCTTCATTTCTAGGCCGATCAAAGCCGTAAAAGGTGAACAAACCTGGCTTTAAGTTGAGTTTCTTCGATATATACTAAGCCAAAACACTGGCTGCGGATAACGTATTCAAAATGACCTATTTTGTATATTGTGGCCCTTTTAGTGAGACGTTAAAGTTTTATACTTGTGTAATTTCACTATTCATCGTAAACTGCAGTTAGCTAAGTATTTTCCTGAATTGTCGTAATTAGTTGTGTAAAGTTTTCAATCTACAACTAGGTGAAGATGTGAAGGCGAGCTAGTATAGAGACAGACCGAGGTCAGTGATGAGTGGACAGCGGCGGACGTACAGCTGGACAATGGCTGGACAGTAGGTCACTACCAGCTGGAGACCGGAGTCATCGAGACGACAACAGTCAGACATGTCGACGTAGCGTAGACACAGTTGATGACCGTACGTCACGGCGGCCATGTTGGCCTCAGGTGTGAGGCTGAGGCAGGTCACCTGCGCACACCCTGACACACCCGGCCAATCAGGTGAGACCGAGATCAAATCCTCCTCGAGACCAACCATTTTACATTATTAATACAGTACAGCACATCTGCTATATGGCTTGTTACACAAAACACACTGCCACATGAAATGACCACAGCATTTTGATACCATTTTAACAGAATGTAACACAATTTGATAATTTGCAGACTTATGTAAACTATATTCTTGTGCATAACATGATTCAGTTTATTCTTAAAACTATTTAGTATTTATTGCATTCCACGTGGATGGACGGCACCAGAGCATGACAAGTGACGCTCTCTGTGCGTAGCCGAGGCAATGACAAATTGACAATGTTGATCGGAGTCTAAACTCGACCAAAAACAGCTCAAAATGGCTCCCATCAAGCACTCTTGTCTTATCTAACTTCACAAACGGCGTAATCACTCAGTTCAACTCAGTATAAAGACAATATTCACATCAATGACCGTGTCGCTATCGCAATATTTGGTAAAACCGATACTGAAGACCGAATGAACTTGTAAAAACGACCAAAATACCAAATGCATGTACCAATACTGACTTAACACCAGGGCAGACATGACGTAACACTGATGACGTACCAGTGACGTCAAGATGCGAGAGACTGACGCAACGCGAGATGACGTCAAAGAGCGCCACGTTGCTGACTCGTTGGCAGTGTGCCAAGTCGAGTGTCCTCAGCTCCGTGCAGTGACGTGCGATCGTCCTTAGACCGCGGTCTGTCAGCCGCCAACACCCGCTCAAGACAACTCTCTCCACTGTGAGACAGACCGTGGGCGTGTCACGGCTCAAGATCCGTGTTAGGCACCTACAAAGCACCGCCAAAAACTCAAGCTGATGCCTACACATTTTGACAAATATCATCAGATCTCACTCGCACATCTGCTGAAAAACAAATCAGCAAAAAACTGCGACAATCTCATGACCTCACTTCGCAGAAGTAATTAAAAATCTCAGAGAGAGAGAGACAGAGAGAGAGAGAGAGACGACGTTTCATGGCAGAAGAGAGTGACCTAAGCGCAGCGTCAGTGTCACAGTCAGCCGCCTGAGTGAGGTCGATGCACGTCCACAGCAGAGGATTCCAGACGAGTCTGTTCCATCGCCGACATACAGCCGCACAACGACACAGTTCGTCACTGCGTAGACCGCTGTAGAATACACGAGTTAAGAGCACGTCTGACAGACGCTCTATAGGCCTAGCCATCACTTCATCTCTGTCCTCAATCTCAGTCTCAGTCTCCGACTGTTGTTTGCTATGTTGACGACGCTGCTGCTGCTGCTGCTGCTGGTAATGATGATGATTGACGTGCATCACTTCATCACTGCCGACAGGCTCCACTGCAACTGTAAACAAACACAGCCACCATTCAGTGTTAATACTGCACACTCGGCGCATCCTCAAAATAAGATGGCAAGACAAAGTATGTACTTCAAGCATAAGAGAGAAGACAGACCAGTGCCCTCTCAGCATCATACTTCAGAAAAGACGTCTGACCTGGTACGGACATCTGACCCGCATGAAAGCGGAGAGGCTACCAAAGCAGGCCATGAACTGGAAGCTGCCGGGCGCGGCAGACCACGGACGACTTGGAGCCAAACCATCTCACGCGACCTCAGCGACCTGGATATGTCATCCGAGGAGGCAGAAGCTGCAGCACTGATGGACCGGACCAAATGGAGGAAGAAACTGTTCGCCTTATGCGCCACTCGGCACAAGAAGATATAAGAATAAGTATGTCTATATGTAATACACAATAAGCTTTCCTCGATACACCGCTGTCTCCATATTAGAAGCATACGAAAATATCAAGTATATTCAGAGTTCACGGCATTATTATTATTATTATTATTATTATTATTATTATTACCCAGGTCTACAGCAGTCGCAGGTTTTTGTCTGGCTGTCTGTCTGTTTTATCGCATGCTATCTCAAAAACCGATACAGCTGGGATCACCGAACTTGACACAGAAATGTTCCACCAAAAGTCCTGAAAATCCATTTATTTTGGGGTCACGAGGCACAAACAACTGCCGGGTGGGATTTAGCACTCTCGTGAGTGTGGCTTCTTCTAGTTATTATTATGTTCATTATCATTATTTTCGTATACCGGTTGTATCCAGTGTACATGGTAGTTAACGGCTTCAAATGAGCTTTCAATAAGAAACACGAAAACTTTGTGCAGCTAGTTAGATGCACGAGATATTTACAATCAACTCAGTGAAAACATATCATCAATGCACGGTCGATTGTTACATTATGTTGTTTAAACTGTTTCACAGATTAACGGTGTGGATCGTACCGGTAGTGACGTCATGCGCAGGTGCCCCTGTCACGTGACGCGTCATGTCCGAGTGTCTGTAGCGGTAGCACACGGGCGTCGTGACGTCACGCGATGACGTCATCGCGCGGGGATCCCGCGACGGGGAGCATGTCGTGTTGGTGGGACTCGTGGGACACGGATCGTCGAACGCGATGCCGGAACTGGAATCCGGAGTGCGATCCAGCTGCAGTCCGAGGCTGTAGCCTGTAAACACCACCGGCTTCATTCATTACGATGATAACACGACAAACTATCTATTTTGTGGAATTTAATGAGCAGGCTGTATTTATGGCTGACTCGGTCTAGGCGATCCACCAACTGTCTCCGAAGTGGCCAACAGGATGATGTCAATGTGTAGTGGGGGTGGAACAAGGCCTACTCCCCAATTTTCTACATTTCTCGCAGGGCGGGTCCGCCGCACGTCGGCCCACGCCAGCCCCATCCATCATCCTGTCACCCGCAGCAGCAACAGCCCGCCGCACCACCCCATCTCGCCCCGGGAGGCGGTCTATCACCCACTAGCGACGCGCTGATTG
>Ga0209780_1004005_pt1 | contig 11224 bp, 10 predicted proteins | sample WorMetexBAHAMAS2_FD_187384 | JGI IMG/M metagenome (GOLD analysis project Ga0209780, IMG submission 187384) | Marine gutless worms symbiont microbial communities from Max Planck institute for Marine Microbiology, Germany - Inanidrilus exumae... | ecosystem: Host-associated > Annelida > Digestive...
ATCTCTACCCAGTGAAGGAAGGCCAGCGATATATTAACCTTAACCCTGGCCGCCTTTTTGTTCAGCAGTCACCCAGAAAAAGGGAAAGGGGTCGAGAGGCTCATTTAAAAATAATTAATTCACAATCGTTTTGAGAAATTTAGGATCAGCTACGGTGCGGCGGACAACTACCTATGCCGTCTGATATTTGCTAAAGGTTGAACTTATTCTGACTGCACTGTACATCCGCTGCTACAGTGCAGTGCGCTGTTGTGTTTCCACATACCACTCTCTGAAATAGCCTATAGGTGTGTCGAGATGACGTTAAATTCTGCTCACTACAAACTATACCTCAACAACTTCATGGTGGTCTTTCTTCCATTCTAAATTCCGCACGTAGGCTCCTTATACTCAAAGTTTTACCTCACAATATGTCAGCCTGTTCAGCCATTATGTAATTATTGTGAAACAGGCTACATTAGTAACAAAATCCACAATGGTCATACAAGTTCATTTTCTGTACACAGTAATTATAAAACAATGTACAATATCCACTTTGCTCACAATGATCCAGCTAGTTTCGCTATGACGCCTAGCTGCCATTGGCAGATGAACACACAACATTCTATGCTATATACATGCAGTACAACTACAACTCCACGACTCGTCACTGTAGGCGACCGCTCATTGTTTACTGCTAGATCACGGCTCTGGAACAGCCTACCCGCAAACGTCCAGTCTGCCTTGTCAATGACAACATTTTGGCGAACTGAAATTACATTTATTTAGGCAGTCTTACCCGGATATTATTCTGTTCTAGTTCTATGGCCATAGCCGCCACAGTAAACCTTAAAAGTTTCATTACTTAGGCCACTCTAAATAGTGCTGATGTAATGTAACTTCTCAGTCTACTCTGAGCTATCAACATTGGCCTCATGTTGTGTTGAAGCAAACGGCAGGCACTTGGAACAACCGCTGAGCTAAGGAAGAGCAAATCAATTAATTTCACACGCAAGATAACACTGAACGTGGCACTGGGGCTATCTTCTCTCCCAACTGCTAGTGTGACTGTATCTATGTTCTTCATCATGTAGCTCTATGTTGGAAACTGCAGAATGTCGCCTCCTGCCTAGCCGGACACTTTGCATATAACACAGCCTCATGTCAACACTGGGTCACTATACAAACTGTTCAACTGTGAACTCGACTTCAAGCTCAGAGACGATCAGTAAATACGACACATGTCAACACCGCAGACTGGCTAGAGAGGCTGACCATCTACCAAGCCAGTCAACAAACAATGACCCGATGACACTGACAATGACACAAAAAGATCAGTCAAGTTCTGTGTGACCAAAAAACACAGTGGTAACATGTAGCTACTGTTACGACCCCAGCTACACACCGTGAACGGTCAACACAAGTTCATACAAATTTAGGACATAACGTCGACGAAGTAGCACTTTGCAACTCATCAACAAATGCCTGTAATGCACCAAAATCCATTTGGCAAGGGGAAGCTTATAGTTTACAGCACTCACCCTAGGTAACTTGCTGGATTTAGGGGTACTGGATACTGGAAGGGAACGAATGAGGCATAGGAATGGGGTAGGAGAAAAGTAATAATAATAATCACGGCAGGAGAAAGGACACATAGTGGAGAAGGAAAGAAACTGGAGGAATCGACATCGCACTTCCGGTCCCAAACTTCCCACCCAATAGAAGCCCCTGGCGACAGTCGTCGTTCAGTCCTTGTCCTTGGTCTTCTTGGTGACCAGCTGGCGGAACTGTGAGAGGATCTTGTTCTCGCGTTTGGTCCGTTCCTCGTGGTTGAACTTGGCCAGTGCCCTCTTCTCGTCGGCACTGTAGATCTGGTTCTCTTTACGTAGACGTACGGCTTCCATGCGGCGATGTCTGCACCACAAACAACACCGGCATACACTACACTACTTTCACGTTTTACAACACGATGTGCTATATTTACGTGCGCTCAAAAGCTGAGGGAAACGCCAGTTTAATGTAGCGCATGGCGCCACAAAACGAAAAAATAAGGAAAAACTAACAAATGGGTAGCTCAGAAAAAGGTCCGGGTGGTAGACAGTCCGTGAAGGCAGTCCAACGAGGCTGGGTACTCTGAAACGAAAACGTTTGGAACAACTACAGTAGGTATAATACAGGCCAGACGACGTCACCCGACATACATGTCAAAACACTCGGGTGAACTCCGAGCAACGATTCCAGCTATAGAAATTCATCCTCTGGACCTGATGAAACAGATGCAACCTTACGCCGGATCTGTGACGCCAGCAACCACGAATGCCAGTTATGTACAACTATCACCAGAGAACATCAACAACTCATCAAATTGCAACTTAAAACTGACAAACCTTACGTGAAAACAAACTAATACAGGTAGATGACTGCAATGTTGGTTGGATGTTTGATTGGAGTTTAACGGCACTTTCAATGCAATTCAGGTCATACTGCACCTTTAATGTAGAACTATATTGTAAATATCGAAATTCAAGAGGGAATAATTCTTGGAGCAAGATAAGTGAAAAAAAGAAATATATAACAATAACAGTAGATTTACATAGAATGAGTGAGGCGTAATTAGGCAATTAGGTAAATCTTTTGACTGCAAAAGTATAATTTGTGCAAGATTTCTTATTTACTCGTTATAACTGATCATATAAGTTAACCTTTTAAAATAAAATTGAGTAGACTTTGGCAGGGTGTGTGATTGAAGATGTTGTTACTGTCAGGCCAAATAAAAATAACTGATGTTTCCGGAAACCCAACTGACCCTAATTTTTTTTTACCCCTGACCCTAATTTTTTCTGCAATATTCTTCTGCCGTGACCTTGACCCATAACCTGGAAACTGGAGCATAACCTATTTTGACGATGTAGGCCTAGCAAATCCAAAAATGAAGTTTTATGCTCAAGATTTTGAAATGTTATCGTCTGGACAGGACAGATAGACATACAGATGCTACTGCAATAAACCTGTAGTGTTTAAAAGCAAAATATCAGTAGGCAAGATGAATGGAAAAATAACTGACCTACTGACGCTATAAATTTTTGTTATTTTTCCAGAAACATCGATAACTTTTTTCGGCCCCAGTAAAGGAATATACTGCAGCATACAGTGATCCAGTGAGGAGGCAAAATTTCCTCTTTGATGCAAAGTGGCCAATGGCCGGCACTGTTTTGGCGCACTCTGTATAAAACACAGGGAACTGTCAGAAGACCAGCTGAAATGACGACTAACCTGCTTCCACTCATGACGTAACCGATCTTTTCATACGCTACGATCTCATCCGATGTCAGACCGATCTCACCGCGGCGTGGGATACGTTTGCCCTCAGCAATGTATGCCGCCATAGCGGCACCTTCACCTGGCAGCAGAGCCTTGCCGAAACTGACACAACAAATACACACAGAAGAGAAATGACGCTGGAAATACCACTGTTAGGACATCTACAACACAACTACCACTACTACAATTTTTTGTGACTGCTTATTTTTATGTTGGTAAAACGGAAGATTTGGTGGGAATTCTGGGAAAGATTTGGGGACGTATATTTTCACGTGTGTAAATTCCATCTTTGTTGGCATTCATCCATTACTACCACCTCATCTGATTCAACAGCCGTTTTCTAAGTAAACCTCGGTTAACCATTTTTATTCCTCCACCTGTTCTGGAACAAAACCTGTGAAGATACGAACACAGGCGAGGCCCTTACTGTCACCCAAAGTGTCACAGCACTGAAGAAAGCTAGCAGCACCGACCCCAGTCCAGGGAAATACTCACTGGCATCATCCTTTCTTCATTTACCACTGGACTCGTAATTGAAGGGGATTGATGCCTTTATGCTGGCTCTCTGACGCCCATATTCTGCAGCCGATATCTTGACTGTTTGTTAATTTACTCACCACGACAATGGACTTGACATAAAGCCACTACTTCAAAGCAATCAAGTACAGCCGCACTAAATTTGGTGAGGATATCATTAACTCAAATTTAATTAGACTAAAAATAATGTAAAAACTTACACATCGACTTACTGCATACTATTCGGAATGTTACTGCAGCTACATCGAATTATGAACTAAAAACATGTGAAACACACTGTGAGCGATGTGTTGTCACAGTGGTATACTAATGTCTTCAGCAGGCAGCAGTGACTCCCCTGAGAAGCTAGTTGCCTTGCCTTGTACCATTACGATATAGTTTTTGATTGTTTTCATTAAAACGCATTACATCAAACAAACTATGTTTAACGTCGCAACCAACAGTTAGCAGATCAACTCCGAGATGAACTCTACAGTTTATTATTTATTTAGCAGGTGAATTTAAAAACAATCAGTATAAAATAATGATATATTCAACTGATCAATGGCAACACTAGATCACTTTAATTGCAAGAATGAATTTCTGCAGTCGCAACAGTCCACACGTGGTATTTCAAGCACATAACATTATTTTCACCATTCTTTCAATTTTTGCTCAAAACAATCACACATACACTCAACTTTCTTAAGCTTCTGTTTAACTGCCCTTCTTTTCTGGAATCAAATCCCCCAGAAAGAACCTTTGAGATAATTGGCACATTTTCTGTGGACCAGACGCCCGGCCTGACAGGTTGGTTGAATGCTCCAATATTCTCCGAAGGTTTTCAGTCGGACAGCCGACCAAAGCTGATCTGAGTCTGAATGACTGCAGGCCGCCGTGTTTGTGAGATGCAACCAAACGACTGAAAACTGCCCAATAAACACGTACTCTCGCATTGTCAATGCATCATTTGTGTCATCAGCATCCAGCTGCGGTCCGATGACATCCGGGTCATGTGGAGTGCCATCCAGATGCAAATCTACCACACAACATTTTCAACATAGCAATTTAGCCACAGCTGTCCTCAAAAGGCACACAAGACACAACACAGAAAATGTGGCGTGCGTGAATGCAAGCAACCACTAAGCATGACATTAACAACCATCAAGGATTAATGACCTCTCGGTTATTCCATCAGCCTCACTCCAATCTTTCTGTTTCTAACTCACCTCATCTTGCACACGTCAGATCACCTCTTTCTGTCAATTCACCACTCTCAACATCCAACATTCCTCGCTTCAAACACAACCAGTTCAAAGTTCCTTCTCACTTTCGACAGAGATGGGTTCCGGTCCCACATGCAAGATGCCACTGAAATCGGTCTTGCTTTTAATTTTCAAGTTTCACAATGAAATAAAGAAATGCACTTAACCTGAGGTGGAAACTGCATATAACAGGTAACTGTGAAATTTCCTTGGCAATTTGCCAGCGAAGGATTTCGAAAATTGGTGCATATTTGCACAAGTTATGATCAAAAATCAACAGTCTTGTTTTCTGACACACAATATGGAGTGAATAAAGTGACATCGTTGGAAATCTCTGGTGCAAAATGAGTTACCTAAGGAGAGAAAGACCTCACAATCTGCTGGGAAAAAAACTTACTTTTCTTCTCCATCCAAACAACCTGCTCCTCTGGTTCAGATTCATCACTGCTGTCATTTTGCCTCTTTGATTTCTTCTTCCTGTCACAACGCATACATATGCATGTAGGTAATGTCATCAAGGCAAAGCAATTGCAAGTGTTCACCCTGATCATATGCACCCTATGCCAAATGTCCACTGACCTCAGGCCAAGCCAAATTTGACCATGACTTGGCCTGCAGGCTAATGCTATCCACATCTACCATTAACACTCAGTATTATTATTCCACCTAAAGCCTGTCAGAAGATGGCACTGCAATATGGTTGCGCAGTCCATGCCACCACTACCATCTCTCCATGGGTACCTAAATTACTGGCACTGGTTTTAAAGACTGGATTAGGGATGTTAAATATATTTTCAAACTTTTTTTATAAAAATTTATTTTCAAACGTATAAAATCATTTTTAAATTGTCAAATTTAAGATACAATGGTTTCAAGTGTATATGCCTGTCGACATTCGTAACTTGATGCAAATAATTTAATATTACTACTTTTGCATTGTTATAGTGCAGAACAAATACATGTATATCTTAAAAGGTAGCATATGACAATGATTTAGTCTAAACTTTCTAATACACAACCCGCATGTTTAAAATGGTATAAAATTCTAAATCCACAACTTGTTTTCACAATTCTGTCACCTTGTGATCACGTGATCTGTCAAATAAGTAAAGGTAATGTTGGCCATTTGGACGCAGGCTATCACTGTTATGCATTTTAAACGAACAGACCTGCTTAATAGTTATACATGTAGACCTACAATGACGTAGAGTTAAGCTGCTTCTTGATGTGAACTGGCGGTCTGTACTGCATTTTCACTTTATCAGTATCATTGACACTGAGCCACATGGAGTCTATAGAGGTGTTTTTCAAAGAACTACCAGCACCTACCAGACCAAACGCGCCACGCCCCCTACTTTCCTTAAATGGAAGAATTTATGTGACATGGTATACCAGCGGCCTACCAGAAGCTACCGGAGTCAGACTGCGGTTACCTAATAGCCACGCCGTGTTAGGTGTTAAAAAACACTCCTTATTACACTTCATTCTCATCCGCAGCAGATCAAAATCTGTGCTCATTGCTCTCATAGTTACAATGATGGATCAGAACAAAAAATGCTTGTGTACCAGCACAGTATTGGTTATAATACGCAATATTGGACATCAGACGTTGCCAAAAATTTGGGTAGGTACCTTTCTTGTACGATACGTACATTCCAGGGGAACGATTTTGAATTGATTCTAATGGTAAAAATGGTAATTAGGCATCCCATAGAGGATCACTTAGTAGTGAATTTCCGGCGATTTTTCAAAATTCTGTTCCGAAAGTTTTCATCGCGACACTGATCAACTCCACTGTGTTCAAATGTCGTAAAATTTGCCCGACGGCAAATCAGTGAAACCGTGCATTATTTAGTGGACTGAAAAAAGACAAAATTTCGCCGGCCTCTCAAACTGTTGCAACTAAACGGATCGTGCCCAAAATCTGCCAGGTCCAGCCCCCAACAATGTACTCAGAGTGCTGCCGATTTCATCTAAATCAGTTCACATTCAGCGCAGTTATAACCGAATGCGTGAACAACGCCAAATTGCCTCATAAGGTAAATCCAATATTCGGCCCAATCCTAGCTTCGAGCCGAATAACAATCGAGTATTCGATAATCAAAAACAATAATCGTTAAAAATTTTCGACAATGATTTAAAATCCTAGCTTGGATGCCTCTTTCTGTCACTTAACCAACAGTGTCTTGTCTGAGCACTGAAGGCAACACAAAGCACTGATAATAACCACAGAAAAAAAAGCGTTTGCTTGCAACAGTCTTTCCTGACTCTTGACAAAGGGAGCTGGTTCTATTACGCAGGCTCCGCAGCAATACCAGTACTGCGGCACAAAAAACTGCTAATATCAAACAGTACAATTGCCAACAGCAAGTGATAAATATACATCACAACTTTCTGTTTTTGTTTCACTGAACTAGTTTTCTAAATTTACTCCAGGCTACACCATTTCTTCCAAAAGCAAAACTCTGACACTATAGAGCTGGGGCCCAATTTTCAAAAGTTCCTAAGATGATCCTAAATTGAACAGTTATGATCTCCTAATATTTTTCCTAAGATATTCATAAGTTAATTTTCGATACTTATTTTAGTTTTTACTAAGATGATTGTAATTAAAAATAGCAACCAACCACAAAAGTCGTTTTACTTTAAAAACTATGCCACGTTGTTGTTTTCTGATTTAATAACTAAATTTTCTTTGTACTTCTATTCCACAGAGGGCGCCATAAGTTAAAATAAATTCTGCTCAATTATTAGCCACTGCGTAACGTTGAATAGCCTATCTCATACGGCACTTGCTCCAAGCTATTAAAGCTGGAAATGTATGTCGCTAATTACCAAAACGCTTTGACAAAAATCGCAATTTAGCAATTACATACACCAAAAGTAATTTGTCTCTCTTGAATGATTACACGACAGCCACTGTTGATGCAGCCAAGTAGCAGCATTTATGGTAAAATAGCCGAATCATCAATTTCACGTTGAATTAGCTAGGGGGCGTTGGTGGCTGCACTTATGTTAATTAATGTCTGATTTTGAACTAGTTTTGTATAACAATGAGCCACTTATTTGTGTTTATGTACTGACATGGTTATCATAAGATCGCCGAATTGTAATAGTAACTTTGTCATAAGTTTATCGTAACTTTTTCCTAAGTTTATCTTCGAATGTTTCGAAAATTTACATTGTCGTAACTTTGTCCTAAAATCCTCGTAACTTTAGTAATTATCCTTTGAAAATCGGGCCCCTGGTTCACAGGTCGGCTGCTGTTTCTGTCACCAATCAGCAGCATCACAGTACTAGTACTGAGGCTGTGAAGGTGACAAGCGCAACATAAAAAGGTAACATAAAAACCTCTCAGCACAATATTCTACTTACTTCTTGTGATGCTTCTTGTGTTTTGACTTCTTATGTTTGGACTCATGTTTCCGTTTGCGAGATTTGGGCTTGTCTTGGCTCAGAACTGGTCCAATAGTTGTCAGCTCAACATCAGACTCCAGATCAGAACTGTTCCACATGATGAACAAAATGACATAAAATATTAACACATATTCGCAAAAGTTAAAAAAAATCACAATAACAAGTTATCAATTGTCCTGAACATCTTACTATCATGGAAGACACGCAAGATGGAGTCTTGGTTCTCTAGAACACTAATAGGAAGTAATATATGGCCTATCGAATAATGGCAATTCTGATGACACTGAATGACCTTCAAGGTCATTTGTCTACTTCAAGCCTTTTCAAATGTGATTTATCGTACAGCTGTGATTTCAACCGACACAGTTTGCTGTGTGGTTCTTCTGCAGTAGTTGAGTTTCTTGTTCAAATAATAGTCGTTATTTTTAAGTGCAGTAATATTACTCACTGTATTAAATAATGCTAACTCATCCCTGTTTCCGTTGGTGTATCATAGAATATTTAATATTATTACAGTATAAACAATTTGATCACATACACTTGTGAATGTACAAAAATACAACCGTTTTTCTATCATATTTATTGTTTTTTTAAATGTCAAAAAACATGAGTGTCTCAACTCATCCTGTTTTACACATATCTTTAAAACATTTCCTAACAAGAAAGTGCACTTAGCTATGCCAATGTCCACTGCAGTGGAGAGGCACACCAGCAAAACTCTGAACATTGTCAACTACCGTATATACTCGCGTATAAGCTGACAATTTTTGGCTCAATTTTGACGTTCAAGTTGTAGGGGTCGGCTTATATGCGGGTTATGCCACACAGCCAGAGTCGACAGTCAGCATGACAGCTAGCTGTCAGCGACGCTCACTGTGTGTGTGCCGCACACAGTGTGGACCATTAGTAGGTCACTACGGCTACGTGGATGCGTGGGGAGAGCATGTGGGCTAGAGCATGTCGGCGGGGTTCTGAATGACCACCCACAGACTAGTGCTGCTGCACAGCCAGCCGTTGTAATTTGACACGTGATACAGCTTGCAGTAGGCGTAGGACTTCTGCTTACAATATTAGTAATTTGTCCCTGACACTCACGCATTGTCAATGTCTAGATCTAGTGTCCACGTTTGTCGTAGAGTTTCGTTACCGGCTTATATACGGGTCACTAATTTATGCTAGATTTTTGGCCGTAGGAATGGGGGTCGGCTTATATGCGGGACGGCTTATACGCGAGTATATATGGTAGTCAATGATTAGTCAACTCTACAAAAATAGTCAATATGCACAGCACTACTTAACAACATAAAAAGACAGGACAGCAAAACAGATCACTAACTCTTGTGGATGGTCTTCTTCGTGAACTTTTCCCCAAACATCAGGGACGCCACAAAGTCCTATTCTTTCACGCTCCAGTCTCCTCCTATGAAAACAAAAGACATAATTCTCCAAACTTTTCTTTAATAGCAAAGTATGCATGTCTATCAGCTTTATACCAAAATACTACAATCTTCTTCTGTAAAATGAACTCTATGCTGACAATATGCCAGGTACTGGTGTATTGGACACTGGTCAGGCAACGTAAAGAGAGTGACCTGGCACAACCTTAGGTATGCTGCCTGTGAGCATCGCCCATAGCAACCTAGAAAAATCAGATTTGTTATTTTGCTAAAACGGCACTGAGAACTATTTCTGGGTCCGGTTTTCACTTGATATTCTCATTCTCTAACACTAACTTGGTCAAAAAGTAACCCCATAAATCTCAAAAAGGCCTCGATGATACTTTTTTTGGATATTTCGGCCAAAGTTAAAAAAAAGGAAAAAATATTGTTAAAAGCTACAAGAATTTCTCACATGCAAATTTTTGATATGTTGCAGCCATTGCCTTCCACTACAAATGTGCCGAAAAATGTGGTCAAATTGCATGACAAATAAACTTGCTACAGAAATGAGCATTTTGGAATGGACGATTTTCCCCATCCTCATCATTTTGATCATTTCACATTTATATATCCAAAAGTAATTGGGCTAAAAACCAAACCTGCCACACCCACAGATAATCTGCCATAGTATTTAATGCCAGAAATGTTTGCACCCAATGGTCATGCTGGAGGATCCAGGTTGCCCCAAACATGGCTTAAAATGCTGAATTTCCAAATTTGTCACTTTTTCCAGCAACCTGTGCCGCAGTGCATTGCACCACCGTTTCCAAAAAGGCCTCCTTTTATACCTCCTGACGCCCCCTATTCTATATCTGCAGCAGTTTTAAAGTGCAGCTGGTATAATATTGCCCTATATGCACAGGGCATACCCAACCAAAATGTGTCTCCATTTTTGTGAAATTCTAAGGGGCTGGGCTAGATTTTCCATTGTGCTGTATGGCACTGCAACGCCTCCAGAATAAATGGCCCACTTTCCTGAAAAAAATTCTTACAATTTTGAAGAAAAATTGTTTTCATAAGTTTAGGGGAATTCACACATTGAAGAAAAACGTTGTGGAGATGTGCAGTGGGTCCCCTATGATGGTGCCAAAGGGCAGCCCCAGCCATCGAATGGTGATCTCTGACAGCCAAAAACCCAAAATCCAAATAACCCAAGCCAGTTACTACAAGTCTGTATCGGAGCTGATAAAATTAAATTGATCAAATGATCTTGTAAAAGATATTGAGGACGAGTTGTATATACCAAGTCAGTACTGTACATACCACTGCACAGTGTCTTTTACTAAA
>Ga0209780_1004006_pt1 | contig 11223 bp, 7 predicted proteins | sample WorMetexBAHAMAS2_FD_187384 | JGI IMG/M metagenome (GOLD analysis project Ga0209780, IMG submission 187384) | Marine gutless worms symbiont microbial communities from Max Planck institute for Marine Microbiology, Germany - Inanidrilus exumae... | ecosystem: Host-associated > Annelida > Digestive...
GAAAAGTAGAGTCCCTGGGCTATCGTATGGTGAAAAAAATTGCCGAAAAGTTCAACCGCTTGAGTAGGGTGCACCAACGTCACAGACAACAGACAGACAGACAGACGACAGACGGAATTGCGATCGCATTTAGCAAACGTAACGTAATACGTTGACGTTTGCTAATAATAATTGTAGCATATCTAGACTCTTAGCCTGGTTTCCATGCTTGCATCGTCACACGGAACAAGGCGGTCGTAGGTCGTGGAATAGCACGCTTAACTATATATTTCCTTAACGTAAGTCCAGTTAATGCTAAATTAACTTCGCCTTCCTACGTCCATCAATGTTATTATTTCTTTCTTCGGCGACGTACACCGTCGCCATAGTAACAACAACAAAGTTTGTTTCTGTATTATTCTTCCCATTAATCGTCCACCTCCAGATTAAATGCAATATAGGCTAAAATTAACTATGTTTGTCTTATTTTGTTTATGCTCATTTTAAATTAATTTAAATATGCTTCTTTTAAATTATTTCTAATAAATAAAAATAGATTGAAAACGCAGCGCCTGATGTGGGTCTCGAACCTGTGACCCTCGCATCGCATTAAGACTTAAAAGTCTGATGCTCAGCTCTACCGCTTGAGCTAATTTGGCTTCTTATGTGAGGCTCTACATAAAGCTATAATAATCTATTAAGCTTACAGTTCAACTGAAATGAAACTGAAATAAAACTGAAACAAAATTTCAGTCAACCGCTGCGCCGACAAAATGTTTTATTATTTCAGTTTTGTTTCAGCGTCAGCACATGTGAAATAAGCTGTTTTACTTAATGCATTCGATAAGGCATAGTGTCACGTGACTCAATAGTCGATGGTGATTGGTTGCCTGCGACTGACTGATGTAAGCTTTATCCGTACGACACGATAATTATACGTAGTTACGGACGTCGCAAAAATTTGGGGGTGGGCTGCTTGTACGTGGCGTATAGCTCAGGGTGAAAGACGTTGAATTGATTCTAACGGTAAGAATGAAAAGTAGACATCCCGTAGAGGGCTATTTTGGTAGTGAATTACGGGTGATCTGTAAACATTGCGGAGTTATGGCGGCCTTAAGTGACGTTAAGTCACAAGACCTGGAAATTTTGTGAGCATTTTTGCATTTTTTTAAAATACGATCCACTATGGTAAAATTTTCAAAATTCCGTTCCGAACGTTTTTACCATCGTACTGATCGACGTTGTTGTGTTCAAATTTCGTGAAATGTTGCCGACGGGAAATCGGTGAAATCGTGCGTCATTTATTTGACCAAAAACAAAACAAAATTTCGGCTGCCTGTCAAACTGTCGCTACTGCGCGAAACGCGCCCAAAATCTGCCAGGGCCAGCCCCCAACAACGTGCTCACAGTGCTCCAGATTTCGTCCAAACCCGTTCACTTCAGGCGGAGTAATAGCCAAACGCGTCAACACCGTTTTTTGCCTGTAGAGTGTTTCCATAATTCGCCCGAAGCTATACTTCGCTTCGGGCAAATAATAATTAACTGACAACTACAATGATAACAAGGCAATCGCAGATATCAGACTTCGAGTGCGCTGTGCAATCCCACCACCCAGTTCGCCGCCGATAGGCCGCATCGCCTGCGCCCGAAAATTTTCAGAATACTATTTGCACTCGCCTGGCTTATCTCTTCTGCTGCATAACGTTATTGGCGATAGAATGATCCCTATTGCAGCGACGTGGCAGCGACCGTTGAAGCGAAGAGTGCCTGGACAACCCCCACAAATTGCCCCTTCCCTTGGGGGATCTGAACCCCATCCAATACATGATTCCGTTGGTCCACCCGAGTCTTCATCCAAAACGGCTTTTTGATCGGTTCAGCCGTTTTTGCACAGCCCACCTTAAAGTGTCCCATTACTTTACATTGGGCCGCTACGTTCTCCCAAAAAATTGTCCCTTTTTCTTGGGGATCGGGTCTCCCATCTAACACATGGTACCTAGGGCCCGCCCGATTCACTGACCCAAAGAACATCTCGATCGGTTCAGTCGTTTTCGCATGGGTACCAATGCTATGCTGAACAATGCAATGTCAACGGGGTGGAAAATTACCCAAAATTGTCCCTTCCCTTTTAGATTTGTCATCCCGCCGGAGGAGGACCGAGTCACGGCGATAGGCAACATGCACAAAAATGGTTAAGATCGCGCGTGTGGTTCGGGAGATATGCTCGCGGACAGACAGACACAGACAGACACACACAGACACACAAACAGGCGCGCTCATTACGGGCAAAGTAACAACGCGGACGTTGCAATCAGATATTGTTTTGGTTATACTTAAATATTTAATGTTTTATTTTATTTAATTTTGTTGTTAATTTTAAATGTTGCAAACTTGCAAACGTGCCAGGAAACAATCCACTTACCGTACTCGAAACAGACGCTTTATGTACTGAACACTACAGTCGGTCTGTACTGTACAATTGTGTTTATACAAAGCTATACTATTTCAGAATTTCGTTTGACGCAAGACGAGGATGAGAATGGAGATGATGATAATGATGATGATGTTAATAGCGGACAAACACGACTTACAGCAATAGCAATAAATGTACAGTTATTAAATGAAATATCTACACGAAAGTACAGAGTTGAAATGGTTTACGAAATAGGCTAATAAGACAGTTCTCCGCAGCCACTAACTTCAGTCGACTATAGTCGGCTGGTCGCACACTGCCTACTCGCACATTACGACAAAGATGGCCGACCTCCTGACGAAGTGTTATGTACTGTACATAAAATCTCCGTACTATATTAATTTGTCTCGCTTGTTCGTGTGCAGCCTTAATCTGTAGCCTATTCGATGCGTCAATTTGACGGCTTTTCCACCGTCCCATACTTAGAATTCTGCTTAACTTCTAATGCGTTGAAGATCAGTTTATAGGCCTATTGAAAACAAGAAGGCATCCTCGACAATCCACATGTCCGGGACGTGTGGATTGTCGACGATGCCTTCTTGTTTTCAATAGTCATATAAACTGATCTTGACGTCACGTCCGATGTCGGCTGTCCAGAAGGCTGTAATTGCAGTGCATTGTAGCCTACACACTGTTACGAGTGTTCAACTAGCCAATGTACAACAGCGATGATAGGCTATGTTACAAGAAAGCGCGCCGTGGCTGACCGACATTGTGATGGCTTGCAGACTTCAGACGTACGTATGTACGTAAGACAGATTTTCGCATTGCCGTAAACGCGCCTAAGAGTTTCCTGCACTTTTTTATAATTTCGTGCTTGAACTGCACCAAATTCAAGCTCAGGCAGCCTGCAAATTCTGCTAGAGTGTCGACTGAAATGTGACGGCAGAAAATACTGCAGAATAGGAATGAGGAAACGAGAGGCAGAAAGTGTCGGAGTCGAGTGTTCTGACCATCATTTCAGACGTCGTCTGTCTGTGAACGTTACTCTGCCCGAACGACGAACGTCGCTAAACGCTACAAATTATCACTGCATACATCATGCTACGATACGTTTATAGTGTTCTACAGACGCGTTAGGTCGACTCAGCTTAACAGCTGCAAAATTACGACATTGCCACTGAACGGAGAGATTAGATAGAGTGCAGTGAATGCAGACGTGATCCAGGCAGCCCACGATCCCACTCCACGGTCCCACTAGGCCGATTCGCTACGGCGTTACACGCCAATGGTTCCAGGGTCCACCCGGAAGAGCGACACCATACGGCCCTCGCTGACTATAAAGACGACGACAATGTACAGGATTAAAAATGGCTTACAAAACTCTTGAACGCAAAAAGTCCACCAATCAAACACACCGTTTTCACGGCAATTTTCAGACGAACCTGGCTGGGCTTGCCGAGCCGCGCAGTTGTCCCTTGGTTTTCCTCTATTTATTTCGAAACAGTCCCTTAGAGGATAAACTGCCGTAGGTTTTCTGATGCTCTTCCGATTACCCAACCAGCTGATGTGTCCAAGGCGGCAAGCGAAGGCAGAAGAACGAAATCTGTAGTGTATGTAGCTATTCGTAATTTCCGTCAAAGTCGTAGAATTATGAAGTTCGGTGCCCGTCGGACATGGACACTAAAGACGAAGATGATGATGATGACGGCGGTGATGGGGCGGAGGCGTGGCGCCGCAGCTTCATCAGCCAGACAGCGGTCGGCAGGTTCTGACAGCCGACGTAGTTGAGCTGCAGTTCGTCGTGGGTGAACGGTGGTGTGACGTCACACGGAGCTCCGAACACGTTGACACCACTCGACGTGCCTGGCACGTGGAACTGAGCATGTGACTGTGTCGTCCGTCGCTTCGCCTCCTACTCACATCATACGCCGTATATGCCGCTACACACAGTGACGCTAGCTTCGTCAAGTATTTAGCCCGCGCGGCATGCATGCCCCGCGGGTTATGTTTTACTTGCGTTAATTTCTTTCTTTTGTATTATTTTTAATGGTCCATTGAGCAAAGCTATCTCAGGATCTACTGGACAGATTTTCACCAAATTTTCACCATATGATCGTAGATTGCCGATTTGACCCCCTTTTTCCGATGGCTCAAGGGACGTTGCCAAGGTAAATAATTTTAGGGTCAACATTGGAAAAATCGGACTACTCACCTCCATTCGTAGCAGTGGCATTCCGAAACGGATAGCAATATCGCTATTCTGATTTTCAAAAGTTTATCTGCGATGATCTGGCTACACGGTATGTAAATATGGTGAACTTCTGTCCAGTAACTCCGGAGTTTAAGTGTCCACATCGCACGGACGGAAATCAAGTGTCATAATTCGCTATTTGCGGCCCGTCGCTGCAGGGGCCCGCGGTGCATTGCACCGATTGCGCCTGTCCCGTAGCTAATGCATGGTGTATTTGCAGATAAAACTATGTGATCCATGCCTGAGCGCTTTGAGATATACATAGTATATAAAAGGCGCTATATAAATACGCTTCCTTTCCTTTTCCTTTTCTTTTTCCTTAGACAGACCACTAACCCTGAAGACGTCTTTCATGCAGAGTCGTGTGTGATTAACGTGCGTCCAGCCGGTGGTGAAGGCGTCGCCGAACGAGTACTCGACGTCACGACTGCTGGAGTAGACGGCGACATGCCGGTGATGGCGGGAGCGGCGCAGCGACCGGACCAGCGTCCCCGAGTAGCTCTGATCAACAATGACGTGGATGTAGCGAGCTCGACAATCGCTCACGTCCGTCTTTAGCTCTGCCAACGTGTACCGCTCGTCATCTGAGGCCTGCACGTGAACAATAGTAACAGTTAACATTTTACGATTACATTTACAGATACAAGAGTCGCAATTATGATTACAATTATGACTGTAGTCATGACTGCGATTGTAACTTTAATTAAAATCATACAATCATTACTGAAAGCCCTCACTAGAGGTCGCACCGACCACTTTGGCTACATTTTAGCCGACTGCTGTTGAATTTTGTTTCAACTTAGTTTTAAACTCAGGTCCGCCTCAGCAGATGCTGTCCTCTTGTTTCCTCATTTAAACGTCAACTTTGACATACGACCTTGACCTTGACATATATATAAGGTCAAGGTGAACAAGTCTCTACCGTGATACGGTAATTATCTAGGTCAAAAGTCACTCAGGCGTGCAGGAAAAAGGAATGTAACGTTTTAGCGCCAAAAGCCTACCAGTCCATTGTGGTCGGCATCCCACAACAGCATCGTTCCGTCACTGGTGGTCGGACAGTTGAGATAGATGACAAGTGAGTCGACGCAGTGCTGGGCCGAACACAGGTTTCGAATGTGGTACCGGATGACGAACTTCAGCGCAGCCGGATACACGTCACTCGACGAATCGTTGTCGTCTGCCCAGCATTGCAAACATCCGCAATTTAATGGACATCTGTTACTAGCTTTCTGTCTAAAAACCGTCCTATTAATTTCGATGAAACATACAACGGAAAATTGGAGTAGGAATATGCAGTTAACAACAGAGGCATATTTAGAATTTTAGAAAGGAGACGCAGCCCAACCGCTCTTCTACTCAGAGTCAAATGCCGCTGATCACTCCTGCCTGTCGGCTGAATGGATTCGCCGAGCAGTTGAAACGATTCAATTTTGTGAAAGGACTTTCAAGGATCTTCATTGTTTTTCAATGACAAAAAATTACCGGCATGAAACGGCAAACTTTGTCATAAGACTCACTACAACAAGTCTTTAAATCAGCAAAAAACTTATCAACCAATACTGTAATGATAAAACAGTTATTCTTGATTCACTGCCCAAAACTGCTCTGATTGAATTGAACAGCAAGCCCAGTGATACACACGCAAAGCTGGCAGTGAGGAACTATATATTAGCAAATACGACTGTCAAGGACTATACAGCTGACAATTCAAAGCCTTATCAAATACTTGCCAGGCTCTTACATTATAAAGAACGAATTCAATCAACTTCAAAAACTTTCCAACCACATTATGAACCCGACTACTTTTGAATACGCCGTACGATTTCGGATTTTGTCCCTTTTTGATTTAGTGTTGTTTTCAAAACTTTTCAAAAGAGGTGGAGTATATATGCCACTAGATAGTAATGCTGTTAATTTCTTTTTTCGTCGTCTCGTAATGTCATATCAGCATATCTACGAGTACCTGATGTATCTAACCACAGCATTTTCTTCAATGCAGACCTGTCACCAGAACCGTCTTTTGTGTAATGATCAAATTGACATTTCATTCATAACTGAAAGCTGGCTCCACTCTGGTATACCAGATGACTCGCTTGACCCTAACAGTAAATATAGTGTAGTCAGACGTGATCGCCCTGACCAACGAGGTGGTGGTGTATGCATAATGATTGATAAAAAACTACCTTACTGTGAGATTACTTGTGACACTGCCAATGCTGTTAAGTTAATATCAATTGACATTGTGTTAGGTATATACAAGTCCAGATTTGTCAATCTATATCGCCCTCCCACTCGCAGTGCAGGTGCCCGGCCAGGTATTGATGAACTGATAGGCCGCATTAAGCAGTTGTGTAGTGTTAAATGACCGAATTTAATTGGCGATTAAGTTAATGGGAGATCAATTTGCGGTGGAAAAGCCGGCCTTAAATGAATAATTTATTTAAACTGGATCGGCGAATTGTTACTCGATTTCAACTACTGATAGCCTGCAGCCGATCAACTACGCCTGCGGCGATTTTCTTCGACGACAAAGGTACAAACAGCAACATGATAACGCCGTTTACACGCAGCCTCGCAACAGTCAAGTACTGAACGCTCCGACGAGCTGTTGTGGATTTTGGAAGCACGTCGGCGCCGACTGTTCTAATGATGATGCGACAATTATCGCTGAAGTAGGGATCAAAGAAAGCCGCCGCCGCCTGTTTTGTCAACTACGCGTTCCTTTCAGCTGCGTCGATTAAGTGCTCATACCTACAGCCAGGTAAGTCATTGGACCGACATCAAAGAATTCGCCGGTAAAGATCAAAGAAACTCACCGCACAACGGCACGCGTATACTGCACATCTGAGTCCGAAGCAGTTTAATAGTAAGTGTAGGCTACTCGGCTACTCGGACAATAATAGCGAGCATGAAATTCTCCCAGAAAAAAGCCAAAAGCTGCATAGCATCACTACATACAGCACTTTCTTGTACAAAGCTATTTTTGCTAATCGAAATGTCCTAAATTCAATTTAACGCAACGATTTTTCGCCCTGGGTGTGCCTGAAATAAACCGGATGGAGATGCATAGAGTTCCCGCCGCAAGGATCAAAGCACATCAAAGGATGTCGTCCGTTCAATGATCGGCGACAGGAACGCACGAGTACGATCTTATAAATCTCAAGGCTGGGAAAAGGAGGATAATCTTGTACCGCAAATAGACGGCGGGGTCACTCAAACAATCGGCTCGATGACTAGAGGTGACCATGCGTATGCTCTAACGTTGTCGACACTCGAAAACAGCGTATATTGCTTTACGACTTTAATCGTAAAGAACAACCAGTCGATTGCTCTTCATCTTACGCCAGAAACGGCGTCATAAAACCCAGAATTAAGCAATGTCGTCGAGGAGTGTGTTATACAAAGACAGTACAAAGTTCAGACTTGCATTCCAAATTTTTACTGTCGTTTTACCACACATTTGGAATTAGGGTTGCAAAGACGTATTACAGGTCTACTTGCTACAACGTGCTTCACATACTAAAAGTGTGTTATGTCTACCGATAATGATTTTTATTCGTTCAAGTGGTTTGCGGAAAAAAACGGCAGTTCGAAACTAAAGAAAAAGCACGCAGTGTTAACGAAACAATAGTTTACACAATTTTTTATTGTTAAGTTTGTGAGCACCTTCCTGGCGTCATTATGTAGGCCTAAGCTTAAATTTCTAAATCTGCATACTCATTCGGTACGTATAGTATCGCACGTTTGCTGACAATGCCACAAAAAACGTGCAGCTTACTTTAGTCAAGTTTAGTTAAGTTTCTACGTTTATTGGTTTAGCTTACTGACGGATTCACGGCTCATCTGGGATGGCTGAAATTGCAGGAGTGGACATTGCAGGAGTGGACAATGACGGAGTAAGTCGACGCGGTAGGCATATAGATGAAGGAGTGAGCAGGCGATTTCACAAAGTTAAGTTGAGCAGCCGCGTTATAACCGCACAAACTGCTCAAGATCACGGAACCAGAATGCTGCGAGATTTGTCTAGTCGCACCACGCGACGGATTCGCTCTTGTGCCATGTGGCCATGCACGATTTTGCGAGAACTGTGCAAACAGGGTGGCTGCTGATGGTGGCACTTGCTCTGTCTGCCATACCTTCATTAGCATGGTTATACGCGTCTGTCTGTAGACTGCGGCATGTTTTGAGTGATTTTCTGAAGCAACAAGTGCTATTTTATGTATGAACATTTAATTCATTATTGTGACGTAATTACGTTCATTACCATGGCGATACGCGTTTTTTACAGACTTTTTCTTATTTACGCGCATTTTATACATTATTGTGACGCACTTAGGTTCATTAGCATGATATTCTGCCTCACCAACTGTTACTTTATTTACGAACATTTTGTACGTTATTGTCACGTAATTAGGTTCATTAGCATGGTGATAGCCTACGTCTTTCTGAAATTTAACGTTTTTTGACATCGCATATTGTTCTATTTACGACGCTTTAATTAAATAAAGTAATTATTGCGTTCAGTTCGGTACATACTAGTACGTGTTGGTAAGTCACAAAGTAGTACTCCGTCATTGTCCACTCCTGCATTTTCCACTCCTGCAATGTCTACTCCTGGAATGTCCACCCCCGTTTTTCAGCTAGAGCTACTCCGTCAATGTCCACTGCTTCATTTTCAGTCCACCCACTCATCTGACCAATTCATTGAACTAATCAACTGGCCAAGCCTGCTTCTAGACCACCCACAAACACTGCAAGGTTTCTGTCTCAAGTTCTGATCGATTTTGCTGCTTCCTGCGTGGCTTTCTCGCCATTATATCTACATCTGCGTACTCAATCGTCGTGACGTGCGTGGTATTTCTCGTTGTCCAGTCCAAGGTACACTAATACATGAAGATGAAGACTTTACGTTTCTGCTACTTTATTGTTGAATTACAGTGGCTAAAGCGGTATGTGCGTTCTGCAATGGCTCACATGTGGCGATGTCAGACGGTCCGTCGGCGTAGAACATTTTGACGTTGCTGGCGGTGAAGCCGTGCCGGCGAAACATGGCGTACACTCGGCCGGCATTGTCGGCGTGCCACTGCCGACGACTCCAGTCGTTCCAGCCGCCCGACACGACCACCGCGCGGTCGCAGATCTCGAACAGTCGACAGCGGCCGGCGCCACGCAGGGCCGCGTGGGTGGTCTCGCAGTGGCGCGCGTTGTCGCGGACCGGGTTGCAGCGCAGGTGCGACGCGGTATCGTTGGACGGCGGCCGAGGAGACGAGCAGGACGACGAGAAGCCGACGATGTTGGTGCGGCACGTCAGCAGCTGACGGCCGTCACCAGCGACTGACGCCCGGCGACCGTGACGACGTCGCAGGCGATCATCGTCGTCCTGATCTTCGTCGACGTTGACGCCGGTGACGAGCGGAATGAAGTTGACCTCGCATCGACGGTCGAAGTTGCGTCGACGACTACGACGGTCGACGGCGTTCCTGCATCGTCGCTTGACAGCCAGAACCATGCAGTCACCGTCTCCTTACAACACAATACAATACAATAGCGAGATTTATTTATGATTCATAGCATTATTAACCTATTTTAGCTCAGTGTTTCCAAAATAGCTACACTGATTCAAGGATTCGATGCCAAGCTGGTTAACCAACCATTTTTAGCGAACGTGAACTCACGTTCACGTTCGCTATATGCTATCGCCCGTCCGTCTGTCGTCTGTTGTCTGTAACGTTCGTTCACCCTACTCAGCGGCGAAACGTCTGTCGATCAATGGTTTGTCGTCGAAACGTCTTGTCGTCGAAACGTCCGCACCCCTTTCAGGGCGCATTACGTAAAACTGGTTGAAGACATACCCGAACTTTGAGCAACAGAAATGTAGTCCAACGCATCTTGTTTTTAGCAATATATCACTTACTATGATACTATATACATGATATCGACAGTTTAGAATAATCCGCAGGATAACAGTGTACTCAAATACGTAACAAAACTGCTAATATAAATATAAAGCAGCAGTTTATACAAAAAGTTAACGGCGCAAAAACCACAAAAATCGTAAAAAGATGATATTACTCAGCATCACTTTGACACTCAGGCGAGCGACGTGATGATGGGTAGTATCACCTTTTTATTATTTTTGCTGTTTTTGATCTGTCGCCATTAACATTAAATTTACTGGAGTGTCTAAATTTATTACTGTTATTATGATCGTCGTCGTGATGATGATGATAGTGATAATGATGATAGTGAGGACTGTTTACCAATAAGGAAACCATCTCTCCGATGACACCAGGACGACGAAGCGGCGATCGTCACGTGAAAGACAATCACAAGGTGCCCGAAGTTGGCGTCTGGGTACGGATCGAGCACGACAACTCCGTCGACGCGATGGTACCGCCCTGAGTCGCCGATCGGTCCATCCGGCAGCACAGTACGCAGGTAGAGACGACGACGACGACGACGACGGTCGTCAGACCCGGACGACGGCTGCGGCAGCTGAGGGTCAGCCAAGTAGACGTTCCAACGTCGACGGTCGATGCGCTGCACGTCGGAACACTCTCGCTGCGTCGAGAAC
>Ga0209780_1004007_pt1 | contig 11222 bp, 10 predicted proteins | sample WorMetexBAHAMAS2_FD_187384 | JGI IMG/M metagenome (GOLD analysis project Ga0209780, IMG submission 187384) | Marine gutless worms symbiont microbial communities from Max Planck institute for Marine Microbiology, Germany - Inanidrilus exumae... | ecosystem: Host-associated > Annelida > Digestive...
GAATAAGTGCCAGTCCGGGCTTAGCCAGACAGTAGGCCACGCCTAGAGGGGGCGCGCTTAGAAATACCTGACAAGCTGCTCACGCCTACTTAACCCTTTCTCCACCCTACATAAGTCGCACATACACCGCACACGCCTACCAATTCCCCTCCTCCCCCTGGGCTGGCGCATTGGACCGACATAAAGGTCTCAGCGCTGGGGTCCAGAGTAGGCTGGACCCCTGCCCGCAATAACGAACGAACGAACGAGGTATAACAATCTCTTTAAGCTGGATTGGCTTTAAGTTAAAATTCATTCTTAGCTTCATTTCTTTTGGAGACTACAGTTTTTACCGCACGACGCATATACAACACAAATGCATAGTGCGGTATGTGCTATGGCCGGTGTCTGTGAGTAAGAAGATGATGATGTCCGACTGATTGTCCGCTTGTCTGTCGTACGCTGATATTCCGATTTGAATAAATTTTTTGCACAAATATTACTTTGTGTCGACATTGTGGATCTGCATCTCGTACACACGCTGCTGCATGACTCACTAAATCTTGTAGTCCTAATCAACGAGGTTCAAGTCCGCACTGTTGAGGGTCATAGCTCTGAACAAATGAAATCACGTGTTTCACGCTGCAGGAGTTCGATTGTGTCACGCGTCCGATGCGCAGGTGCGCTGTCTTGCTGAAAGACGAAATTGTCACCCACAACATATCTGATAGCAGGTAACGTTTGCTGCGATTGAAGAACATCCCGGGAATAATTGCCGTTGGCTTTTACTCCAGGTTCAACGAAGAAAAGCCCAGCATTCGACACTGCAGTCATAATCATATGACAATGAGTGAAAATATGCATATGTGAGTCACGGTGAGTATGCCAACGAGACAGACAGACAGACCGTCACAGACGGACAGACTCCAGACTGTTACATTACACTTTCCGTTACTCGTGGCCAGCGTAATAATCTGTAGGAACCAGTGTAAAACATTGCCGTTTAGTCTTGCGAAGTTTTGCAGCTCTCTGTTTAGATCTGTGGCTGGTAGTGTCGCCAGACGACGAAATCACAAATTTAGGTCTCGTGGTAATTTTCAAGACCAGCTGCACTTAGTATATATGACGTTGAAAAAGATTGATATTATTCCGTCTTCAATTGGTTTATAGGAAGCAAAGAGTGCAGGAGACAACGGCTCATGACTAGCGCATCGGAATCGCTGTTGTCGTCGAACAGTGGCATATCTTGCCGACTACCATGGGCGGAGAATGCTTCACCATCTTTCGCGCCGTCTTCGTTCGCATGATGTTTACCGCGCACGGTCTGTTCTCCATCTACCGGCTGTACGTCGTGACCGAAGACCCCACCAAGTGGTATCTGAGCACGGCGCTGATGGGTCTGCTGATGGAAACGTCCATTACAATTCTCAAGAAACGTGGACAAGAATGGAAATGGTCAGTCGCGTCTCAAGACGTAGAACTTCGTGTGGCTGTGCATTGGCCAATAGCCGGATACGTTTTGGTCAATTTTGGCCTAAGTTATCGAACTCGAAATGATTAGCTGAAGTTGACTGTTTTATCAGAAATGATTGATTTTATAGGCAAATCTATACGTGTTGGATTTGCGTATAAAAACAATCATTTCTATATCACTAACAAGTTAACAACATTATCAAGCTATTGTATAAGACAGGACAGTAGAACTACCTGCCGAAAATTACTTTGGATGCAAAATAATTTGATTTCTATCCGACCACGTTGATGGTCTTGGCAAATAACTTCCCTTGGAGAAAACACCGTAGAAAACTACACAAAAATACTGAGTTCTCATTTAGGTATACACTATAGTTTCGTATAGTATATGACAAGAAGCTCCGCTACCGCAGAGGGACCGCGCGACGCGCTGTCAGTTGAAATATTGTTAACTGCTGCAGCTGCACAGCTGTACCAAAAATCACATTTGAAAGGCTTACAGTAGGGAACGACCTTGAAGGTGACTCGAGGTCATCGCAATTGCCTCTATTCGATAGGCCATATATCACTTGCAATTAGTGGTCTGTAGTAACAACGACTCTATCTGGCACCGTTTCCGAGATATTATCACACGTACAGTGTACGTGACTGAATGTGACCTTCAGAAGTCCTTCGTTTTCGAAAAGATAGCTTAAATTACAAGCCACATGCGCTTTCCAATTCATGTGCAAACATATCGCGCTGTATTTCCGAGGTATACGAGATAGAAAGATTTCAAACAAATAGTGACCTTCAAGGTCACTAAAGGTCATCGATAATGGTGCCATTCGATAGGACACACACGCTTTCCTATTAGGCTTCCATTGCAACTACATGTATATGTTTCTATCTATCTTGCACCATTTCGAGATATTATTACTTATCACTACTGCAAGCTTTTATAAATGCAGTTTTTCGTACATCTGTGCAGCAGTTGACAATATTTCATCTGACTTAGGGTCGGTACACACTAGTTTAAAATTTGCGTCATAGATGGACGTTTTACAAACTTTGGACGTTATCTTTTTTAATGTTAAACCAAAATACTTAATAAAAAAGTCAGTATTAAATATATTTGGTTAGACCTTGGCCTATGTGTAGTTTACATGCGCTTATTGCGAACAGGTGTTTTTTGATTCGCTTCGAAAATGTGCAGTTGACATGGTGTATGGTGTTGAGGTTCTGCCCAAGCGTGTTCTTCTACCTGATGTGTCTGGTACCGACCATCTGGCTGCTGGAGTTGAACGATCTTGAACAGCGTATCGCGAATGAAGGCAAAACTACCACTCTGCCGGTAAGATGGCATGGCAAACCCATTATAGTCGACATTTTTGACAACCGAAGCAATAGATCAGCTTATTCCATGGGTTGTGTGTCTGTGTTTCTTCAACGTTGATGTGTTGTGGCTAAACGTCTAAACGGATCGAGTTGGTTTTTGGTCTTTAGGTTATGGTACCACAGAGTACGGCTACTTTTTATTACATTTTTTTTCGTATCCGCCCATAGAAAAAAGAGACCTCGTCGGATGTGAACGTTTTGGCTGGCTGTTTACAGTGTGAAATTCGGGTCTGTGTTTTAGCCACGGTCGGCCATCCCAGCTATTGCGGAGACTATATTGCCTGGGCCGTTTCTTCTGAGCTACTCGGTTTTTATTTTTTCCCTTATTTATTCGTTTCTGGGCCGTGCGCTAGATTAAGCTGGCCATCTCGTCAGCTTTTGAGCGCACGTTAATCTACCATATCGTATCATATCGTATCGTATAACGGCGTTGAATTTGACGATTTGTTTCAATCAAACGTGCCTCGACCCTGATCCGGCAGGGTCATAGGAACCGATGCGGTTAGAGGAAAAAGTCTGGGTGTGATTTCGCACCTTCAGCGCAAACAGTTAACAGTTCTGGCGGGACGAAGATCCACCTACCCACACGTGTGAGAAGTGGGGAAGGGCAGCAGGGGCATTTGCTACCAAATATGAATGAGGGCAAGCACTATCTCCCCAACTTTTCGTTCACAGCTCTTAGGGCGTGATGCACTATGTTCAAGTAGCTGTATAACACAAAATCTCAGCCGTCCTGTTCCCTAACGGTAAATTTATGACGAGCACGTGTAATGCTGCTGACTGGCGTCTTAGTCCGTCATCGTCTGATATTTAATTTCTAAAACCAATTTACGTTCATAACTTAACGTAGGTACAAGACAGCATGGGTGATAAATGTAGCTTCACTGGGTTGTCTCATCTCTTAACATTTCGAGTTATTTGTTTTGTTCATTTCGGCGTTTTGATAACGGTCGTATTGTGTCAAACAAAGCAGAGAAGTCGGCTAAGTGCCAGTAGGAAGTACCATTATTTTTAAGTTATCGGAATTTTTCTTACAACACAGTACGACTAGAAATCTTTAGTTTGTGGAATGACACAATACAGTATTCGCCCGAAGCGGTCAGCTATCCGTGCACCAGTTGTTTACTTCCTGCATTTGACGATGCCTAGTGTCACGTGCCTGCGACTGACTGGTGTCAGCGTTATCTGCCGCGTTAGTTATTTTCAGTTTCCAATTCAGTCTGCTTTTCTTCAATATGTCGGTCGCCAGGCCGCACCAGCACTGCGGCGTACTATTGGTTGAAATACGCAATATCGGGCATCGGATGTTGCGGAAAATTTGGGTAGGTACCTTTCTTGTGCGGAATGTACATCCCAGGGAAAGACCTTGAATTGATTCTAACAGTAAAAATGTTAACTAGACATCCCGTAAAGGTCAGTTTGGTAGTGAATTTCCGGCGATATGTAATCGTTGTGTAGTTATGACGTCCTAAAGTCGCAAGACCTGGAAATTTTGTGAGCAATTTATGCTTTTTTGGAAAAACGACCCCTTACGGTAAAAGTTTTAAAAATTTTGTTCAGAAAGTTTACATGGCGACATCGATTGACGTTGTTGTGTTCAAATGTCGTGAAAATTTGTCCAACGGATAATCCGTGAAATCGTGCGTTATTTACCTGACCAAAATTAACAAAATTTCGGCTGCCTCTCAAACTGTTGATACTTTGCGGATCGCGCCCAAAATCTGCATGGGCCAGCCCCCAACAATGTGCGCACAATGCTCCAGATTTCATCCAAATCGATTTCAGCGGAGTTATAGCCGAACGGGTGAACACCGATCTTGCCCTGTAAAGTATTTCCATTATTCGCCCGACGCTATGCCTCGCTTTGGGCGCTTCGGGCTTTATAATAATGTCTACCGACTGATAGCTGATAGCTCAAACCGTTTTCCTTTTAGAGCGCGGACAAGCAGACGGACAGACAAAGAGACAGACGCGACTGAACGCCCTATACACCACGTTGGCGTCTATACATCCGGCGTTGGTAATGACTTAATACTGTAAGTTACGATAAATTCCTATCTAATGCGGTAAGACTAAAACCTGTCTATGCAAGTGATGGCTGTCACGTAAGAAAAATTTAATGTAGGCTACACAGTTCACCCGCTACCTTACTGCACCATGGCTTGTACGTATAGTCTAACCGACGAACTTGGTGTCGATGTTAATTTATGCAGCTATATTCTTTTACCCTAACCCCCACTCCTCACTGTAGCAGGGTTAGGGTGGAACATGACATACGCTTATGAGCCGTGATTTCTTATTTTTATTGCACGACGCACTGTACCGTACGCAATCATGACAGTCTGTCTATCTCTGCGCCGACTACGACAGGTTTTTAGGACTGAGACAGAAGGCCCTCTTTATGAGCAAAAACCGTCTCTAACCATTACGGCTATACCCAGATCAACTCAAGCGTGCGGTCTATTACTCCTTGATAGGCACAATGAGTACCAGCGAAGCCGGAAAGTAGAGACAGAATGCGATACGACAGTCCCTCTGCGTGGTCTGCTATTATACATGTACATGTATATTCATCTTTATTCACCATTTATGGTAGACAAAAACATGCAGAAATATACACACAGACAAATAATAGACAGACAAAATACAAAATTACTCAAAAATACCGTTTAACAGAATGTAATTTATATAGATTTTTACACTACACATAGTTGTCTTTATTATTGTATCGGTTTTATTGTATCGTAATTTGTGTTTATTTTTGTGACGATGTCAGTGGTTTTTTACCCTTTCGTCAATAAAATTGATTGATTGATTGATATCTGTATACACATTTAGGCCTACATACATTGGCCTGCACATACGAGTTCATAATCAGTCTACATTACTTATTTTTATGCCAAATATTTACCAAAATGTGCAATTATTTTTTAAATTTTTCTTCGAATTTATCAGTACGGTTGGCCAACATCTCACTCGGTAAATTAAAGCCTAAATAATATTGACAACGTTTTACGATTTCTTTATTGTTCGTTCTGAATAACTTCATAAACATACGGTTTACAACAAAGTCTAATGAGCGCAACTGTGCTTTGATCAGATGAAAAGCTTCCAGACCGTAAAGTAAAATACGTACACATTTTGATTAGTTCTAGAATAACTTCTTCTGACGCAGTGCGACCATCTTTACCAAAAATTGCATTGGCTCCACGATAAAATGATGTCTATAAGTTGATGTCTAGCTGATGGCGTGGAAACGGAGGTTAGCATCTTTACTTACTGTATATATTACTGAATTTGCTGGATCTGTACGCGAAGTTTGACATTTTTAAATTAGCAATTGCTTACTATTTTTGTGACGTGTGTAGCCATGCCGGCCACGAACAACCACGCTGCCACCGTATGACGACGAGGAATCAACAACAGCACATATGACTGACCGGAAGAAAGACAAAAATAAAATGCTAAGCCTGGTAACGAATACGAAGTTTAGTAGTTAATTTTCTATTTAAACAAAAACAACAACAGCAACATTAATAATATTAAACTTATATGGTATTTTGTAAAAAAAACCCCAAATGCCTTGCGTGTGTTAGTAGGAGGAGAATAGACAGTTTTGAGATGGCATTTTAAAGTTAAAGAAATAGACTACTGTCCCATATATCAACCGTCATTGATTAGATTTAAAACATTAATATAATAAATGGTAAAAACTGACTAGTTTACAACGAAGTGTAAGGGCGACAAAATCATAGCTCTAAAATGGCAAATATCACATTAGTAGGACTCCACCTAGAACGTTAAGTACTCACTTACCAGCGAAATCATGTGGCAGTTGATGGTTCTGTGCTCTAGGGCCTACGTGTATGTTAAACCACTGCCTGGAGTGGTATAAGTGAGTGTTAACGAACTTATTCCACCGTCGCACTCATATCGCCTATCTCTACAATGTATGTCTGGCGTGGTATAACGTAGTGTTAACCGCACGATCACTCAAGCAAGAAATGCAGACAACTGGTGCAAAGTGCTAACATCTGTGACGTCAGCAATCAACCATTCTACGCTTGAGTGATTCGTGGGTTTAACAATACGTCATGCCACGCCAGACGTCCGTTGTAGACATAGATGCTACGACTACGACAGTGAAATAAGTAACAGCTGCAGTGAGCTATATATCAGATACTTTATAACCGATATCAAAATAAGCAGTAGCACACATAACTATGACGTCTCTCAGCTACGAACAACCTTCTTCCACTGACAGTTTGGCAGCCTTGCACTTACAATAGGCTGAAGCTGCGACAAACAAAATACTCGTGCGACGGTGGAATAAGTATGTTAAACCACAGCCTGCCGTGGTCTAAGTGAAGCTATAGGCACTTCAAATGTGGTGTGCTGATTGATACAGAGGCTACTACTGCATGCATGATAGATTACCCCCGAGAGGGATGTGTTTATGGTCACGTTAGCTCTTTCAATTTTGAGAAATAAGTGGTTATATCTCGGAAACGGTGTAAGATAGAGACATCATAGCTGCAATGAAGGATTAATAGGAAATCGTATGTGGCCCATCGAATGGCGCCATTAGGCCTACTGGTGACCTTTAGTGACTTTGAATGTCACTTCTGCTGCTGAAACCTTTCTAACTCACATAGCCTACCTCGGGAAATACAGCAGGTGTTAACTACGATATGTTTACACATGAATCGGAAGAAACTCGTGGCTTGTAATCAATGTTTAACTATCTTTTCGAAAACGGACTTCTCAAGTCCACAGCCAGTCGGGTAAATGTGGTAATATCTTGGAATCGGTGCCAGATGGGGTCGTTGTTACTACAGACCACTAATAGGAAGTGATTTTATGGCCTATCGAATAAAGGCAATTCCGATGACTTCGTGTCACCTTCAAGGTCCTTCCCAACTGCAAGCCTTTCAAATGTGATTTTTCGTACAGCTTTGCAGCAGTTGACAAGATTTCAATTGACATAGTGCGTCGCGCGGTCCCTCTGAGGTAGCGGAGCTTCTTGTTACAACATAAATTCATCAAGTATGACCGTCCTCGTAATACTCGGAGAACATGTATGCAGGCCGCGTCAGGGCCTAGGAACGTAACGGAGAACAAGTCCATGTCGAAGGCGTGCGGTTTGGGTAGGGACTGTGCCCCTTCCCATATGGGTATCTGCGGCTCCCATTTTTGGAAATTAACCAAGAACATCTCGTCCGCTGGCATGAACAGCTCGTCTTCGTGAACACAAAAACAGGATTTTTAGGCCCTGTTAGTTACCCAAAATAGGTACAACCTCGTCTGTTCATCACGGGTTGCGTTGTAACGGCGAGTGGGCTTGTCAGTCGGAAATGGCAAACTTTAATTTATAGGCTGTATGATGTCGCGATATATATTGTGTGAAATGTTGTTGTTTCTCGTAAGACGAGCTCTTATAATAAGGCTGATTATCGCTGATGTTATATATAGATCGCATTCGTGTTTAAAAAGTACAATTCGTAATTACATGTTTCGATTTCGTTGTTTCAAATGCGCGCCGTGTGAGCAGGCTGATCTGGGGATGCAGAATCGTGACTGGGTACGGTTGCTGGAGCAGCTGCTGCTGTTGATCCTCATCCTTGGTCGCTGGATGCTGCCCAAGGGTAAACTGACGCACGATCAGCTGTCACAGCTACTGCTCGTCTACATCGGAACCGCTGCTGACATCGTCGAATTCTTCGAAGCTTTCAACGAAGACAAAGTAAGCAAGAAACGGTTACCAATTACCTTGAACTTGAGCTTGACTGTGGCACAGTGAGAAGTATAGGAAACTAGTAAGCGGGGCAAGCCCAGCATGTAGCCCGGCCGGCACACGCAAACGGGCGACTGTGCATTTCTTACTTACCTACAGAGGAGAGAAACAGGAGAAAATTTGTAATAATACTATAGCTAAAGATCTCGCCACACCTCAATTGTGTTGCTACACTACCTTGTGAAATGTCAAGTGTCTTAAAAGCAACAATAGAAAACCAGACCACTTCTGTAACAGCACATTTTAAGAGTGCGTCGTCCAGCAGCAAGGCGGACACATTGAACATTTGATGCAAAAACTGTAGGACGTGACAGTTACTTTAGACAATAATTGAGACAATCAACACATTGTTTCCTGTTGTTAATTTCTTAAAATATGTTGTTACAGAAGTTGTCTTGTTTTCTATTGTTGCTTTTAAGACATTGATATTTCATTAATATTTCACAAGGTAGTGTAGCAACACCATTGAAGTGTGGTGGGATCTTTATTGCAAATTTTGTCTTGATTCTGGCAGTGAAATAATTTAGAAAATCGGTTAATATTTGGTAAAGTTAAAGCATACAAAAAATTGTGCCACTTTTGTTGGGCTACCCTGTAGATCGCAACACCGTGATCACCCAGACTTGACGTTTGGCGATTATTACCGACCGCGATAGCCTCCGTCTGTCTGTTCGTTTTAACTTTATATTTTGAACCGACTGACCTTTAAACTTGAGACGTGTGTGGGTGTGTGTATGTGTGTGTGTATGTCATGACCATAGCTCGCCTGCATGGGATTGAAAGTCAAGATCAAAAGTCAATGACCAGCGCGTATGGGCGTGGTAACGCAGTAACGCGGTCGGTCTTACCTCGATCCTCGATCGAGGACCGTTTTTTCTAGTGCTGTGATTGTGCAGGTGAAGTACAACCGCGACCTGTGCAAGGTGATACTGGGAATCTGGTCGTGGAGCGTGCTGCAGTTCACGATGGTGTTCACGGCGACCAAGGCTCCACGCCGCGAGGGCGCGTCGTCGGTGGCCGCCAACACGTCCCAGGGAGACTCGTGCTGCACGCCGGACGTCGTCGGCATCATCATGTCCATCTTCATGCAGGACGGACCGTTTCTCGTGCTGCGAATGCTGCTCATCTTCAAGTACAGCGTCCTTAGCTACACCAACATGTTCTTCACGTGCAAGAACACGCTCGTCTGCATGCTGCTGATGTACAGACTTGTTGTCATCCAGGTGCGTCCAACTCGTAACGATCTCACTGCCCACGCCGACGGCGTCTGTTTGGTTTTCAGCGTCGCTTATATGTTTGTTTGTCTGTTTTTTTCCACACGATATCTCAAAAAACCGATGCAAACTTGACATATAAATGTTCCACGATGATTCCCGGAACCCCATTTTATGGGGTCAAGAGGTCAAAGACACTCGTCTATAACAAAAGCGACTTAAAACAGCGTCTCACTGACAACGTCACAACGTCCGAGTCGGTCTTCAGACAGAACCCAATATATTGCCGCTGCTGCTGCGTACGTAAGCTACGCTGGGTTTTCCCTGCTGTAATGCCCCGCGAACAAGCTTCCCCTCGTCCGCTTGCCGCTGAACGCTGGGTTTTCTCCGGTGTGGGTGATTTTGCACTCTTGTGAGTGCCGGCTTGTTCTAGTTAACTTAACGTGTCTGTGTGTCTGTATGTCTGCTTGTCTGACTGTTCACTCGCATATCAAAAACCACATTCCAAATTTCACGAACTTTCGGTGCTTGTCACCTGTCGCCGTGGCTCGGTCCTCCTCTGACTATAATACAATATCTTATGTACTTACGGTTACGTGGATGACGTCATGTTTTCACATAGGCCTAATGGAGCAAATGTGCCAGAATCAGAAAGGGCGCGTACGTTTTGATAAGATCGCCAAGTGGTGGCACCGGGTGCGAAGTCTGCCATCTCCGACTGCATCTTGTTTCACATGCAAATAAGATAACGTGATAATTCACAGAAGTCTACACAAAAAGTTTTAAAATATCCATCCTTTAGTTATCATGTATATTTCTTTTTTTTAAATTCCACTTCATGCATGCCTGTATTTTTCGTTTATTCCACCGACATTCCTGTTATTACGCTGGCCGCGTCTAGCGGTATGCGTAATGTAACGGTCTGGTGTCCGTCCGTATGTCTGTCCCATCCTTTTTCTAACCTTAATGGGGCGTGCGCACATACTCAAAGTGACTCGCCAGGGGGCAGCATGCAACGCGGTCAGCCTACATTTCGGCCCGACAATACTAACATACTTCTTTTAAAAGTGCAAAGCAGAATTCTTGTTGTGTGGATACGTGAAGGTGGAGCGGTACAAGGCGGTGCGAGCGAAGAACAAGGACGTACCGACGAGTGAGAGTAGATCGCGCCTGCTACTGTCCAGCTGCAGTACCGACCAGTTCTATAATTACGTCACCAAGATCAATCTCAAAGACAGTGTCGAGACTGACGCCGCCATCGGTCCGCCCGTTCCGTTCGTCGTCATGCGTCATGTCAGTCTCGGAGCGACCGAGACCGAAGGAAGCGAGGACGCTCGGACGCTGGCCAGCGAGCCGGGGCTGGCCCTCGGCTCGGGGTTCCCGCT
>Ga0209780_1004008_pt1 | contig 11222 bp, 7 predicted proteins | sample WorMetexBAHAMAS2_FD_187384 | JGI IMG/M metagenome (GOLD analysis project Ga0209780, IMG submission 187384) | Marine gutless worms symbiont microbial communities from Max Planck institute for Marine Microbiology, Germany - Inanidrilus exumae... | ecosystem: Host-associated > Annelida > Digestive...
CTAACGGTCCATAGATTGATTGCGGGCGACGTCCCTATGTACCTAAAATTTGCACTAAAGGTGACCCACCCCCGTCGAAAAACGCAGATTTCGACAGATTTCGCTTAACAGTGCCGCAGCCGTGAGAGCTAGCGAGAAAAAGTCAATTATTGCTAATAGGAAGTCGACAACGCGCTTTCCATAGAGCCATAGATGAACCTCGTACGTTACCCCTAAGTCCCCCAAAGGGTGGCTCAAAACGATATTTTTTTACATTTGGCATTGCCTTTCATTTCTTCGTTGCAGGTAATCGTAGACATTGTAAATTTATTATGTGGGTTGAACATAGCATATCTCAGCCTACAGATGACAAACCATCCCTGAAATGGACGTGGCTACGTCACGTGACCCATTTTAAACTTTCAGTCCCCTTACGATATCTCTGAAACGGCTTAAGCTATAGACTTCAAATTTGGTGTGCATGTTGATCATAGCAAGTCTCAGCTTTCGGGCGACAAATGTCCCTGAAAGGGGCGTGGTCACAGTCACGTGACCTCTTTAATTTTTGGAAAATAAGCGATAATATCTCGAGAATGGTACGAGATAGCGTCATAGTTTCTATTAAATTTGAATAGGAAATCATTCTATCGAATGGTTATGTTGCCGATGACCTTGGGTGACCACTAAGCACGTTAAACCACCTCAGTTTCTACATTTCGCACTGCCTTATGCATCTTCATAATTGGCGATCGCAAAGATTACAAATTTGATGTAAAGGTTGAATGAGAAAGTCACAGCCTACAGACCACAAACTGTCTCTGATTGGGACGTGGTCAGGTGATGTGACCCATTATAAAATTTTGGGCTCCAATCATATCACTGGAACGGCTGAACCTAAAGTCGTCAAATTTTGTACACAAGTAGGCAATATCAATTCTATGCGACGGGGTGACATATCACCAACAAAAGGGCGTGGTTATGGTCATGTGACTGTTTTAAAATTTTACCGTTAGTCGTGATGCAGTGCGACGCGAGGCTTTGTCAGCGACATCTGACCTAGTTGTTTGATCTCATAACTGTTAGGTGGTCCGTTGTTTAAGCTGTCTAGACCACTACACGTCATTATTTGGCAACATTTCAGTCTTTGGGTAGACATTTTCACTGGCAGGCGACATTTGCATGTTGTTAACTGGTCAGTCGGTTATTAATAACAACAGAATTATTGCAGTCCAGAGAGGTAATTGACCTGCCCTTGTGGCCGAGTGGAGTAGAGCGTGACCCCTCAGTGGCTGGGGTTCGACTCAGCCCGGGAGCATCTGCCTACCAAAGAATTATTTCTGATAATTCCTATGCACATGATGAACAGGGAGTTAACCCCGGGCAGGTAAGAGGGTTCGACGGTGTCCTCTATAAACTGACCATTGCTGATGTTTTGATTAGCAGCGTCAAGGTATCAGCTGCGCTGACGTGAGAGCTGAAGCAGATGTGACTGGGGTTGGGTCGTTCTCGAGTTACCTTCGTCAGATTTTCGTTTTTTAACGTGTAAGTCTCCTGGCTGACGCTGCAGAAGTGTCACTGAATAAGTGCCAGTCCGGGCCAGGTGCAGAATGGTGGACTGGTCAGGGCTGTCGCTGAACAAGTGCCAGTCCGGGCTTAGTCAGGCAGTAGGCCACACCTAGAGGGGGCGCATTTAGAAATACCTGACAAGCTGCTCAAGCCTACTTTCCCTCCTTCACCCTACATAGTGCGCACACCACACACACCTATCAACTCCCCCTCCTCTCCCTGGGCTGGCGCATTGGACCGATTCAAAAGGTCTCAGCGCTGAGAGTCCAGAGTAGGCTGGACCCCTGCCCGCAAAGTACGAACGAACGAGAGATGTAATTGATTATGATGCATTCATAGCAATAATTGGTTTTCCCACTTTACATACATTTGTGTACACCAGGTTGTGGATATTAAAACTATGAGAGTCAGTTTTCCAACTTTTCTGAAAGGCAACATCAAATTTCAAGATACTATAAACGGTTGACATGGCTACCACTTTACACACCTACAGCTGACAACTAGCTTCAGCCATTCCAGAGACATAATTGCGGCCCAAAAAATTTAAATGGATCACGTCAGTGAGTGAGTGAGTGACTGAGTGAGTAAGCCAATTTATATACAGCGCATTAAAAGCAAAACGTCACTAGTGCGCTGCAGCCTCGCCAAACAAAAATGTCTTTAAAGTCGTTTGAACTGCCCGAGTTCAATGTCAGGCTATCACAGTGTAGCGGGAAGACTGTTGCATACTTTCAGACCAGCCACCGAAAAACTCCTTTCTCCAAGCCAAGTGTTAGTTCGTGGGACAGTGAGGGCATTGGCGTCAGCCGAGGAAAGGCAGCGCCGTCCGGAGTCAGCGATAAGCTGGCAGTCGTCCGCGAAGTATGATGGCGTTTCGCCGTGCAGCGACTGGAAGACGATAATGGCCAGTTTGAAGACGACCATTTGCTTCACTGGCAGCCAGTGCAAGCGCGATAGAACTGGTGAAATGTGGTCGCGTCGCCTGGTGCCCGTCAAAAGATGCGCCGTCGCGTTCTGGATCGACTTCAGACGCCGGAACAAGTTGTCCGTGATACTGTAAAGCAGCGCATTACAATAGTCGAGGCGACAAGATATGAACGTTTGCACTAGGATCTTGGCAGGTGCTTCAGGGAGTGCTCGAGCCACCGGTCGCAGCTGACGAAGCTGGTAATAGCCAGACCGACAGAGCTCAGTGATGTTATCAGACATCATCAGTAACCTTTCAGGAGTAGTTTGTCTTTTGTGGGCTAGGACGTGATATGATCAACCTACTTACCAAATTTGTACTCTCTATTTCCGCCCATTATGAAGATCTGACAGGCCCTGTAAATCGTAATCAAGACGTTAGTGCATGCACAGAGGAACCACGCAATCCACTGTCAGTTGAAATCTTGTCAAAAGGCAATCAGTAGGCAAATAACCTGAAGGTCACTCAGGTCTTTGGAGTTGCCTCTGTTCGATGGGCCATACATCACTTTTTATTAGAAAGGCTTCAAACAGCAAATGTGACCTTCGAGTACATTCAAGGTCACTGTTAATGGTGCCATTCAAGAGGACTCGTACATTTCATGTTAGTCTTTTATTGCAATTGCAACTATGTCTCTTTCTTGCAATGTTTTTTGAGATATTATCACTTATTTCCGAAAATTAAAGAAGTCATGATACCTGAACATATCCCTTTAGGAGTAAACTATCATGCGTGCACTAGTACTCCTCAGTATCAGTCACCATACAAAATTTGAAATGCCTAGCTTCAGTGATTCCAAACATATGATTAGGGGCCAACAATTTGAAAAATAGGTCACGTGACCATGATCACGCCCATTAGGTGGTATTGTCATTACAAGCAGAAAACTTGACATATTTTAACTAGGTGTATATTAAATTTGTCGACTCAAGCTTCAGCCATTCCAGAGATGTGTTTGTGGCACACACAATATAAAATCGGTTGTGTGATCCGTGCCACTCTCATTCCATGGGTGGCGGTTTGTCATTTGTGTGCTAGCACTTGATACAGTCTACCTGTACACAGAATTTGACGGCTCTATCTTCAGCTGTTCCAGAGGTATCATAATTGACAAGAAGCTTCTCTACTGCAGAGGGACTGCGAGACAGTTGAAGTCTTGTCAGCTGCTGTACAGCTGTAGGAGAAATCACACTTGAAAAGGCTTGCAGCAGTGAATGACGTTGAAGGTCACTCAAGGTCATCGGAATTGCCTCTATTCCACAGGCCATATATGACTTTTATCAGTGGTCTGTAGTCACAACAACTCCATCTGGCACCATTTCCAAGATATTGCCACATCTGCAGTATATATGACTGGCTGTGACCTTGAGCGGTAATTGGTGATCGTTTCTACCTCTCGAGTCAAGAGCCAAGTTACACAAAGGAATCCACGACGTCAGCCTGATTACTGAGAATTGAAACTGTTGGGGTACATTGCTGATGCTCTGGAGGCCTGGATATTGGTTTTGGTCCAGTTAGCTTACAAGCCCACATCTGAGGACTCTTCATAGAGCATTTCAAGAGCAATAATAAGGATTTCAAGCATCTCAGACATGATGGCCACGTCGTCATCAGAGTCCAGATTTGTGAAAACCTCATTGGGGCCCTGGATATTTAAAATCGGTCACGTGACCCTGACAACGCTGATTTTGGGGTGGTTTGTCATCTGTAGGTTATGAAGTGACAAAGCCTACTGGTGTACGAAGTACTTTGACAACTCTAACTTCAGCCATTCCATTGATATCACTGGTGACCCAAAAATTAAAACGGTTCACGTGACATGAAGACGCCCCTTTCAGGCATGTTTTGTCATCCGAAGGCTAGGACTAGCTGCAGTCAACCTACCTAGCACGTTTGAAGTCTATATCTCCATTCACTATAAAGAAAGTTATGAAAGGTGATGCAAAATGTGGAAAATGGGGTGGTTTGGGGTAGTTAGGAGTCACTCAAGGTCACTGGAAATAGCACCATTCGATAGAGCACATACAAGTTTCTGTTAGCCTTCCATAGTAACTATGTCGCTGTTTTGCACCATTTCTGAGATTTCAACATACTGTCCCGTATTTGCACCCCCGTTGGACGCAAATACAGGTGGAGTAGGTGACCCCATTTGAATTTAGTCGAGATTTTTGGCACGAGAAAATTTGAATCATTGGGCTATTGTATGGCGTAGTTTGCATGATCCTAGATTTAGCCATCTTGATAGAATGCCACTTTGTGACAGACAGATGGACAGACGGACGGAGAGAGAGAAGCATGATGATGGCATATACGACGCTAGCATAGCATCATGCAGTAAAAATGAATCCAATGTTTTTGACAAGTGTAGCTGCAGCCATTTCAGATATTTGACCCCAGTCATATATCTGAAATGGCTGAAGCTACACTTGTCAAAAACACTGGATCCATTTTTACCGCACAGAATTTAAATTTAAAAATTTAAGTGGGTCATATGACCTGATTACGCCCTTTTCGGGGTTCTATGTTATCCTTGGGCTAGGCCTTCTAGGATCAACACATCTAGCGTCTTTGAACTTTGAAGTCTCTGTCTGCAGTAGTTTGGAGATATGAAAGTTGAAAGGTCATTTGAGGCAAGGACTTGATATAGCCCAAATTGTCACTTTCGCCTGAGACGGCAGGCAACAGTTGTACAATGTTAACTCGTTAATATGTCGATGCTGTGTCAATGCACATTGCTCATTTCTTCACAGTCATCAGTTGCACTGGAAGTGACAAGGTCTGCCAAGGTTCAGTGGTTAATGTGATAGACACTCATCTAGGCGACCTGGATTTGATTCCAGCTCAGACTGGATGCTGGAATCAGATTAATTACTGTTTGATTGATCGTGCTGGAAAAATGTTCTCAACAGAGAATGTATTTGTATGATGTATATGACTGCAGCACTTTGCCACTGTGTTGATGGTAATGGCTGTGTGTGTGTGTTGATGGTGCCAGGTTATTGAGGGCCTGATACAGTTCACCACAGATGAAATTCTCAGTTCGTGTCAGGCTGATATTGATTATGTTCAGAAACGAGTTTCCTTGGACACTGGACAAACTGTATGAATGATTTGAATTACTTATCCTTAGTTGGTTTTTACTGCACGATACATGCTATGGTATGTGTCTGTCCGTCCGTCTATCAATCTGTCAAAAGTGGCTAAACATATCGTCATGGAAAATAAAAATGAATGTATTTGACTGCATCACTATTTTCAGTGATCGTGAGTGGCCCCTAACTACCCCAAACCACCCCATTTTCTGCATTTTGTGCTGCTTTTTCTATCATTATAACGAGAGGACTTTGACACTTCCTATCTGGTAGATAGGTTGGTTAGAGCAAGTCCTAACCTACGGTTGACAAATCGCCCTAAAGGGGCCTGGATAGGGTCATATGACCCATTTTAATTTTTTGAGGCTCCGTTCCACTCATATCTCTGTAGTGACTGAAACTAGAGTCGTCAAACTTTGTGCATAGGTAGCCTATATCAGTATTAGCCTTGGGGTGAGAGACAACCTGCAAATGGACGTGGTGAAGTTTATACAGGACCCTTTTTAAAATCTCAGGCCCCATCATATCTCTGGAACGGGTGAAACTATACATTTTAAATTTGGAACGCAAATTGTCATGGTGAGTACTAACATGTGCATTATAAATTGCCCAAAATGGGGTGTGCTTATAGGGTCATGTGACCTATTTAAATTTTGAGAAACAAGTGATAATATCTTGGAAATGATACAAGAGAGAGACATACATTGCGTATGGGAAAAAAGTAACCCTTTGTAATTTTCATAACTCTGTCAAGCAATGTCAGATTTTGATAAAATTACGCGTCGACAGTGCAACATCTAATTGCAAACAAACCACTAAATTTCAGTAAATTCTATCAACGCCTGCATTAGCTGTAATGGGTTTAATGAGGTCGCCACAAAACAAGGGTGTCAACCGCACAGACGTGGCGGTCAGTGTGTGCAAACATCAAACATAGCTAAAGTCTATGTTCAAAATGTCGTCCATGTGCTTGAATACAAGGTCGAAGACATGGACGCCACTGCCTTGTCGCTTGTGGTTTGTTTTTCTGATGGAAATGTTCCCACTCTTCAATCAGGCGCGACTTCAGCTGGTCGACGTCACAAATCCGGCTGCAATACACGTGCTCCTGCAGCTTTCCTAAAATCTCATAGTATAGATAGCATCGTACCCTTTATCCTGCCTCAGCACTTTAATTAAAATGTGATATTGTGCTGAAAATGCCATGTGTATTGTTTACAATAACTATGATTGTGTCAACAACGTCACTTCCAGACGACTGCCTGCAGTAACTTACACTGTATTCGAAACAGAGATATTTTGTTCATTGATATTCGAAGTTGAATAACTTCGCCATGAGATAATATTTTCTGGAGAAATTACGTGATTCTTTCACATATATATTCAGGAACATCTGCACCCAGTTTTGTCAGGATGCGTAAATCATAACGCATCCTGACAAAACTGGGTGCAGATGTTCCTGAATATATTTGTGAAAGAATCACGTAATTTCTCCAGAAAATATTGTAATTGTACATTGTCTAGGGGATTACGTTTTTCCGGACAATGACACTGTGGAAGACTGACAGGAAATCGTATGTGGCATATCAAATGGCACCAATATCAATGACCTTGAGTGACCTTGAAGGTCACTTTAGTGGTTTGAAATCTTTTTAACGCCCATAACTTGGAAAATATAGCATGTATAAACCATGATATGTTTGCGCATGAATTGCAAAGTGTACGTGACCCATAATGTCAACTATCATGTCAAATTGAAGGACGTTTGAAGGTCACTGGCAGTCATGGCAATGTCTCGGTAATGGTGCAATACAGAGACGTTGTTACATTACTACATACCACTAATAGAAAGTGATATATGATGCTATTTCTGATGACCTTGAATAACCTTCAAGGTCATTTGCCTATTGCAAGCCATTTCAGGTGCAATGTGTCGTACAGCTTTGAAGCAGTTGACAACATTTCAACTGAAATAGCACTTTGCGCAGTTCCTCGGTGATAGCTGTATCGGTGTTGGAGAGAAAGCGTGATGGGAGTCCGTTGAGGCCAGTGGTCAGTTGCTGATTGGCGTCAGTGCTCAGTTTTCTTCAGTGCTTTTGACGCTGTTGATTGGATGTCAGTAGACCTGTATGCCGCTAAGTCAGCAGCCATCTGCCAACCGATAAGAAACTGGCTTAGCCACTGTCGATTTTGCTAAGCGGTGGCAAACAAAATTCGGCTTAGCCGCAAATCAGCCGCCAGAATGCATCATACAGCAGTGTTCATCTAATCAGCTTGCCAGAAACACTTGCAGTCTGTTAACAGCTTTGCAGGACTTAGTCACTTTACTTGCAGTTTGCTTGTGGCACATCATTATATTATTGAGGCGCATCAGCATTGAAGTGATCCGCCATTTTGTGACAGTCATTATTGTGACAGTCATGTTGGTAGCTAGCTGATAGATAGTAGTAGGATTACTTGAAAATGACTGGATGATCACTAGATGTTTGCACGATGATGGTCCTCCACTGGCGTGATGATCTGCCGCTTTGACCTTGTATGTTCATATCCTTTTATTAGATGCTGATCTATGTCTCACTTCTCAAAGTTGATAATTTCTGCAAACCACATGTTAGCTTCATAATATCATATTCATGTTTATTCACCATTTATGGTAGACGAAAGAAACATACAGAAATAACAAACAGACAGATAATACACAGACAAAGTACATAATTACACAATAGTACTTGTAATATTTTTATTCTAGTGCCAACTTGATTTTTGGTCACCTTTACAGAAAGTCATTATCTTACAGTGAAATGTTGCATTTTAGCCGAACTTGGTACTCAGCAATTTCACTTTTACGTGGCCCAAAATGCTGCATGTGAAGTTGAAATATGTTGTTGCAGAAGTTACTGCACTAAATTTGGGTGATTTGTGTTAGTTACTCTACAGTTGCTTGTGTTGCAGGTTCTTGGATGGTGGGGGATGACCATGTTGGCTAACTCCGTTTATCTAAATTGTCATTTTTATCCACTGCATTCAGTACATTGACTGAAATTACAAATCACTTACCGTAGGTTCAGAAACTATCAAAGTAGTATGTCAGTGTTGTATTACAACTTTAACCTTTACGTTAAATTCACTCACGTGGGTTCCTGAAACTGAGCCTGTGATATAAGCCTAGGCTATTCTGTGAAATTTTTGTAAAGCCACTGCCGACAATAATTGGTGGCTATGCTGAAAATAAGCCAAAATGTTTGCTAAGCTGGCCGAAGTTACGGCTAAGTTGTTGCTCACAGGTCTAGGTGACAGAAGGGCATGCCGCCGATAAGAAACGTTTGCTACTTATTTATCCCCAAAGGTTTACTTCTGGAGAAAGAAAACTGCAAGGAATGAGCTAACCCAGCTATACCTGGACGACGTCCGTTAACGCAAAGATGGCGGTAGTGGTAGTTGATTTTTATATTAAATTTCTCATTTAAATGGTGTTTAGCCTTATAAAATGTAACTTTGTACGCTTAACTTTAGTTTTTTATGGAGTTAAATGCAGTAAACTATAGAAAACGGCCTAATCACCCTAATACAATGGGTCACTTTATTTTTCGCTAAAACCAAAGTTTAAAACCAAAGCTTAATCTGAACGGCTAAAATCTGGTTTTAGACCGAGTTCAGATTAAGCGAAAGATAAAAGTGATTTGGTTTTAGATTAAAGTCTTAACTGTAGGAGATTAGTGATAATTGCCTATCTAAATGCATTAGGACGGTTTGGTTTGAGACCGGATTTCTCAGATTAAGTTTGGTTTTAGACCAAACTTTGATATTAAACTTTGGTTTAAGGTGTAAGTTTGGTTTTAGACTTTGGTCTCAGACCAAAGTTTAGCGTCACTTCACGTTTTGCATTAATTAGGTCTTAAACCGGACTTTTGGTCTTAGACTACGGTTTTAGACTTTGGCTTTGGCGAAATATAAAGTGACTCATTGGATAAAAATGAAAACAAAATGGAGATGATGACATAATTGCTATATTGAGCACTGTGTTAGGTCACGAGTAACAAAACCAGTGCCGGCGTGGGTCTTTGCACTCTTGTAAGTGCTAACTTCTAGTTAAATGTGATGCATTAGCAGTAGTAATAAAAATATTGCAGAAAGTTTGTAGGTAAAACTGAGACTACTTCTGATAATTAAAACATTGACAGTCTTTACTTCTGTTGTTCTGATAAGTGAAGAACGTCTTTTTAATAAACACTGCAGCTTATATGTGTTAGTCTTCTTGATGTTACAAGTTAATTATCAAGTCCTACGAGACAGACGACATTATGCAACAGTTAAAAACGTTGAGTGATGAAAATGTATTTAACAGTATTTTAAACATATAGATGAAATTTTGTTTGTAGCCGGCATTGCTGAAAACTTTCACAAATCCATTTGTGCGGTAAATTGTGCTTTTTTGAAGGTGATTGTTTATTAGTGTACAGCTTAGTTGTACATTTATTGTTACTATATGAATCCAAGAATAATTTGTGTAAAATCTGCTCTATATTCTATCATATTAAAATTATTAGAAGTTTTGTATAATTTTGGAAAGCAGTTATTGTGTTTCATGCAAAAATGTGTTTTAGTAATTAATTAGTTATATGTTTTGTAAATTACAATAAAAATAATTCTTTGGTTACTGTCAGAATGTGTATGAAATTCGTTGACCCAGAGTTGTCTATTAATGCATGCATAATATTTGTGATTTTGATGTAGGATAACATATGACGATGCTGTTGACGTCTTGTGTAAACATAACGAACATTTTCAGAACCCAGCTTCTGTAAGTTGCTTTGTTTTGCTTTACTGAGTGATATTTAACGTCACTATTTGATAGTCCATGGTACCATGTGCAGAAGATGTAGGTATGATGTGATACGGTACATTTACGTGCGCTCAAACGCTGATGAGATGGCCAGCTTAGTCTAGCACACGGCAGAGAAACGAAAAAAATAAGGAAAAACTAAAAACAAAAATTAAGTAGCTCAGAAGAAATGGTCCGGACAAAAGTCCATGAAGGCAGTCCGATGAAGAAGTGAAAGTACGGTGGTTAGGATCAGTGAAACAGATAGGAAAACTCTCCAGCTTCTTCTATGTAGCCAAGACATGCTAGTTGCTGTCACCAAGGGAACGTGCCAGTAGTAAAACTTTGCTCCAACAAAAAACACTAGTTCTTAAGTGGGAATGCCGGTTGATACCAGTGATAAAGGTAAAGGTAAAGGTCGGATTCTTATTGAGCGCTACTTACACAATAAATCACCGTGACCAGCCGCGCTTTACAATCTCGGAAGTGGTAGTTGAGTGGCAAGAGCCAATGGTGCTGCAGCGCAAATTGCGGCCATCCATTGCACGCGTTAACGTGCAATTGGACCCGTGTTATGCAGCTAGCAAACACACCACCGCTCCAATCAACCGCACCAGCCCTTCACCCCGTAAGCATTCACCAGATGGCGCCGCCCGTGCGAGGAAGCAAACATCCGATTACAGCTTACTACTCAGTTTATCGACCTCGAAAGGATGAAAGGCTGAGTCGACCTGGTTGGCTGGTTACATACCGAAATAAAGTGCCGCCTCCGGGAGTCGAACCCGGACACGTCACC
>Ga0209780_1004009_pt1 | contig 11222 bp, 5 predicted proteins | sample WorMetexBAHAMAS2_FD_187384 | JGI IMG/M metagenome (GOLD analysis project Ga0209780, IMG submission 187384) | Marine gutless worms symbiont microbial communities from Max Planck institute for Marine Microbiology, Germany - Inanidrilus exumae... | ecosystem: Host-associated > Annelida > Digestive...
AATCTTACCCATCACTTTAAATTGCTTTCTCATATTTTTGTACCGTGTCCTAGAAGCTACTTAGCTTATGCCACGTTAATCAGTACGTTCTACTACTACTACTACTACTACTACCTAGCTCTTACCCCTTTTCCTTATCCCTTCCCTCGATCAGTCTACCACCCAACTCGCCCTGAGCTGGGGAGCTTAGCTAAGAGCTGGGGGCTGAGCCCCCTTACTTTAAGCCCTGGCGAGAGGGACCCCTTGCCCAGGGCCCCACGGCCGGCTTTGGAGCCGCTGTGTGACACGCGGCGGCTATTTGTCATATTCACTTCTTGCGACAGCGCGAACGGCGAAATTTTGTAGTATAGGCCTAGGCCAGGCCTGATTAAGTTCGCAAAGGATCTTGAAATGGCTGTCTCAGATGTAGACGGCTACATGCTTGCTGAAGTAATGGAAGCAAATTAGGCACTGATGGTACCAATTAAGTGCGGTTCAAAAACCACTGGATATTTTACATTTTACGTCACATTGTGGGCTTTGTGGCATCCAACGCATACAGCCGACGATTTTCCAAACTTTTAAACAGCTTTCAGAATACTACTAACGATAGGCTACCCGTCACTGTTGCAATTTACATCTTTCATTCATTGTCTGCATGATTAAATAACTGTATGCCCAATATCAGTAATGGGGCAAATTTGTGGCTGCCTTTAGACATGCAAAATAGAAAAGGCATTCAGCTTCAGGGGGCTGACCCCCACCGGGGGCTCAGGCGAAATGGCGGATAGGCGCCTACATCCCTCCCGTGGATTCTTGTAGTTATACTGAAGAAAAAATTAGCATGGCGTAGAGGGCGACAGGTGAGAGACGGAAGAAGACCTAGGCATAAGACAATGATCGGGGCCTGGCTTCAAGGTCATTTCTATGGTAAAACACAGTGGCCACCCACTTTCTGTAGATAAAACCCACTTCGAAGCACGAATTCACGAAATCCACTTTAGGGTACGAAACCCACTTCTGAATACGAAACGCAATCTTCTTCTGATGAAACCGTGTACAGGCTATATGGTTCGGGTAATCCGCGTGTCTGTGAAATTTACGATCTTCACGACGCCGCTGCGATGCGGCCTAATAATAATATTAAATTTCAACAAAACACAATGTCATAACAATTCGGCGGCGTTAGGCTTACAACTGCAGTTCCACTCATAATACGGCGGTAATTCGCATAGGCTACTCGTCAACACCATGACATCGCCCGCAATCCATGGTCACACGACAGTCATTCAGCAGCACTAGAGGGTGGCGCGAAAAAACGGCCCAACGCAAATGTTGGTCACTGGCCAATGTCAGTCAAAACGGTGCCGAATACTTTCACCAGGAAGTGCAGCGAAACAGTCCCACTTCAGCTCAACTTTCCCAAAACAGCTACGCAAATCAGGCATTCGATGCCATCAGACCGGTTAGGACCATTCTTAGTTTTTACTTTCGGAGAGTTTCGGGCACTCTTGTCACACTGTCCCAACTTTGGAACTCTGGGCAAAATGGGTTAAGGTCTGGCAAGATCTACAACGACAACTCTGTTACTGTTACACACTACTACCGTGATTATAAGGAAAAAATTAATTCGGTCAGCACGTACTTGGAAAGTTACGGACGGCAGTAAAGCTACAGGGGAACCGTTATGTTTAATCACGGTGATCAGTCGAGCTTTTTGCGCCACTCTATGGAGAATGAACGGCGAGATCACATAGTTACTTACTTTAGTTTATTACGTGTAACAGTATAGTGTAGACCTAAACGACAGCCACGTGGATCGTATGCTAACTTATTTTCAGTAATAGGCCTATATTTAACCTGTCGGGCATCGCGATGCCGAAGGGTTTATGTTCTGGTGATCTTTCTTCTTTTTGACGGTCCTTGTAAACCAATCATTATTTTTATTTCATAATGTAGGCCTAGGGGCCTACTGGACCAATCTTCACCAAAGCTTTCAGACTAGGTACACATATGGTCGAGCATGATCAACCTGACCTTATTTTTGCGATCGCTGAACAAAGGACGTTGCTATGGTAACCGAATTTTGGCGCCAATCGGCGAAATTAGGCTAGTGACATACATTTACATACCCCACCTTCGTTCTGAGCGCTGGCATTCAGCAACGCTGTCAACGGATAGGAGGATCGGAACATGGATGCGAGTGTTAACATCACCGATGACCCCCTCTACGTCTGAATAAAAATTTGGTAAACTTTGGTCCAGTAACCCATGACTTTTGCAGGCACGTTTGTGCCGGGCGGGCTACACGATAGGCTTTGCCACGCATTTCTAGTTGGGCTTAATCCTCGTTCAAAGCGCCAAAAGGGGATGAGCTTCTGCATAGCGAACTTTGCTGTGCGAGTGTAGCAGCAAAGACATCATCTTTGCTGGATTAGACAACACAGCAAGACCAGGACCATCTTTGACGCCGCAGTTTGAAAGACTGGCTGATTAAGCACAAAATTTTCACCTGTGCATTTAAGCCAGAATGTATTGTGATCAGCGTGTCTGTATGGCTGTTTGTCTGTTTGTTTGTCTGTCTGTCTGCTAGCATATCTCAAAAACCGCACCTCCAAATTTCAGCAATTTTCTGTGCATGTTACCTATGGCCGTGGCTCGGTCAGCCTGACGCCAGTGCAATATGTCTTCCGGTTTTGTGGATGACATGTTTTGATACAACGCAGGAAATAGGCCAGAATCATAAGACGACGCCTATGTTTCGTCCAGTTCGCCAGGTGGCGGCACCGGGAACGAAGTCTGCCGTCTCCGACTGCATGTTGTTTAAAATGCTGGTCACTATAGACGCAATTTGTACTTTTGTAGTCTATGGGTTCCACTATTTCGGGGCCTATGGCCCTGCAAAACCTTGATCAGACCATGATTCTCACAGGTATAATAATTAATATCAGGTTAATCAGCTGATCGGCGGCGAGTTTGTGTCGTCGGTCCACATATCTGCATCGGCGTACGATGACGTCACGGTGACGTCATCGGGCCGTAGCAGCAGCGAAGACGTCATCACTTCGGACTGGTCAAACGTGAAGCCGTTGATACTGGACATGACGTCACCAGGTGACGTCACTTGTGCGTCATCATCCGCCTCGCCACAGGTGCCCGATTCCTTTGATTGCACAAACCGCACAATGCTCATTTTACACAATCGTCGCTAGTAACAAGTTCAGCTACTACTGTACTGCTTGCATGCCTACACAACTACTTTCGCTTTATGCCAACAAGTTAAGTATTTTTTTCTGTGTTTCTTTTCTATTTTTTGTTGTTTGTTTGTATGTTTCTACCTATACGGTGAATAAAGCTGTATATATTCCGCATCGGTTTTGGCTGGCTTTAGCTAAGTGATGAATCAGTTTGTCCAGCAGCATGTCTGTCTGTCTGTTTTTCCGCACAATATTTCAAAAACCGATCACCAAACTTGAAACAGAAATGTTCCACCAAGAGTCGTGGGAATCTATTTAGTTGGGTTCAAAAGGTCAAAGGTCAAAGTCACGACGCACAAAAAACTGTTCCGGTGTAGTTTTTTTGCACTCTTGTGAGTGCTGGCTTCTTCTAGTTTGTGAATGTTTTCAAGTACTCTATACGTGTTTTCTGACACTCGTGTGTTTCCTTTTTGCTGAATCGTGTGTAACAAGGTGTCGCCCTAACGGGACGTAACACTACTGGCCCGCCGTGCTGTCGTGGAGCTATAAATAGACTGGAGGCGGCATGACGTCATCGCCTGGCCTGCACGGGTGAAGCCGCCTGCAGGTCCGCCGTGGAGTGTTACAGACGCCGACAGACGACGACAGACGCCAACGAGCAAAACAATACTGCCCCCTACACTATGTGTAGGCGGGCCAGTAATAAATGAATAAAATGATGGTAGTGATGCTGAAGGCAGGCACCACATCACTATAATTATATTGGAAAGAAGCGAGTCATAGAAAGTCATCATCAGAAGACTATACTGCACCTCGTCGAGCGGCGAAGTATTATGATGATGTTCTGATGAGTCGGGAATATCATTATCTCGACTACGCAGCTGAGCAGCTGTCGTCAGCTGTTGATTCTGTACACCACAATATTGATTCAGACAAGGTTTTAAGTCTCACACGACACAGAATCGGTCATTTTGGAGACGTTCGTCCCAGCCAATCTCTTGGCTCGGTACTGAAGAAACGAAAATCAACACAACAAAAGCAAGCAACCCATAAAATGATGTACACTAAACTAGTGTGATACAAAAAAACACACGAAAAGTGCTAAACATAAGCAAATACACAAAAAAACGAAATCTAAACCAAAATCAATCAACATACAAATTTAAGAACTGTTTCACGCGTGTGTTTGTGTATCACAATGTAGCCTACAACTGTCATATGCAACACAGCACAAAACAGTTATCATTGTTTTCCATCCTAGCCTCCACACAATCATCATGATTTTGCTGCAGTCTATTTAATTGGAAGGGAAAGGGACAACACACGATTGTACAGCTTATGCCTTTTAATTGGACGATGTGGTAGCATTGTAGTCAAGAATTAAAGGAGATGGTACCAGCACTAATCTTAAGTACAGCGATTAGAGCAGAATTGAGAAGCAAGGAAAGCAGATCAAATATTAGTTAGTATCAGAGTGCTGTCCTCCACAGAGTGAACACATAGATATCATAAAAGTTGCAAATAGTCACGTCATCGTTATTTTAAAAAGATGCCATGCCAAAAATGCCCAAAAATTCATGTTCTTCTTCTTCTTCTTTTCTTCTTCATCTTCTTCGTCATACCTTTCTTGTTGAACCAGTTTCTCAGGAATTACTACAGATACCAGTATAATTAATATGCCACAACCGCTATGACCCATAGATTTTCCTTTTGCGGGTTTCGTTGATACTGTGTCCCATCCAGGGGTTCAAATCACCAAACACTACCCAAAAACGGGCAAAAATAGGCATTTTCAAGCCAAACTCGCGAAACATTAAAACTGGCATATTAAGTAAGTAGAATCAGGTTTGCTGGGTGACCTCAATTTCCAGCTCAGCAACTCTTCGTCGCATTGCTTCAACGAGCTGAGAGTGCTCGGCGTCTCGTATCCGCGACATCACTTCGTCCTCTTTACACTAAACACGCACGCACACTCTCATTTAAGACCTGTTCACATCGCCGCCACTGAACTAAAATGAACCGCATGGCAGTTCGCAGTTCTTAACGTGTTGTGTTCTGAATTAATGCCGTTCAGTTCTGGCATATGTTCACTTCAATCGTACAGAGGCGGCGCTAGCCGGGAGCACGAAGGGGCTTTAACTCCAGCCGGGGAAACTTTTGCCTGTCGGGGAATTTCGTCGGGGAATGTCGGATAAGCCGAGATGCCCGATATGAATAGTTAACTTCATTTAATCGCTTGTTGTTATAGATATGCTATATGTAGCCTATTGCTGCAGGCCGTGTAGCGTGGTTTGTCTGTTTGTCTGTCTGTTGGTCACGTTCGTGGGTCATGCAAAAACGGCTGAACCGATCGAGATGAGGTTTCGCGGGAGCTGATTCGTGCGGGCCCAAGGAACCATGTATTATAGATGGGAGATGGGATCGAGATCCCCACGAAATTCTTGTGGGTTGTCCGGCCCACTGAAAAGCATTGGAAATCACTGCTGCGGTGTCGCTAGCGGCATCCAGCAGAAAGAATCATTTCAATGCTCAATAAGGTGCATGTCTGACTGTCAGATCACCCTGCATTGACTGCTCTGGTGAGGTGACTAAAGCATACAGGCGCATTATTGCCCGGATAGCTAATTACCAGTCGTCCGGTGAACAGACCGTATATCTCAGTCGCTGTCGTTAGTTAGCCGAAACTCAACACGTTTGGTGAAGACAGACTAATAATCAGCGATAACCAACACTGTTTTTTTATTTGCTATTTTCCTTCCCCTTTGGCAATGACGGCGCTTAATGTGTTGCAGTTACGTGCCAAATTTGGTGAAATTTGGGATATTTGTCCATCATTTTGTCCGAGGGACACTTTTAGGAGATTGGCATAGCAGTGCTTCCTTGGCTGACGGACGTTGGATAAGTCAGTTGCATGGAAATAAAAAAAAATTGAAGCATGCAAGCTTCTCCTGAGGGCGGGCGAATGGGGCAATCATATCATTTGGGGCTACTTTGCCACCCCAAAGCTAATAACTTGATACAGTCTATGCCTATGCAAAATTATAACACTAGCTTCAGCCGCCTCAGGAATATGAAGGTAGAGCCAAAACGCAAAAATTGGGGTGAGATGGGGTAATTAGGTCACTCAAGGTCATCGACAATGTATAACGATTTGATAGAGCACATACAACTAACTTCCTATTCATCTTTCACAGAAACTCTGCATCCTTCTAATACCGTTTTTGAAATATAGAAGCGAGTTATTTGCCGACAGTTGCAAATTTTTCCTACCCCACTTGTATTTGGCGCCTCGCCGGAGGCAACTCCATGGCAATGTCATCACGATTCGTTGGCGTTCAAAAACTAGAGTCTCTGGGCTATCACGGGACGTTGTTTGCACGATGACATGCGCACCGTTTTGATAAAGATCGACTTGTGACATACAAGCAAACAGTCAGACGGAGAGACTCAGGGCGATAGCATATAGGCATACCGCGCTAGCAAAGCGTCGCGCAGTAAAAACTCGATCAAACTTCTTAAGCCCCGTTCACACCAGCAACATTGTCGAAGATTAGCACACTTCCGGCTTCTTAGTTGCCAAAACGGCAACAATGTCGAACGAGTTTATCGTAAAATTTCGTCCTTTCGACAAAGTCGGAACAGATAGAACACGTTCGATCTGTTTCGACTTTGTCGATGGAATCATTAAACTTGTAGCATTCGACAATTATGCTTCGACATTGTTGCTGGTGTGGACGGGGCTCTAGACGCTTTGGTGGATGTGGTGGCGGACTATGAATGTGCTAAAAAATAAAACAGTATATGGCCATATATACCGTCACGTTCCAGTCCCACTTGTCAAAGTTGTCAGTGAACTCACTCCAGTCTCACCGAGTTTTAGTACATTTAACCAATAAATCACCTTGAATTGGTCCTTACCTTTGATTCAGTGTTGGACAGTTTGCGCTGCAGCTCGACAATGTTGTTCTGCAATTCCTTTTCTCTCAGTTCAGCGTCAGTAAGAGCTTCTGTAAGGTTCGCTTGTTCGACTTCCTGGCGCTTTATCTTCCTCTCATTAACGTGATTCTGAAGTCACGAAAAGAACCCAATGTTTCCGTAACTACGACACGGCATTCTTAGTCTTAGCCAAACCTTACCTAGCTAACTATATATGTATCGAAAAATGCAGCTCTGATAATCTGGCTAAAATTTCAAGAGGCCTATATACTCAGCAACATTTTGACTCCAATTATACATCTTATCTGAGTAGTTATAACAACTGTAGGCCCAACAACAAGTGCTCAGTGACTCGCGGCTCAATAAAGAACATGGTGAACAGAGGCGTATCCAGGATTTCATTATGGGGGAATAAATTTTAGCTGATCATATCATCAACAGCATAAGGTCATTATTCAGGGAAATGCATGTATGAATTGCAGTATCGAGCTCAGAATCTGATATCTGTTGCATGTAGTTGTAAATGGAATAGTTAATCTAACGGTCCCAGCTGCCCGTGCATACGTGCTACCACTGAACAAAGGATAATTTCTTGGGTATAAATCGCTTTGTACCCTTTTGTATACGCCTCTGACGGTGAAGTCAGTGTTTATAGGACTAGAGTGCTGCAATGAAATCAGTAACTAAAGAAGAAGTGAAAGTCGTTGTTATTAAACGTTATAATCACCGACCACTTTAGTGGTACCGACCACTTTAGTGGTCCAGATAGAGCAATCAGTACAATGTATGTGTGTGTCCCTGTGTGTCCGGATAATAACTTTTAAAACAAAATGACTTTCACCTAGATATAGCCCACCTTGACACTATCTAGGTCAAGTTCAAAGGTTAACGCTACAGGTCAAAGTTCACGATCACACGAGGAAAATGTTGCTAAAGTGGTCAGTGAGAGTGAGGGCTTTTAGTCACCTCAGCTAAACAAGGAAGTAAGTAAAGTCCTCGTGCTGAGTTTGTGTTTGTGTGTCTGTACGACGGAAAAAATACTCAATAATTCTGTGGATGGATTTCTAAATTTTGGGAAGGGTTCCTCCTGGAACAGGGTATAATCAATTAGAATTTGAGAGTTTTCTTCAGTGACGTCAAGGCGTTGGTAATGTTTGCGGACATTCCCTGTAATTTATCACAAAAGTTCTGGGAAAACACGGAGGCCAAACATGCACTATTAGTGTCACTTCCTGTGTATTTTCAACGCATGAAACAGAACAGAGGTTAAATGCTTGGGGGTTTGCCTATGGGCATACCCCGGTAATACAATATACATTGGGGGTGCGCATCCCACCTATTCCACCGAAATTGACGCCTATAGTTTTCTGGATCCAAATTCGGATCCAGGAATTTTGTCATGTATGCTTGTCAGGCTAGCGCTAGGCCTTACAGCAAACCATTTACATTCGCCAGATGGCACCTTCTCCGAGATTCGAGGTTTAGAATGTTAACCACGTCGAATCACTAAATCAGCGCCTCTGAAGTTATCCCAGCGCCTCTGAAGTTACGACCATATGGCGCTATACAAATGTGTATATTATTATTATTATTATTATAAAAGTTATTAGAATCTATTCTAGTCATACTGAATTGCGCCTTGTCCAGCTTTACTGAAAGCTGCAGCGCAGAGGAACGAGAGAGCTGCATGCAGACCTGAGTTTCTAGTTCAATAAGACGGCGCTTGAGGGTGTTCATGTCGCTGACGAGGCTGGCTTCTCGTAGACGCAGAGCCATCACCGTATCTCGTAGCTGAGCGTTTGACGACGACGACTTTGTACCAGACGCCGAGTGGTTGTCGTCCACAAAACACTGCAGACACACACAACACACCATCCGTGCGACTTTGACATGCCAAAACGACCTGTCACAAGCTTGTGTTGGAGACAGTTATCAAGGTGCTGTGTAATTTTTATAACAATATTATGTAAGCAGTTTCTAGTTGGGACTTACAATTTCTACTTGGGATTTTAAAATTGCCGCCATACCGGCAGGATGTGTAGAAACGTCGACATTTAGTTAAGTAGTTTCTTTTTTGTTTATTTCCTTACTAACATTATGGTGAATAAAGATGAATATATAATACATTAATCTACATACCGACGTATTACACGCAGAATGACTAAAAGCTGCACTGTTAATCCAAATACTGCTCTAGCAGCAGTTGTCTAAATTCCAACAAGTGTCCAAAGTAATTTGGCAAAAGGCTGCATCACCGATTTGTCACCCCTCGTGACTGCGAATGGATTCGTCCGATCTTGATCCCCATCTAACACATGGTTCCTTTTGACCCACAAGAGTCAGACCCCAAACGGCATCTCGATCGGTTCAGCTGTTTTTGCACAGTACACCCGTGAGACTAACACACACAGACAGACACGCAGACACACGGACTACGCTACGATGCACCCTAATAATTCACGGATTTTTAGTAATAATTTTAAAATCTGAAGTCGCGAATTCCGAATCTTCGGTTCTAGCTGACGTGTGCTCCGAAGCAGTTAGCTGAGTCTACCGAACGTATGAACTGGAAACAAAGCACAAATAAAAGAAACTAGGGACTTCGACGCCCCAGCGTCGACATGGATACCTTCGCCTCTACATACTTGAACCAAGGTGTGACCTTGACGTTGACCTTTGACCTCCAGAATATAATCAGGTTATTAACGGGCTAATGAATATTCCCTGTCAGTTTTTATCAAAATTGTTCAAGCCATTCATGAGATATCGTGGTAACAATATCTGACTGGACGAATAACGGAACGACTGGGCAGCCTAACATAATGCTTTCGCCGACACGGTCCGGTGTGTCGGGTGACGAAGGCATAAAAAAGCAGAAGAAAACGTCGATGCCTGCCAGTTTCGCTGCAGCTGCAGCAGCTTCTGTTCGAACTCTTTCATGGTCAGGTGCGCCTCGGCTTCACGTAGTTTACTGGCGACCAGTTCGTCGTGCAGTCGCTGAATCTCGGGTGAACGTTCGTCTTCTGTCACGGCAGATGATGACACCGCATCACTCGACCAGCCTCGGACATCGTCAACCTGACAGTCTCCAGTTAGCTGCTGCTGCTGCTGTCATACCACACACGTATAGACTGCCACGTGCCATGCAACCGTCACTACCCGATTCACTGCACAAAATTCCTAAATCTAATCCATCGTGTCAAACACATATTATTAAGTAAGAATCCCACGAAACACATTTTAAGACACAACAACGTCAATTCATCTAAATAAACTTTTATTGACAAGAAGATTAGCAATCGCAGAGGGCCACGTGACATGATACGTCAGTTGCACCAACAGCAATGACCTTGAGTGACCTTGAATATCACTTTACCTGTCTGAAACCTTTCTAACTCCCACACTTCACAAATATAGCTTGTATTAACTGTGATAGGTTTACATATGAATCCGTAAACGCTCATGGTTTGTAATTTCAACTATCTTTTTGAAATGGAAAAACTTCTCAAGGTCACCGGCAGTGACATACACCGTAGCTGTCTGTGGTAATTTCTCGGAATCAGTGGAAGACAGAGTCGCTGTTACAGACAACTAAAATAGAAAGTGATTTATATCTTATCGAATAGCGGCAATTCCGATGACCTTGACTTGAGTGACCTTCAAGGTCATACATCTACTACAAGCATTTTCAAATGTATAGTTAACAAGATTTCAACTGACATAGCGCGTCGCGCGGTCCTTCTGCGATAGCTAAACCTTTTTGTTGCATGCGGGGTGATATCGACGACGTAATCACCCATGCCAAATTTTGTGACAATCGGTTCAACGGTTTCGGAGTTCTGATACCTCCGATTTTGCTGTTCTTCATAGACTTAGACTTAGCCCCAACAACAATGTAAGCACTAACGTGATCTACACTGTGATAACAACAACATTTGCATTTCTGCCTCACCAAATAGGGTCACGGTCGCATAACCTCTAAGCAGGGGAGCATATAGAAGGTGAGGCTAGGGGGCGAATAGAGGCGCCTGGGGTCAAGGCGCCCAGGTCGTATGCGCCGTAGGTGCGAGGATCGAGGCGCCTTCGGTGCCGGGGGGTTGAGTGTGGGGA
>Ga0209780_1004010_pt1 | contig 11222 bp, 11 predicted proteins | sample WorMetexBAHAMAS2_FD_187384 | JGI IMG/M metagenome (GOLD analysis project Ga0209780, IMG submission 187384) | Marine gutless worms symbiont microbial communities from Max Planck institute for Marine Microbiology, Germany - Inanidrilus exumae... | ecosystem: Host-associated > Annelida > Digestive...
ATATATATATATATATATATATCTGCTAGTCGGCTTGCTGACATGGTGGCAGTACACGAATTGTGCCTGAACAGTGGGTCTTCAACTATGTAGTACCTGTGTGGCATAGTTAGTGTAACACATACATATATTGATTGCCCACGTATTGGTTTTCTTTAAGGACCATGTGGCAAAAAATGCTTTAATATCCCATACTGCTACGGCTTCTAACCGTGGCGTTCCTGTAGAAGCTAGGAATATGTTGCAAAAACTTGATACCATATCAGTGGCCCTGAATTTCTTCCAGGATGACACATCAAACTTGTTTGATTGCACTAGTAACTGGTTGCTGCTTACATGCTGGATCATCGCCATAGGCTCACAGACAAGGTTAGAGATCCTGGTGCAGGCGGTCAAAACAAAGTGAGTCAGAATCCTGAAGGAAGCAAGGATCCAGATATTGAGCCTGAGATGCAAGAACAAGTTCGAGATTACTTTGAAAGCAAAGATCATTCTTTTGCTGCAGTCCTTGTGCCTACAAAATGGAGGATGTGTCTGTATTTCCAAAGACAGCATTTCGTCTGTCCATGGTGAATCTCAGTCCTGAAACGTACTGGAAATACCTTGAAAAGATTTCCACTCTGATGCCGGTCAAGAGATTTGCCTGAGAAATGGTAAAGATTTTTGCGTGCCCACCGTCTAATGCTGGGATCGGACGCGTGTTCAGCTCTGCGGGGCTCATCCACACATCAACTCGTAATCGACTGACAAATGACAGGGCCTTGAAATTACTTAAATTCAAGGAACTGCTAATGTTGCATTATGTTGCTGATATTTTTAGTATTTTTCATAAACACATACTTGAAACTTTGGTCAGATGCTTGTCCAGTTAGCCCCGTCAGCTTAGATCTTTGAATCACGTTGCTGTATCACGTTGTAGGAAAATGTTTAATGTAAATACCTCTGAAATTGCTGTGGAGTGCTTAAAAATGTTTTGAGTTTGCGACTTTGCCGACGCTGTGGCCACGTGCAAAAAAAGATTTATAAAGATATACATGTTAAGCAACAGTGTAGTCTGCGATATGTGCTATTTGAAGTAAAGTTTTCATTCTACTTTACATTACATAGCACACACGTTTGTTGGTACAAAGCCAAAAAAGATTACGACACAGCATGCTGTAAAATTGGCAATGACACCTGTTTGTATGATACAGCAAAAATCAGCTTTCCATCGACATTATTACTGACAGAAAAATACAGACTTACATGACAATATCCAGACATAATGCTCATAAATCTCCACTGCATTTGCAGATGTGTAAACAGAGTATTACTGCATGTGTCACCTTCAAATAAAGATCAGTCCTGAAAACAAGAACACAACTAGAAAACGTAGGCAGTCGTATCGACATGCAGACCCACGCCAGCAATGGCCGCAGGAAGCACAGCTGCGTGTAGGGATGCAGAATACCAGCCATGGTCATTAGCAACCATGCAACCGTGACAGTTTTCGTAACCGCGTGAGCTTGACCTTTTGACGTGTGGGTCCATGCATGCCTAGCGAATGCTATAGAGTATACTTGTACCAAGTTTGGCGTTGATAGCTCAAGCCGTTTTCCAGTTAGTGTGGACAAACAGACAGACACGACTGAACGCACTAACCACGCCGGCGGCTATGCCAGCATAAGTAACTAGAGAAATGTGCAGTTGCATCAACATGTAGACCCACGCCGGCTGTTATGGTTAAAATTTGACCTTTGACCTTCTGACCTCAGGGTTAGTGCATGCCGAGGTCCTGCAATGGACTATATGTCTACCGACTCTGGTGCTGATAGCTCAAGTCGTTTTCCTTTCAGAGTGCAAACAGACACACAAACGCGACTGAATGCTCTACCTCACACTGGTGGTTATACAGCCGGCGTAGGTAATAATCACATGCACCAAGTACAACCATTACCTGCACAGACACTGCTGCTGCTATCACAGAAGTAGGCTTGTATCACTTTAACATATACCGAGGAAGGTATGCTATCTTACTTTCCATCGCTTCACATGCGATTACTGTCTGCTCTGAAACCGGGTTCCCTAAGTCTAATAATGCTCGAATGATAGCATTGACTAACACAGATGCAAATATTAAGGGTGTTTTTTATATCGTACCAGCTGACTGCACACGCTCTGGAGGAAGTGACTAGACTCCCTTACGAAGATGCATAAAGCAACGCTAAATGTAGAAATTGAGGTGGTTTAAGGTGGTTAGGGGTCACCCAAGGTCATCGGCAACAAAAACATTCCATAGAGCGCATACGACTTCCTATTCAAATTTAATAAAAACTATGAGGCTATCTTGTACCGTTTTCCAGGTAATACCGCTTATTTTCCAATACCGCTTATTTTCCAAAAGTTAAAAAGGTTACATGACAGTGACCACGCCCCTTTCAGAGATCATTTGTTGTCCGTAGGCTGGGACTTGCCATGTTCAAGTCACATACCAAATTTGAAGTGTCTACGATTACCTGCAACGAAAAAATGAAAAGCAATGCCAAATGTGAAAATTCTCATTTTGAGCCACCCTTTGGGGGACTTAGGGGTAATGCACAGGGTTCCTCTATGGCTCGATGGAAAGCGCATTGTCGACTTCCTATTAGTGATAATTGAACTTTTCTCACTGTCACAGCTGTGGCACTAATATTAATTGTAATCTCTCGAAATTGGCGTTTTCTGAAGGGGTGGGTCACTTTGACCGTCAATTTTTGGCAGATGGGGGCGGGGCGTCGCCCGCAATCCATCTATGGACCGTTCGATAGAAGAATGATGTAGCTACAACTTTACCGCTGTAAGTTTTCACACAAAGAAACTTTGTAGCAGACTTTTTTCGACAGAAGTTGAAATTTACTGGAAAGAATAGCAAAATAGCGTTTTGTGCCACGCTTTGGGGGACTTAGGGGTAAATTACACGTTCATCTATGGCTCGTTGGAAAGTGCACGGTCAACTTCTTATTAGTGCTAATTGAACTTTTGTCGCCAGCTCTCACGGTTGAGGTGCTATGAGCGGATATTGGTCAAAATTCTGGTGTTCAAGAAGAGGAGGGGGCACTATGAGCACAAACTTCAGGGGGAAGAAGGGTCGTCCACCAGCGACTTTTGGCGTCAGAAAACTATTCTCTGGGCTATCGCGTGGCGTTGTTTGCTTGATACTATGTTTATTTGTTTAGCCATTTTGATATAATACCGGCGTCCGGCGTGACACACACAGACACACGATGATGGCTAATACCCCTGCATCGCTAGCGCCACGCATGTAAAAAATCTTAGTCTAAGACCAAAAGTCCACAGTTTAAGACCTAATTAGTGCAAAACGTAAAGTGACACTAAACTTTGATCTGAGACCAAAGTCTATAAGAGCTCATCAGAAGATGAGATAGCGAACGTGAACGTTTTACATCGACATCGTACATGTAGAGGCCAGAGCCTACGTCCATTAAACTGAGTTCCTAATTTCTACTATAACTAAGCGTCAATGGTAATCTATGCAGTGCACCCTAGTGCACATCTATGCACCTACGCCTATCAAACCGAGTTATCAGAGTTTGTTTTGCCTAAATAATCGCTGAATAATTGTGCAGATAGTATTAATATGGTCATAAACTATCAAAAATAGATTTTGATACCGAGATAAGCCTAAGAATTGTTTTACAACAACATCGTACAAAACAGCCCCACCAAACTTGGCATGGTGATAGAGGACCTCGAGCACGTTCTTGCACCTCCAAAACGTTTGGGGTCTGATGCATAGTTTCGCGGCTAGGGGGCACTGAAAATTTGGGCCTTTCAATAAATTCAATCTATCAAACATATGTGACCATAATCGGTACCCGGTTCCGGAATCGATCATCGATTAATCGATGATCGTTTATCCTTAATTTGGGGATAACCAGACCTTGTCAAATTAAAACCCCATAACTCCGTAACCCCTTGAGCAAATCCAACGAAACTTTAACAGCTAACACATGCTGAAACGAGGTACAAATACTGCAAATTTTGTGAAAATCGCGCAAGGGATATGCCCCTGCGGGGCGTTTACATTCCACATTTTGGTCAAATATCAGTAAAAATTTCAGCTTTGGGGGTCCTATACCCTTATCGTTGCACTGATGGGGGTGAAATTTGGCCAAAGGCCCCTCCCCGTGCCAAATTTCACCCCCATCAGTGCAACCTGTCACCCCTACGGGACGAAAAATCTCTAAATCTGCCTCTGAGTAAATTAAATAATCGGCACTTTGCACTGCGCACAATGCTGCCGGTTAACAATCATACATACCTGATCAACTTTTACAAATACGAAGATCCACATAAAATGTCACAAGTGAGTCGTGTTTATACAGTTTGTGAACACTGTCTCCTTAAATGTCAATTATCTTTCAATTTATGATCCTCCTTTTCACCTGGACAAAACACAGCATCATAATGTGATGAATAACAGTACTAACAGTAAATGAGGTAATTGTACTGTGCCCCCTAACAGTACACCAAAGGTGCATCACAAAGCAAAAATTTAAAGCATATCAATCTGTTCTTTGGTGCCCGTAACCAGAATCGCACAGAAATGTTTTCAGTATGCGCCGAAATGAGTCTGTCGATTGCGTGCACATAGACAACCTAAAACCAGTAAATAAATAAATAAATAAATACGTTAAAAACACTTGAGATACGCTTATCTGCGGTTGCCAGCATCATGCGCGTTGTTCTGACACATACAACGCGCACAACAGCTTTTGATCTTTGGATTTTGCCTGTGGCTACATAGCCGTTGTTAGCCTTGTTTGGGTTGTTAGCATTGCTAGCGTCTTTTAGGATGACTGCAGCAGAAATTTGTAAATGCAAAACTAAAACATGCAAAAAGTCTTAACCATGCCCACAAAGCGTAGCCAGCTTTTTCTAGGCTATGTTTGTCTATGAAGTCTACTGTAGACAGATAGCGTAATATTATTATTATTATTAATACGCAGCAGCTAGTATTTAGCCTGCCGTAAACCTAAGCTTCGAGGACAGGTGACAATAAAGGACAGGTAAAGACTACACTTCCTGTCAACCCCTAATATTTAGTAGATGGAGGGTTAGCTTGCAAACTAAAAAGGGATGCAAAAATTTTTGGGGTGGCGTGTAAGAAAAAGGGGTATAGCACTTTTTGGGGGCTAAAACATAAGTAGCTTTTGCGATAGAAGAACAATGCACTATTCACTGTTACTGATCAGTCACCGACCATCAGCAGTTCATACCAGCTGAAGTCACCTACCTGCATAATCCTATTAATTGAATTTTGGTATTGGAAATGTAGTTATTTTAGATGAGTTAATTAAATGATGTAGACGAAATGTGGTAATTTACCATATTTGTAAGACATATAGTAGTGTAAAAAACTCAGTAGGTGACAGCAGTAGGCAGGCACAGACTATTTTTAGCCTGTGCCTGCACCCATTGCCAAGCTATGAAATTAATGAATATAAATGATCTGTCAGGGTCAATGTAAGTGTATAAATCAAAGGATCGAACGAGTGGGACAACCTCGGTCATTGGCAATGTATTACACATTCAGGTCTGCATTCATTAACAACGTTGCATGTCATGTGTAATCGTAATGTTTGTTCGTGTTAAAAACGCATAAATATAGCGTTTGTCAACTTTGTTTGAATCGCGTGAATTATTTATCTTTCAAGACATGGTGATAATGAAGAGAAAAATGCATTTGAGATCGTCAATGAAATTTGCATAGTTTACATATGAAACACAGGAACAGCCTAGGTGTTATATATGTGATGAGACGAGTATCGGGTAGATTTTTAGTGTTGCTCTGTAGGGAATGCAATTAAAGCAATATTTTGAAAATGTACACAGTGACAAGCAACAACAACAGCAGTCGTATATAGCCCACTGCTGATGGAAAGTACTGGAAAGGATGCGAAGGGGAAGCAGAGGGAAATGTAGGGAAAGAGGTAGCAGAGAGAAAGGGAGGAAATAAAAGAGAAGGAACATAAGGCAGAATAAACAAAGCAATATTGGAATTAAGTAAATGTGTAAAATAATTTCAGTTGAGATGAATGAGGTCCTGCTATCGATGCTGTGATTACATTTTAGTAGGCGTGGTTATGTACAAAATAAGGTGCAAAAACGTTATTCATTATAACAAAGTAAAAGTTAAGTGGAATCCATAACACGGGAAAATTAATTGTTTCACAAAGCCAAGTGGTCTAGCCATTGGCGGTCAACAGTCCTGCGAACAATATTCTCCATAAGCGTCGAGTGTCACGTTGAATAGATCCACTGACAACTTCTGTAGGCCTAGTCAGACGTGACTGGCCACAGTGGCACGGCGTAGTTTCAGCATATAGGCGTAAGTGTATGCATTCTTTCAAAGACTCGATCCGATATACATCCGTCAGCTGACCAACATTATTTCCATTAGTTATTTAGTTTATTGACTGAGTTAATGTTTTACACCCCATTCGACACAAAATAAGTACTTTCCGAGACGTTCTTCCCAGCCAAATTGTTGGCTACGTACTGAAGAAACTAAGCCCCAAACAAAAAAGCAAGCAATACAACAACAAAATGACATAAGCTAACATGAAACAACACAATAACTATGAAACGCAAATAAGCACAAAAAAGAAGTGTAAACGTAACATGCAGAAAATGTAACAACTGCTCGCATGTGTGTGTGCGTATCATTATGCACAACTGTCGTACACAACACAGCACAGATCAGTTCTGATTACCTTCTCTGTTACCCTCCAAACAAGCATCACAGTACATACGTTGTCTACTGAAGGGGAGGGAATATTTTGATTAGTAAATGTGCAATAACAGTGACGTATGTTAATGCAAGTCGGCCTACGATGTTGAGATGTAAATACGGAATCAGTGCTTATTTATGAATCGACAACGGGCATGTGACAGAAGTGTAAAGTGCAGCAATTGAACAATACATGTACATGATCGTTAACGTGGAATTTATGAATGCGTCCAATAGCGATTTCACAGCACAAAACAGAGACTGGTCAGCAATAGGCGTGTATCGTCCAGGAGTATGGTACGGTCTCCACTGGTTGCTTCGACTTCTGACGTCACGCGGTGTGTTTAGCAGACGTGTTTAAAATGTGTTATAGCGAGTGTGCTTGAAAGTAACGTTGATATTTCCAATTAGCGATACTGTTCCTGTGTATAATCAGTAAATATGTCGTGAATAGCTTCAAAAATGTATATAACATTTGTTATGAATTAAAGTTACTGAGCAAGGAACGTAATTGTTCGCATTGTCGTCGTCAGCTAAAGTTGTTAGATCATATAGCTGATCACATAACTCCAGTCTCTTTTCGTTGCACGAATAAAAGTTGCAAGAAGACCCATTACTCTATCCGAGATGGCTCGTTTTTCGAGAAATCTCACTTGTCAAGTTGACATTGGAGGAGATAATTTTGTAGGCAAATCTGTTCTGCAGCAACATAACGTCCAACGACCAAATTAGATTTCAAATGCCAGCTAGCTGTCAGCCGACTCTAGACTCAGCAATTTGACAATAGCTGACTGGTTATCCTTCTGTAGAGACGTGTGTTTAGAGATGATTGCAAAAGAGACCCCGAAACTAATAGGCGGTTCTGGTGTCGCGGTTGAAGTCAATGAAAGTAAATTTGGTAAAAGAAAGTATAATAAAGGACGTCTGGTTGATGGTCAGTGGGAGATAGGGGGAATTTTCCGCAAGACAAAGGATGTGTTTTTGGCTATTTGTTCTGAAAACAGACGTGATGCCAGCACTCTCATTGACATAATCAAGAGACATGTCAACCAGGAGTCCACCGTCATCACCGATTGTTGGTGTGCATACGACCAACTGGACAGTGATGGTTGGCAGCATTTGACCGCCAATCATCAATACTTCATCGGTATGCTGAATATGTAAAATGTAGGCTAATAAATAAATTACAGTAGGCCTATATATGTACGTTAAAAGCTTAAAATATATAACAAATGTAATAGTATGTTACTACAAGCAATTAGTATTAATAATGCATTACATGTTCTGTTTCACATCCAGAAACAGGTGCACATACGCAGAATAGAGAGCATGTGGTGGCAGGTGAAACACACTCTGCCAGAGACCAACTCAAGACACGGCGGACTGCTACTGATGTTCAGAGAATATCTCTACCGCCGTCGATATCGAGATGAACCACAGTTTTTCTCATTTATCTACATCACTGTGCCGCTCTCTACCTACCAAAGTAACTCGTAAGTACATTACATAGGGACCCAGGGACCCAGACTGGGTCACACTTGAGATTAAGGTCATGCTGCGGCGCAAGAACCGCCTGATGAGGGCTGGTCAAGCTGAAGAAGCTGGAGCCCTGGCTCACTGTATTAGGAAGAAGCAGGCGCATCGTAACAAATCTCGTCTCAGCAAAACCGGGCGCAAAATGGAAGCAAAGAACGTATGAGCGGCATTCCCACAGCTGACCAGCAAACGACAGGAATCGGGACCAGTGGAATGAGTCTATGTGAGTCTTTAAACCAGCATTATGCCCGCATATCTGGATACAGCACACCACTTCACAAGTCCACAGCTAGCCCCAGGCAGCAGCAGTGAGTGAGTGAGTAGATTCTTAATGGCACCATCAGCACAGAGTAGGCTATTCGATGCCAGTACACGTTAAAACCAATACAATAAATTAATTAAAAACAAAAGGTAGCAGCAGTACATCACTGAATAGCGAGTCTTTCGGGTACTCGAGCAGCTGTGCCACACTGCTACAGAACTCGACCATCTTCCAGCATGGTTTCTTCAGTTAGGAGCTCCAGTGTTCTATAAACCAGTCACTCGTCTTTTCAATCTATCCACTGCCACCTCCACCACCCCACAGCAGTGGAAGCGAGCTGCCATCATGCCAGTGCCTAAGGTATCTGCACCCGAAGAACATGCTGATTTCAGACCTATCTCCACAACATCAGTTCTCGATAGAATCTTGAAACGTATTATTGTAAACCAGTTTATTTACCCAGCTATTCTCATTCCCCCAGCAACTTTATCATTCAAAGATCAGTACGCATTCCGCCCAACTGGCTCTCCAACTTCAGCAATAATTTCTCTCTTACACACGGTCACAAACACGCTCACCACCAATCCATACGTAATCATTCTTTCTCTTGACTTTAGTAAGGCGTTCGATACCATCCGCCATGCCACTCCACCTCCCTGACTGTGTACAAAACTGGCTGACCGAGTTCTTTAGTGGCCACACACACTGCACTAAGTACCAAGGCCAGACATCATCTTTCGAGAGAAATATCCTCTAGCATAATCAAGGGTTCCGGCATCGGTCTGGAGGCATATATCGTAAACGCAGCAGACTTTAACCCAGTGACACACGGCAACCAGATGGTGAAGTTCGCTGACGATACGTACATTATCATTCCAGCCGTAAATGCCAGCAGTAAACAGGCAGAGCTGTCCAATGGCGAGGCATGGGCGAGGGCCAACAATCTGAAGGTAAATACGACGACATACTCCAAAGTAGCTTTCTTTGAAAAACGCCGAAAGATGTGCGTGCAGCCTCCGCCACCAATACCAGGCATCGAGCGTACCACTACAGTAAAGATCCTCGGTGTCACCATCACTAACAACCTGAGCGTGTCTGAACACATTAGGACCGTCATCGGCTTGTGCACGCAGACAATCTACCGGTCAGTTGTAATCGCCAAACTGCAGTACTCATCCAGCGCCTGGTGGGGGTTCACCAATACGTCCGACCGACAGCGCATACAAGCATCCATCCGTCGCAGTGTGCGCTGCTACTTCGCCCCGGCGGATCTCGGTACGTTTGAAGAACTGTGCAGAGCCACCGACGAACGGCCGTTCAACAGCATCGTCGGCAACAAACACCTCGTTCTACACCATGTTCTGCCACCATAATCTAAAGCGTCTCAATGTTACAATCTGCGCCCTCGCACACACAACTTTAAACTACCAGAACGTAGTACGCGTCTAACAGACTGCAGTTACATTGAAGGCATGCTAATCACGTATATTTACTAAACGCTGCTCCGCGTTATTAACTGAACTAACTGTATTAACTGTAAAGTTAGTATATTTTATCTCGTAATTTTATTCCAAATTCAATGACGCATTTTTACTCCTAGTAACGCAATTGCAGTCTGCCAATCTGTGAATTAAACGAATATGTTATGTTATGTTATATTACTTACTTAACAATTTTGAAAACTAATTTAACGTGGAAACTGACAATTTCCGCACATTCTTACGACCAAAGTGTCTATACACATGGCTGGCCGTGTAATGTTCGACTACCGTTTGACTATACACATGGCCCAAAAATAATCGAACATGCAACTCTATTGTTTCTTTCTTTCTCTTATGCCCCAAAAGACCTAGCCCCTTTTTCTTATATATCCCCACAAAAAAACCCTCTTTCAATGATAAAGTATGCACTTACTATCGAACTATTGTCAGCAAACGGGTAAAAAGTCAGAAAACTTGGGAAAACGGGCCCACCCACGAACCCCGCTACCGCGCCTCCACAAAAATTTCTTTTATTATTGCGATACAACCTTTTTATGGGTGTCAACGAAATGTGCGTAAAAATATTACCGTTACTGTGTCGGTTAAAATTAGTGTTATGGTTAGGGTCAGATTAGTTTGATTTAGTTTGATTTGTAGTTTTGGTGGCGTCAAGTGTCAACATCTGCCGACCGGCCGTGTGTATAGCATCGTTCTATTACGACCTGTTATTGATACAGGCAAACATTTCAACGATACTTATGCTAATTAAAATGCGTTTTTAGGGTAGACCGAAAGTGTAATCTTTCCAAAGAATCGCTTTTCCTACGATTAGAAATCGTAGCAGCTAGTAAAGAAACGCGCATCGGCTTACCATTTGGACAAAATGGCAAGATCTCGATACCACTTCGGAGAAGCTCCAGTTTCCGGATAAATTGACTTCCTCGTCATATTAGTATCATCTACATCAAACATCCACCACTGTTTAAAGAAAGATACCCCACAGAAAACAAAAAACAGCACATTTTACTGATTTTTAACAACCACGTTAAATCACAAACTTTTCAGAGAGCTAAGAGTCGGGACATATCAGTCCCATTTACATTAATAATATTAATCTATATTATTTGGCTATACACACGGCCGACCGGCCGTGTGTATCCCATTACAGTAT
>Ga0209780_1004011_pt1 | contig 11221 bp, 6 predicted proteins | sample WorMetexBAHAMAS2_FD_187384 | JGI IMG/M metagenome (GOLD analysis project Ga0209780, IMG submission 187384) | Marine gutless worms symbiont microbial communities from Max Planck institute for Marine Microbiology, Germany - Inanidrilus exumae... | ecosystem: Host-associated > Annelida > Digestive...
CCTCGAGCACGTTCTTTCACCTCTAAAAACGTTTGGGGGTCTGACGCATAGTTTCGCCGCTAGGGGGCACTGAAAATTTGGGGGTAACCAGACCCCATCAAATTAAAACGCCCATAACTCCATAACCCCTTGAGCAAATTTAACGAAACTTTAACGGCTAACGCATCCTGAAACGAGGTACAATTCTGCAAATTTCGTGAAAATCGCGCAAGGGATACGCCCCTGCGGGGCGTTTATATTCCACATTTTGGTCAAATATCAGTAAAAATTTCAGTTTTAAGGGTCCTATACCCTTATCGTTGCACCGATGGGGGTGAAATTTGGCACGGAGGAGCCAAATTTCAAAGCCAAATTTCACCCCCATCGGTGCAACGTGTCGCCCCTGCGGGGCGAAAATCCTCAAAATCGGCCTTTGAGTAAATTAAATAACCGGCACTTTGCGCTGCGCGCAATGCTGCCGGTTAATAATAATAATAAGGCCGGAAGCGCAGCGGCAGCCGCGTCGGACAAGAAGATCGCCAAGCGATTTAACTCAATATGCCTGGCCAACTCATTTTCAATTTCCGAGTCCTCAGTGTAACCATTCCAGAGATTTCACCAATTTGCTTAGTTTTTACGCCCCTGGGAATGAAGTACCAGTAGGCCAAAAAAATTAATAATAACTCACCAGGGCATTGCGCCACTTGGGACGTGACCGTCGTTCACACACTCGCGGCATCATATGTCTCACAGAGTGCTGTGCAGGCTGGAAGCGCAGCGGCAGCCGCGTCGGACAGGAAGATCGCCAAGTACAGCAACCTGTCATCGAGCCACTTGTTCTTCCCTGTGGCCGTCGAGACTCTTAGCGCACTGGCTGATGATGGACACACGTTCATTCGGGAGATTGGCAGGAGGGCTGCACTAAACCACGTTCCTCTACCAACGCTTCTCGATTGCGATTCAGCGATTTCCTCCACTGACGGCGCGCTCGCCGTCAGTGGAGGGGACTGGCGTCTACCGGCAATACTTGCCCTCGGCATGTGTGGATATACGGCTGTCAGCGAAGACGGACATACTTGTCTGTTCTTTTGATGCGATAATCTTTTAATCACTTATGTATTGAGTAAAAACATCTTTATGTACTAGCTTACGTTTTTTGTTTTCCTTGTTTTTTGTTTGCCTTATTATTTGTTTGCCTTATTGTAGTTTCTGTGCCGTGCGCGCCGCTAAATCATGCTGGCCACCTCGTCAGCTTTTGACCACACGTAAATATATTGCATCGTGTCATATTTTAGGCAGACCATTAAATACATGATTGTCGTCGTATTTTTCTGCAGCAAGAATTACGACAGCAATAGAGTCAGAAGACCAAATATCGTCAAAAATTGCATACAACATGTCTGCAAGTTCAGTAGGGCTTGGCATGTTTTGGAGGATGCTAACAACAGCACAAGAACACAAAAATACCCACATATGTTCAATAATATAATTAGTCCATGCTTATTGGGCATATTAATTAAATTTGTTATATAGACTGTGTCATTTGTCTGACCGTTCGCTTGTTGGTTTGTCTTCCGTTTTTGTGTGTGTGCACGAACAGTAAGGTTGTCAATTTGTCACTGCCACAAAGCTCAGTTCTCAGTTTATGAAAGACAAATCACAATTAAGTACTCTGGTTCATTACTGGCCCGTCTACACACAGTGTAGGGGGCCGGACTAGTAACGGTCGATGGCGTCTGTCGTCGTCTGTCGTCTGTAACACGGCGCATATACATCGTAACTCACCAGAGGCAGCACGCGGCGGGCCAGTCGTGTTACGTCCCGTTATAAGACGACACCTTGTTGTGTTTGCAAATTACAGAGATAGAAGCAAAATTGCCGCTTCCTTGACGTCCAAAAGCCGAAAGTCTTCAGCTTCAGAGGTTTTCGCCTCTCGATCCTTTCCTTTAATTAAACACTATCATGTGCTATAATGCTTCATCGTCAACAACATCAGTAAAAGATGTTTTAACAGTGATTTTATAGCTGAAATTTGAGATTTGCGTGGCTACTGCTGCGAACATTCATATTTACTGCCTGCTGCGGTGCTGCCTTGTTTTGCGCCTTGCACGAGAGAACCATTATTTGGCATATAGGCTATGTCACATCACTGGCATTAAATTCACCTCACATTTTACGGCAAACTAATTATACCGCATTAAGTTAGACGTTTTTTAATAAATAAATTATCTGAGCCAATTAGACGCCGAGTAGATGAAGGCATTGATGCCGAGCCGTACGCTTATTGGTCGACGTCAGCCAATCAGCGACGACGTTCACGCTTCAGCGAGCATCACAGCAGCCTCCGCAGCCGCGTGGCGACGTCCGTTAACGACAATATTAACGACAGAAACCAAACTGAATGCGAGTAGTTAGCGTATCGCACGCTGAGCGATAGCCCGTTAGCTCGTTAAACGACGATTGACATCGACTCCTAGCTCTCGTTACAAGACTTCTCGCAAGTGCTAAGGTGTTACTTTATTTCACACTCGCGATACGGCGAACAATGGCTCGTTAGGGTCGCCGGCATTCTACAGCAATTGTCAACATAGCGACGGACGAGTTGGCTCCTGGCAGACAGGCAGACGGTTCCGCCAGACAGTTCGGCGCCAGAGAACACACGTGGAATCACCTTACAGGTATGACGTCATAATCATGAATACTCTCTGCTTTATTTTTCGGCTGAATTCTACGACTTATCACGAAAATATTGTTTAATCTTTTACTGGAGTGATCGATATGTTGTCTATAACTTGACGAGGTCATTAGGTAGTCAAGTTTATTCTCGCTTCGTAGCTGTCAATTCGTTACCCCCTATTTTGCGACGTAGGCCTATCTATGGCGATCCAGAAATGAATGTATTGAGGCACTTTATTTTCCGCTTAAATTTTAGTTTTAATTTAATTTTTACGACAAAACTCGGTTTAAAACCTAATTAAAAAGCAAAAGCAGTGACGCTGGAGAACGATAGGGAACTGTTTTAAGCCGAGTTTAAAATAAAAGTTAAGACCTAACTTGGGTTTTAAACCGAAGTTAATCTAAACAGTTTAGTTTTAAACTGAACTTATGCAGTGCACTTAATTAGATAGTTTTCAAAACTCTATAGCTTAACTTTGATTTTAAGCCGAATCCGCTTTATCTTTCGCTTAGATTTCGTTTTTACAGTCGGTTTTAAAATTTAATTTAAAACCGAAATGTCAGCGTTAGTTGAAACTAGACTTTCGAGCTTGATTTAAGTTTCGGTGAACAGCTTATGCTTCTAAACAAATAGACTAATAGTTGGTTCAGTTAAAACTGGAAAATAGTCAACGTTTGCAGGCGTTAAAACTATGCCATAGTTATAGTGAACCATTTGCTGTTAGAAAAAGACTACAGCTGAGCTATTTACAGTAAGTTCGATAATTTCGTAAGAATTTTCTAGCATATCCACACATTAAAAGGTAAAGGATTTCCATACTCGTTACCGAGCGTTGGGCCCGGAGCTGATCCAGTGTACAGGCAGTCAGCCTACAGGTGATTATAAGTCATCCACCCGGTGGTAGGCTGCCATTACTTTCTGCCAGACCTGCGGTTACCTTCCCAGCCACAGAGCATCACCGCCCCTTGGCCGGTACCAAGTTATACTGCTTGGTGACAGAGGCATATAGGCGTGAACAACTTGCCCAGGGTTGTTATGCAGCTTTGCCCCCAGTAGGATTTGAACCCACGACCTGTCGATCGCAAGTCCAACGCTTTACCCGTGGCGCCACACATTAGCATCGTGTAAATGTCTGCTCGTTGCAGATATTGTTTACTGGTAAAATAACAAGATCAATGAACGCGATGAGCGGCGAGCTGTTGAACGTGAAAGATGAAACTGAAGAGATCGCTACAAAACCGACAGACGATGATGACGTTTCCATTAACAACAACTACAAGATGACACAAGATGAAGCTGACGAGATTTCTGAACCAAGACGAGATGAGCGCTCTCGAGATGATGTTAGAGACGCTGAGACGGAATCAGAGACAGAGATGAGTGCCGTGGACAGAGCGAAGGACCAGGACGGCACAACCGCCGAGAACCTATCGATGCCGCCAACGAACACACACGACTGCCTGTCAGATTTCTCTCGAACCACGCCATCAGGAAACCCACTGCCGCAGTCTTGCTCTCTCGCCTTCTCGATCGACCGGATCATGGCCTCCAGGATTGATGACGTCGGCGGAAGAACAGCAGAAAGTGCTGACGTCACTACAAGCAAGGAGATGAATTTGTGCGGAGATCAGCTCCCGCATACGGTCGGACTACGAGCACATTCCAGACACTGGGCGCAGCCCGCACACCACCCAACTACCAGTTCTGCCGCTGAGATCCGACATCAGAAGTTTGTGGAGGAGATGAGCAACTTAGGACGAGCTAGCTGGTTGAGCCGTCTGCAGCATGAGACGAACGAACTGCAGCAGTTGGCTTCCGAGTGTCGACGTCATCAGTTGATGAGTTTCGACTGGCGAGCATCGTTGCCGTTGTCGAACCTCATCAGTCGCTGCTCTCCGCTGCTCTACCGTCAGTTCCAGACATCTCGCGTCAACTCGTGGTTGCTCGACGTTGCACGACACACGTCACCCGTGGCAACCGCATCCCGCAGCGGCAGCCACCATCAGCAGCCGAAGCCGGCCAAGATCTCGTCCGGAAAACTCGGCTGCCGCCCGGACTCGGAGCGTCGTCACGCAGGTCACGTGACGTATCCGGGTCCCAGCAGACGGCCGGCGGAAAAGTTGGACGTCGACGGGGGTCGTCTCAGCAGGACGGACGCTGACTGGTCCAAGAAAACGAAGCCCGCAGAAGCGCCGATGTTCGCGGCTTCCGGTGCGTTGGATCTCAGTCGGCGTTCTACCGTCGACGAAGATCAGACGACGACGAACATCACGTCGGTCCTTCACCCGAGCTTCAGTAGACAGGAGGCAGAGAGGAAACTGTCGGAGTCCAAGCTGTGGATGCCGATGAACAGCATGAAGAACATCGTCAACCAGGACGCGGAAAGGCCGGCGAAACAAATCTCCTGTCCAGTCTGCGGCAAGATGTTCAACGCGCATTACAACCTCACCAGACATATGCCCGTTCACACGGGAGCAAGGCCTTTCATATGCAAGGTATGTCTGCTCGTCAACCTAGCTTTCACAAAAGATTTACAATATATAAAAAGGTAAAGGCTTCCCATACTTGTTACTGAGCGTTGGGCCCGGAGCTGATTCCGGTGTACAGGCGCTCAGTGTTGAGCGCCAAAGTGCCCGAAAGTCAACAACTAAAAATGGTCGGTTAGCCAGCCTGGCGTCGAATCCCTTAGTCACTGTCCTCATTTTGGAACTCTGGGCAAAATGGGTTAAGAGCTATTTGGCAATGCGTGAGTTTGACACTGCGCAATTATTTAGTTGAGACGGTGGTCACGTGACGACGGTGCGCTGCGTGATGGACAGGTGTGCGGCAAAGGCTTCCGTCAGGCGTCGACCCTGTGCCGTCACAAGATCATCCACACGTCGGAGAAGCCACATCGCTGCGTTACGTGCGGCAAGGCGTTCAACCGGTCTTCGACGCTGAACACCCACAGACGCATCCACCAGGGCATCAAGCCGTTCGTCTGTGAGATCTGCGGCAAAGGCTTCCATCAGAAAGGCAACTACAAGAGTCACCGACTTACTCATTCCGGCTACAAGGCTTTCAAATGTAGTCTCTGTGACAAAGCCTTTCACCAGGTCAGTACGCAACAACACATTGACCAGTTGTAATTATTTTACTTCGTTTAGTGTCTGTATACAAATGGTTCTGACTCCATTATATTGAGTTGTGTATTTAGCCGTTAATTAAAAAAATTGCTTAATTCCTATAGTTTAGAACGTAGAGATTAACGTGGCATGAGCAAAAGTGTTTCTAGGACACGGACTTTTGCCTGCACCGTTTCTTCTGAGCTATTCGGTTATTGATTTTATTTTTCCTTATTTTTCGTTTCTGGGCCGTGCGCTAGATTAAGCTGGACATCTCGTCAGCTTTTGAGCGCACGTAAATCTATCGTATCGTATCGTATCGTATTGTAACGAACAAGCGAGTTTGCACGTCGTTAAACATAGCAACTGCGTAGAAAAAATGCTGCGCGAAATGCAACACGAAGCCAGTTGTGAACAGTATGATGACTCAAGCTTTACAGCAGCTGCATTGAACTGATTCCAACAATAGACCGACATATATCAGATTGTGAGGCCACACCGATGACTAAACTTCGCTGACAGTATCAAGCATAGATCATTTTCAGTATATTCACACCGGACAATTACGCACACACTCGCACGATAGAGCCCCGGGTACGGGCTCCGGGGCGGCAATGCGCCCTGATTCATGTGCTGATTTCGGCGCTATATATAAACTGTTTGTTTAATCAATCAAATCAAATTTATTTGCGACAAAAGCAGATAAACAAATAAGAAATAGTAGGGCTAGAAATATGTCGACAGGAAACAAAGGCAGTTTAAAACTGCACTAACAGGTACCCTAAGTTTACTTAACTTCTTTCTTTCCTTACTTTCTTCTTTCCTTATACTTTTTTCTTTACTTATTTACTTCCTTACTCGTTTACTTCCTGACTTTAACTACTTCTTTTAAAACAGGCCCGTTCCCTTTACAGGTCGGAGGTCGTAGGAGGCGACCAAACCTGGCTTTAGTTTTTGGTTTACTTTATGTTGTGGTATATTTTGTTTCAGATGCATGCTCGGTTTTGTTGTGTTTGATTTTGTTTTTCAGTACTCAGCCAAGCGATTGGCTGGGAAGAACGTCTCCGAAATGACCTATTTTATGTCGGGTGGGACGTAAAACCTCAACTCAGTCATTTAATCAACTCGCACGATGCCGCGGGCGTGTTTTAGGACGTCATCGCGTATACAGTGAAACGCAAAAAACACCAGGCCCCGCCCACTGCGAGTTAAAAGAGGCCATTGTCATCACATAGGCCTAGCCGTGACTTTACCGAATGCTGATTGATTATCAACATTCTTTCACCGTCAGACCTAGCAGTAGGCCTAACTTTATCATCAAAGTCAAACTATTTTGCATCTCCATGATAACGTTAGCTGCAACTGAGATTGAGACACGTCGAACGAAAATATTACAAGTTTTCCGTAGATTTATAGGTGTACATTGTTCAGTTTACAACTTTACATACAAGTATATGGCGGCGTCAAAATGTGAATAACTGTTGTTAACATGATTTATAAATAAATTGTCTACAGTTGCTGTTGTAAACAAGGTCTCGCCCTAACGTGATGCAACCGTACTGGCCCGCCGTGCAGTGTCGGCCGCCCGGCCGCCCACGCGCCCGGCGGCCGGCCCGCTCGCCCGCCGGCAGCGTTACAGACGACGACAGACGACGACAGACGACAGACGCCAGTGAGCAAAACAATACTGGTCCATTAGGCGGGCCAGTAGTAATAACTTAAACTGAAGGATTGAAAATGTCACGCACGTGTCGTCCGTACAGGTGTACAACCTGACGTTTCACATGCACACACACAGCGACGTCAAGCCGTTCACCTGTGCCATCTGCTCGAGAGGCTTCTGTCGCAATTTCGACCTCAAGAAACACATGCGAAAGTCTCATCATTCGAACGGCAACGGCAGAGCTGGCGGTCACGTGACGTCGCAGCTGAGCGCCGATTGGCTGATGCGTCGTTGCGATACAGCGGCGCTGCAGCCTAGCAACGAACTCAGCAACTGATAACGCACCGATAATGCTCCAAGTATCATAGCAGGCGTGGAAAGCGTCTAACAATTTTGTTTTGTGACGTCAAACCGATCGAAATTGTAATATTTCTACTTTCTAGTTGAAATCGGACATCATTGCTTTCTATTTATTGTAAGGTTACACATTTTGGCGACCAGACGACATTTTTCGTTGTTTTCTGTGGGTTTTTATTGTGCATGCTAAAAATTGGCTGATCGCAGATATCTGTTCGTAGATACGGTTCACCTCTGTATATGGAGGTAAAGATCATGACAGATGCTATGGCAATGCTGCTTACGCTCATATGCACTAAAGGTGCAAACGTGCATTATTTTTATCGTCCATTTTGTAGCCGTGTAGAGCATTCGTTTAGTTGAGTGTGTGTCTCTGTGCCGCACGGTAACTTTCGAATTAAATGAAATTTTAGGTAGACATGTGATTGCGGTCCTTCTTGACCCCGTCTGTCATTTCATAGGTCAAGGTCATAGTTCAAGGTCATAGGAGGAAAATAAAAATGTTCCTAAACGTGAAAGTGAAATTGGGAAAATCAGGTACGCCGCAGTGCCAACTGGTTGGCGGACTTGAAAAATAGATCTGAATTGAAAACTGTAAATAAGTTAACTAACACCAGCGGCAAGGTGGTTGCTATGACCTCGAGCGAGGGTAGTTTCTGATTTCCTGTCAAATAATTCCTGATTGCTGAAAATCAATGATCATTATATACAATTTATATTGTGTCGACTGCGAAAAACGAAATCGACCAGTTTCGTCGCATCGCAATAAACTTCGATACAGTTTGACCGACTAGTTACATTTACGTCATTTCCGCATTCACGAATGGCAGTTTAGTGACGTTTAAGTATAAAAAATGCACCAAACAAACTACATCAAGTGGCATTTTTATTTTACGACGACTAAACGACGCAAAACGCGAAATAATCATCATACTGTTTGCCTTTACTGATAGCATTAATCAACGATCTTCAAAAAATAAAACTTTACGCGCATTTTAATTGCTTACATAGTGTAGCTGCAACGTTTTCCAGTGCTATCGCCACGCCTCAAGACATTTAGTTTGACAATGTACATTGTTTGACATCGTCATTACATCAATTGTACGAGAGTCTTCAGCCAGTGTTACGACAACGAGACTGGAGGTGGAATTGCAAACGAACGAAATAAAAAGTGTTGCGTCTCAATATTTTGTAATTACGACGTGGATAAGGTGCCTCTTTGTTATTTGGTGTATAATGCAGTTGAATGCTTTACGTGCTATTGATATGATAATGTTTTTCAACTTCAGGTGTTGTTCATAATCGCAAAATATGCAACATTATGCGATTTGTTATTGTTATGTTCGCCGTATAGCAACGAACAGATAATAACAAAAGTATATGTATATATTTTAGCATTAATGAATTTTTTAATTGTGTAGTGTATTTGCCTTGCATGTATGAAGTAATAAATGTGGTTTAGTTGGGTTGGTTGTAATAAGTTTCGTTTTTTCATTTTATTTTTTTGTGTTTTGGCTACTGCTTCAAGTTATTTTTGTTCGTCTTTGTAGGCGTACTCAATATTAGCTTGTCTGTCGATAAAGAGAGTTATTATATGAACTGGAGAAGCGTCGTTTTGCCTCAGACTACAATTATATGTAGACGTAATTTAATTAAGACTGAGTCTCGTTAGCGTCAGTTTAAGAAACGCGGGTTAAAAATCTGTTTTATGCGATAGTCTGAGTAACTGGCATATCTTGGTGTAGAGTCCTCAAAGGTCAGACGGCTTAAGTGTGATCTTTAATGTGCTATGAAACTACGAAACTACCATGTCAGACGATAACTCCATAATGTTTTGTTTTGGTACCAGAATACCAGAAGAGATAGCCTGGTAAAACTACTCAAGGGCTTGGCTGTTTGAACTGTTTCACTGTTAATAGTGACGCGAAAATGCAAAAAGTGATATGCGTTGCGTTCGTTTTGTTCTTGCGTTTTCATTGCAATTAACTCATATACATGATGACTGAACGTGCTGACAATAGTAAAGTCTGCTAGCCTATTACAGTTCTGTGTAGAATAGATTTAACACTACAAACAACTGCAGAAGTCTTGGCTTTATTATTTCTGCCGAAGGCAAGGCCATTATATTTTACGGTTGTATTTTTTTTTATTTCGTCAGCACAGATGAAAGACTAGCCATGCGATCGCAATCAAACTTGGCCAGTAGGTCAGAAGTGGTGTCGATTTACAAATGCCCCCAAAGAAATAAAATAAAATAACATTTCGGGGCCCACCTTCAAACTTGTGGCGCAAAACATTAACTTTTGGACCACTTTTTCCGCGACACCGCATATCTCCGGAACGAAACGTCGCATCGACAAAACAAAAATGCAAGTGTCAATCTAAACGTTGACTTACTTTCCGTGACCTTTGACCCAGAAATGGCTGAGATCCGTTTGCTTATTGTTTGTGCAGGTAGCCTACTGGGTGATGTTAATGTCTTCCATTTTCAGGTCCTGTATTTTCACGTCCTTCGTTTTACGCTCCCCCTGTCCATTCACACGCCGGGCCTATTTCGTTACAAGTCGTATTTGTAATATCCAGAATGTCAGCGTTGACTGATAAAAGAGTCGAATCTTCAAGTGTGAATATTTCAGCCGATATACTGGGTTGTATTGATTTAGTTAAGTGCTGTGTATTTTGATTTTTGTTTTTCGTTATTTTTTGTTCGAATTGTGTGATTCACGACTGATTTATTGTTCCTATATGGATGTGACTGTGCGAGCTCATAGTGTCGAAAGTCAAGTTTATGCTCTTCTCTCTAGGTCCACCCACAGTGCGTTTCTCATTAAGTCTTATGCACGTAAGCATATATGTCTTTGTGTTCTTTAAGACACCGCAGTGCAAGCTGACGACAACAGACTGCGTCGATAAACGCTGCTGTTGCCGCTGCGGTTGCCATAGTAATCACGCCCTGTCGTAATAGTCGGCTGTATTGTCTTAGCATCTTGTCCGTCCGTCCGTCCGTCCTCAGTAGCCGGCCCGGTTACGGTGAATGACGTGCCGCTATCAAGTCGGTGCGCTCAACTGGCAAGCTGTGACCAAGGCGCCGACAATAGCGCCCAATCGACGACTCATTATAGCCCAAACGTCCGATCAAACGCCGAGCCGGCCAACTAGCGGTCCGGTGCGGGGCGGTGGCGCCAGCTGGCGGTGAGTACTGGGAGCGAGCGAGCCAGGTGCCCGTCCGTCCAGGCGATTAGCGCTGCGACGTCGCCGTGTCGCCGGGCGCGACGTGCGGCCTCCGTCGGTTGATTCCTGGATCAAGCTGAGCACCATCCGCAGCGACCAGCATCACCATCATCGCTCAACGTGGTCACCGTGATACGCGTCCTTCTGTTTCTGCCAGACACACTCCAAGTTTTTTAATCGAATGACACATTAACCCACTTCAGCTCAGTG
>Ga0209780_1004012_pt1 | contig 11220 bp, 8 predicted proteins | sample WorMetexBAHAMAS2_FD_187384 | JGI IMG/M metagenome (GOLD analysis project Ga0209780, IMG submission 187384) | Marine gutless worms symbiont microbial communities from Max Planck institute for Marine Microbiology, Germany - Inanidrilus exumae... | ecosystem: Host-associated > Annelida > Digestive...
TAACTGCATTTCAGCAACTCTTCAGAATTCAAATGTAAACTTAAATAATGCATAATAATGATTGATTGCTTAAGGTTTTACGACCCACTCGACACAAAATAGGTAACTTTGGAGACGATCTTCCCAGCCAATCTCTTAGACAAGTACTGAAAAAACTAAACAGAACACAACAAAAGCAAGCAATTTAAGAACAAAATGACCTAAGCTAATATGAAAACACACACAGAAGACAAAAACCTAAATAAACAGACAAAAAAGGAATCTAAACCTAACATGCAAAAATGTAACAACTGGTCATGTGTGTGCGTGTCATTGTGCACAACTGTCGTACAAAACACAGCACAGAGTAGTTCTGATTATCTTCCGTCTTATCCTCCAGATAAGCATCAGATCTCAGATGCTGTCTATTGGAGAGGAGGGGGTGTATACTAATAAAACGGAAGTAAAAAGCCATTTCTGGGTGAAAAATGAAACTGGAATATACTTCAATTGAAATTAAACTGAAGCAAAAGATTACACGCTTAAAAAGCAAATGATAATATCAGTGATAACCAGAAGATGGAATATGACACATGGGGCTTCAACTGATGCCTTCTCAACCACATACTTAGGCCGGCTGTGACCCTGACCTTTGACCTCCAGAATCTAATCAGGTCATCAGTATAGGCTAGTGAGTATTCCCTGTATGTTTTATCAAAACTGTTCAAGCCGTTCACGAGATATCGTGATAACAGTATCTGTTCGGGCGAATGGATGAAAAACAGACAATCGGACAAACAGGACAAAAAGACGGCCCGAAAACATAATGACTTCGCTGAATTTGTTGGATGGCGAAGGCGAAATAAAAGCTTAAACTTATATTATGCTTGCAGCTTTTGTCTCAGAAACCAGCCTTTTTCCATACACTCTTAATTATGCCAGAACCCACAAATCATATTACAGCAAAAAATGGTTTCACAATAGTACACAATAAACATTTTAAATTCAGAAAAAATACGTTGACTGCTATACTGCACCTGAAGCAGCTCATCGACCTCCTGAACATCGCCAGGCACATCTGACAGAAGGTTGAATATTTGTGCCGAGTTTTCAACTGACAACAGCTCAGCTTCCTGCAAAGCCAACAATGACCCCAACATACAAGTGTCAGTCAACTGGACTCAAGACTTAACATTCCCATAGAAGCCCAGCTACATCAACTATTTTAATGTCCAATACTGGAAGGCTGTATTGTGCTGACCACACTACTCGGTCGATAGCAATAGGTGGAACACATAGTGGAGCAGCCAAATTCTGTTATTTTCTATGGCTACAACAAGTATTTATTGGAGCAGTCAACTCAACAGATCGGATCAACTTCAGCAATCAGCAGCTATATTAAGCTGTAAGACTAGACGGGTTGCAGGGTATGTGGAAATACACTACAATATAGCCGACTAAAGAAACTTTAACCTTTCTGTCCACTGAAACTCAAGAATATCCAATGAATTTTAGTTCATTTTACTTCATTTCAGTTTTTGATATTATTTAGTTCGAGCTTTAGTTCAATCAACTTCTAAACTTTTTTTTAGCTTTCTATATAGTTTCAGTTCACTGAACAAAATGCTATCATTTAAGTTCTCTTTTTAGTGTTAGTCATTAAAACAGCACATAGACACCACATAGAAGCAGGGGGCCTGACTAAACAAAACAATGACCAAATAATTAATTTCACACTACATGTGATAAGGCAGTAACAATTTACACACTACTGAGTAACCAATAAAACAAAATTATTTTTAACAAATAAAACAAAAAAACCTTCATTTTCAGCATGCCAAGCGTAACCTGGAACAATACACTCGATCCCTCGTAGAAAAACAAGTCCCACAACCGCAGCAGAATACGTGTGTGAACGACACTTGCAAACATCGTCAGAAACCAATGCAACGTGATAAGAGACAGTTCTGTAACACCAAGCATCAACACCGTTATTCACAACAATACTTGCCTGTACACAGCAAAAGCCTGACAAATACCTAGTATATTTATGCAATGAACACACTATATTCATACTTGCATACAAACAACTCATTCATATATAACAATGTAAAGTCGGTATATTTACACCTGAAAAAAATAACTAAAAACCGATACAAACAAGAGTTCAGCTACTGCTTGGCTAGCCAACTGCGGTAAAAGCAGACCTGAATTTAAAACTGTAAAAATTCACCCCATACAGAACTGATGATCAACTCTTCAGAACTAACATTTCTGCCAACTTCAAAGTCACATGACACAAAAACTAGACCAAATATCAAAAATCCAGCCCGATCAAATCTAGATATCATGCCCTAGTTTAAGAATCTGTGGTCAGCTGCCAGCTCCCATTGTGAATAACGGAGGAAATACCTTTTGAAAATGGCTAGTTTCCAACCTTAAAGGGCTCGTGACCTTGACCTTGGATCGGGTCATACTGCATACCGTCGTGTATCACTCATCAACCTTTACCTACATGCCTAATTTCATTGAAATCGGAGAAACTTTTTGTGGACAAACAGACGTACGTACAGACGGACATTTGAGACCGGCTTTATTAGGTCGACTCTGTACAGAGTCGACCTAATAAAGTAACATCTAGCCAAAAAGATTCAAAATCCAACATCCCATATCCCACTGCAGTCTCCCTTTCCCTAGGCAGATCCGTACCCTCATCTAACAGCAAGCAGCTATCCACACACCAAAATCCAAATATGTAGTACGAACCCATACAAGTAAACAAAAAAGTATGAACAGAGATAATCAATATTCTAATCATTACACCAATAAATATGTGAATATTAAAAGTCGTGATGAGAATAACTAACGGTCAACTGACCTATGTCATGTTGCTTCAGAGCAGCATCAATATCTGGCAAGTAGATGGTCATCAAGTGCCGCAATACTCGCTGATCAGCCTACACCAGCAACATAATATTATCAATCACAGGGGCAGTTGTTCACACCTATGTGCCTCTGTCACCAAGCAGTATAACTTAGTACCGGCCAAGGGTGGAGGGTGATGCTCTGTGGCAGGTAACTGCAGGGCTGGCGGAAAGTAATGGCAGCCTACCGCCGGGTGGATGACTTATACACAGCGATCAGCTCCGGGCCTAATGCTCGTTACGAGTATGAGAAGCCTGTATCTTTTTACAGGGCACTTGGTAAAGCACATAACCCACCAGGCCACACAGAAATTTACACAGTGTCATTGCGTGCGAGCTGCAAGTCTGTGTGTGTAACTAAAGTAGGTTAATATTGTATGACTTTTGTACCAGTACAGCCACAGATGTACACAGTTGCCCCATTCTATGCAAAGACCAGGAGTTGCAAAGTGGAGGCACATACAACAGACTGGTATCCCGAATATATTCCAGATCACTTCAATAATTTAATGAACTGGTTTCTGCTCAACAGTCCACCAATTTCTCAAATTTTGAGAAAATCCACCCCTACATTTCTGAGTTATTCTAACAACAGACAGACAGACAGATAAACATGTGTGAAAATATCACTCCATCAACGATGTGTCAGAGGTAATCATTTTATTCTTGATCAACTAGTTGTCGGCTTATTCGCACGCAAATTTTATGACCATTTCACAGTCACAATATCAAAGTTTAATCAACAGTAACACAGATAATATTATTAATGAGTACAATATATCATGAGCCACAAACAATGCGTTATTTTATTTCAGATTATAACTCTCATCTTTCTTGGTGGATTTTTACACTTTTTGCACCGATAGAAACAGAAATAAAATTGAATACTATACAGATGAGTAATAAAATTTACAACAGTGCTGTAACTTCAACTGAGGCAATGTTCTCTGCAGTTCAAGATGACCATGGCTGATACTGCAGTCAAACCGGCTGTGTGCAATTTTTGCCAAATTTGCCAATCTTGGTTTTTTTAAATTTTCCTTAGGGAATTCTTTTATCAGTCTTCTGGCAGAAAATCTTTTAGAATTCAACACGTTTCTTATCAAAATTTTATCTTCACAACTCAACACAATCTCATTGCATTGTGACTATTATTGCACATGAAGCAAACACTGCAGTGTGACACAATTATGACGTCATCAAGCTGATACGTAAGTAAACTGTACAGCATTCTGTCCCGTTTCCGTTGGTGTTAAAGGTGCACAAATTGAAAAATCCACCTATAAATACGGGAGCCACATGTTTCTTATTGATCATAGTCTATAATCAAATTCATACAACTCTCCTGTATAAAAAAACATCAATAATGTTCAGCTGATAACAGAAGAGCTAATAAGGTTATTTGTAATATTATACTGAACTAGTATGAGCATGCTACAAATGACTGTCCATTCTGTGCTATGCCACATCAAGTGCAATACACATAATATGCATCAACAGAGAGCCAACAGGTCGTACCTGGACCCCAATAAGTGTACTAGAATAGTAAGAAGCTGGTAGAAGGTCTTCTATGATAGTGCAGAGCATCCAGAATGCATCTTCCTCTTCCATAAACAGCAGCAGTGAAGCTGCAATCTGCAGTAACCAATCATCACCACATACAACAACTCACTACTCTCATACAATGCACATTCACATGTGCCTTGATTTGGTAACTTTTGCAACTGCAGCAAATTCACAAACTTGAATAGCAACTAAGAGTACCTCTGAAATGAACTTCCAGCAGGAACATACTGAAAAGGAAATGGCATTATAGAGCTGGTGTAAAGCAAGCAACACATCTTCTCTCAGGAGACAGGTGGTTGACGAAGCAAAGTTGAGGCAAATCCACTGACTCGGGTGAGAGCTCCGAGTTTCCTTCCGTACTTTATGACACTGTGAGTTGGGTGACAGGGCCCATGTGCGGCCCACAGAAAACCTGTGCCACTTATCTGCCAATGTTTTCTTTCTCAACAAATGGAACAGATGGACGACAAAAACTGACTAGGAATCAGCTAATGCAGGTTCAGTTGAAAATGGCCATTAATCTGAAAGAAACTATAAAATTTGAAAAACTCTCCTAAAATGATAAATGAGAAGTCTAACATAATGCAATTGTATTGTATTGTATTGTAGGGTTTAACATCCCACTCGACACATTATAGGTCATTTCGGAGACGATTTTACAGGTCAGATGACTCAACCAACAGTGAGTGCAATAGCAATGAAGGATAATATTCTTCCAGGTCAAGGGCCAATCCCACAGGCTCAGCACACTAAAAGGTAAAGAAATGTAATCAAAAACTTTTTCTACATATAGCACCAAGTACAACGAAGACACAGAGGTGCTCGGAAGACAGCTAAGCCAAGCAAGATCAAAGCCCAATCCAGTCAAACATTCATATCACAAAACCATATCAAAATATGTGCATCAAAATACAATCCAATTCACAACAGAGTAGGGTAAAACACAGTTTGCATACACAGTGATATGTCACGTGTGCAACTCGTGAGCAGATCATTTAATACTACCGAATATTTCACAAAATGTTCTTACGATGCCAGTTCCCTGACAATAGCCAATGTCTGGATACAACCAAGCAATGGCCCGGAGGACTCGTCGAAGGCGTGGAATTCCAGTGCTGCTGATGTTACAGAAGCAAGCGTTACCCGGCATTGTTCTCAACAGATCCTGAAAACATACAGATTACACATTTGCTGATCGCATCAAATGTTTTTAGAGATGATACTGAAACTGAATGTGGTACAACTACAACAGCCATTATGTGGCCCTTATACGAGTCAACATGTGTAAGCCGACACCCCGTCAAAACCTAAGGATTTTGTTGAAGCAAAGTTTTACTGCCTACATGCCCTTGATGAGGGCATTTAGCACATTCAGAGTTCAACCAAAAAAGTAAGAATGAAAAACGTGGGACTGTCAAAAATCCAATGGTAGAATATGTGGGACCAAAACGGATGGGGTGGAAAATTCAAGTGTGTAAAATGTGTGACCAAAAATTGCAAGGGTGAAAAATGTGCGACCAACTTAACACTTCCTAAAAACATTGTGTGTGTCTAAAATGAGTCGTAATTATTCTACAAATCACTCACATGATAAGATCACATCGCTAAAAACAGACTCAAGACATAGAAACACCAAAGAAAAGCAGCCTAGCAGCAGGAGCTTGTTCAGTACAGACACAGCAAGACATCAATGGTGCTCCAACACAGTGGACATCCACATCCCTACGTGTGAACGTTTGGCACTACGCACAGTGTTGACATCCACATAACAACAATGCGATCACACAGTGCCACGAGACATACGTTGCAGCAGTCAGCAGCAGCAGCTGATGGTTCATCGCCATCATCCGCACAGAGAATACTGTTATGGGTGTCAATGCTTAGTCGTAAAAGGTTTTTACCATTGTGGGCTACAGATTACATCGCACAAATGGCCTACATTCCTTAGTTAATTTAGTCTCAAATTTCTGCAATCCTGCATGGTTGATTGATTGATTAAGGTTTTTATGTCCCACTCAACACAAATTAGGTACCTTCAGAGACATACTGCAATCCCACATGCCAGTTAAGTATACCCTTACATTGTATGGTACTACATTTTCTAGTCTTTCATTTTCCACCCTGCACTTTCAGTCCCGCATATTCAATTCCTGCATTTTGGTCTCACATTTTCCAGTCCCACAATTTACACCCCTGCATTTTTTGATCCCATATTTTCCAGTCTAGTATTTTCCACCCCTGCATTTTTGTCACATTTGGTCCCATATTTTCCAGTTCCACATTTACATCATCCCCATTCTAGGCAGAAGACGCCAAAGTTCTTCGAAGCCGCGTCATGTTACTTAAACCAATTTGTGTGACACTAATATGGTATATTCAGATAAAAATCTAATGTAAACATATTCTATGTTGACAATCATTCAACCATTCACCTGTCAATTAATGTCATTGACTGAACTTGTCCCATGCATCTCAAATCAAAATTTCCTCTTAATGTACAAATGCATGAACACATGCATACTAATTAAGATAAGCAAATATAATTCGGTACAAGAGTAATCGGTGGCCTGTGTGGCTTAACGGTAAAGCATTCGCTCGCGATCCAAAAGGTCGCGGGTTCGAATCTCGGCTTGTCCGCTTCCAGGTAACAGCCTTGGGCAAGAAGCTCACACGCATGTGCCTCTGTCACCAAGCAATATAATTTTGTACAGGCCGATGGGCGGTGACGCTCTTTGGCTGGGAAGGTAACTGCAGGCCTGGTGGAAAGTAATGGCAGTCTACCGCCAAATGGATCGCTTCAAGTCACCTGCGGGCTGACTGCCTGTACACCTGGATCAGTTTCGGGCCCAATGCTCGGTAACGAGTATGGGAAAACTTTACTGTTTACCTTTACAGAGTAATCAAAGTTTAGAACTACGGACCTTTTCAATCTGTTTGGAAGTCATTAGATGGTCATTGGAGCTGGTTTTGACAATAATTTTGTAGCTCATTTCTGACTTGAGTTTCTTCTCAAGTGCCCCAGTCGTCCGCATCCAGATCTGTGAACGTATTGAGTGTGGCACGCCTTGATACACCATCTGACGCAGCTTCTCGGAATGCGGAAGTCGACTTTCAATCTGCCAACCACAAACACATGAATATGTCCAGTCAGTATCTATAGCAGACACACATCAGATAACTACAGAACACAAATCAATACCTCAGCAATGGCACAAAGACATTGTAGCCACAGATCAATATATAATTTCTTGCAATTAGCCAATCACATCACAGAAGAACAAAACAGACACCAAAAAATAGCTATGTAAAGTGGTGACAAGTTATTTTAATTTTTCACACAGCATTTTCGGAAAAGCACACACACACACACACACCATCCCCGCTCCTCTCCCTGGGCTAGCGCACTGGACCATTACATGGTCTCAGCACTGAGGTCCAGAAGTAGGCTGGACCTCTACCCACAATAAAGAAAGAAAGCTGCCACTAGGATTGTGGTAAAAAGACTTTCATGCAATGATGACCAATCAGCAATAGTCTCCTCATCAAAAAGTCAACAAAAATGGGCCAGACTTTAAAGTCATCCTAAACTAACAAGTTCACTAACACTGCAAGTCAACTACTTGCTCTTCTACAGGCAAAAACATCAAAATAATGAACATTTAATACACAAATGACAGCAGATTTCCATATAACACATTCTTCATGTATACCCTTCACTTCAGTGCTTTGACGATATTGCTTGCACATCCGTTTGGTATACCTTCTCTAGAAATCCCAACAGGTTCAATTTTGGGAGACCCAGCAGTCCAGTCTAACACAGAACAACTCTGAAAAACTACAGTGGTTGAAGGAAAACCAATCAAAAGTAGTATTTTTCACTGTGCCTTTAACACAGACAGTCAGTTGTTATCTATCTCCATCCTAACAGCTCGGGTGGTCAACTTTCCCTAGTGGATGAGCCCACAATCTGACAACCGGGTTTCTACCTTCCACGACAACAACAGTCTCTGCTTAACCGTTGTCGAAGTACGCCGGGTCACTGCGGTGTCTGTATGGAATCAGGCAGCCACTGAGTTGTATCCCTGCGGTGAGAAACAAACAATGTCCCACATTGTCGACTCGTTCTCTGACGAAGTTAAATGGTGGCTTGTCTCAGCTATATTCTGCTGACGATGAAGCCATTGCCATTGCTTGGCTGACCAATAATTATGGCTCTTGATGCATACACAAGAAGAATCCTAACAGCCGTTTTCCAGCTGAATGCGGGCAAATTTGTTACCCTTTGGATTTTTCCTCATTTGTTCTGGAAGATAATATTTGAGATCAAAGCATGTAAGAAAACACAAACATTGGCATGGATTCATCCTTCCCTCTACCACCGGACTCTTGATGGAAACAGCATTGTTCCCCTTATGACACCAATCAATTTTCTACACATGCATAATGAAATAAATCTACAGATCTAAATGTATACAATATATTAATAATGTTGTTAACGTGGCACATACCTTGGCCCACGTTAGATCACCAACTTCATCATTATGTGTAAATTCCAGGTATGCAGTCCACTTCAACCGTTGCTGTGGATCCTCCACAAATGGCGTGCTGAGTAGTTTGCTGGAGTTTTCTTCCGGGCCATCTGCATGCACCCAGCACATCACTGATCAAACTCAATCAGTAAGAATGGTACCTGCATTAACACTGTTCCATTATACGATAGCAGAAAAAATTATTTCACTTGTTGTCATTGTTATATGCTTATGCGTGCCCAGTAACATCCCAGATTTGCAGCATTTCCATCACTCTATTAATCCTTTTGCTAACGTTATGTCTCCATTCCCCATTATACTAAGTGTTGACTGCATTACATTAGTTAGTACACTACATGCACTACTCCAGATCATGCCAGCAACTTGCACAGCATACAACCTGTTTGCCAAAACAGGTGACAGATAAAACTATGGTGCAACCCTTCAAGCCCAAAAATTCAACGAAATTAATTTGTATTGGTTACGAAACATCAGTCTACAACGTAACACTTAACACGATATCAGTTCAAAAACAGGTGTAATAGACATGATGTTACAAGACATAACAACAGAAAACAACAGCAGTAACTTCAACCTTCTTCTTCAACTTTGAAGCCAAATTCATCATATCTGTAGTCGAGTTGACCTGATGCATCTTCTGGCTGTAAGTGACAAAAAAGCTCTTTGCTACTCGTACCGGACTACAACTGCTACTAAATAAATTTACAGCGCACGTACAGCAAAGGTGAATAAATTAGCCCCGTATGGGACTGGCGGTCGACTCCTACGTACTGCCAACTTCAAAGTCACGTGACACAAAAACTGGGACAAAAATCAAAAAACGGCCGCGATAAGCTGTAGGCATTGTGCTCTAATTTAAGAATCCGTGGTCATTTGCCAGCCCCCATTGTAAATGGGGGAAGAGCTAGCCTTTGAAAATGGCCGAATTTCCGAATTTCAAGGGCTCGTGACCTTGATGTTGACCTTGGATCGGGTCATACGGCATACCTTCATGCGACACTCATCAACCTGTACATACATACCGAATTTCGTTGAAATCAAATAAAGTTTTTGTGGATGGACGGACGTACGGAAGTACGCAAGGGCGGACGGACATTTGAGACCCACTGTATTAGGTCGACTTGCAGGAGTCGACCTAACAATAATATCTACTTTAACTATAATCTGTAGAAGACACAACGATGCGTTCAGGAAATGCAGCATAAATTTTTAAAAATTCTTTTTTATTCAGTCCCAAACACATCAATAACTTACTACGAATGAAGTACTATTAATACAATATCCACAATTCAATCAACAGTACATACTTATACAAGTTACTGAACAATTTCAGAGAAACGTTTACGACAAATGAAGCTGAAGAAGTAATCCGATATAAATTACACAGAGCTAACACACCGGATTACTAAGTCGGTGAAGTATGTCCTGTGGCCACATAGAGGGAGTCAGAGCAGAGAACGGACCTCCTGGAGACGGCACAAAATCAGACACAAGCTCTGGCATTGCAGATATGTGAATTCCTTCACGATCACTCATCATGATGTCATCGTCATCCTCGGAAATAGTTTCGGCTGCAACACAACCACTCTGTGACACACATATCTATAATCTTCTTCGCCTTAAACAGCAACAATGTCAGTGATGTCAAACATTGGAATACCACCAACATGTGGAAATTGTCTGTAATCCAAAATGCCTCCATAAACAAGTCATCTTAAATTTCACCACATGCAATGGTTTTAACCGCGTGACACTATGCAAGCACGGTATATGCTGTCATCACGTGTCTGTCCCTCTGTCTGTCCATCTGTCTGTCCGTCACAAGCACTGTACCAAAACAGCTCAACATAGAATCATACAAACAATGCCATATGATAGCCCAGAGACTAGTTTGCCGATGCCAAAAAATCTCGGCAAAATTCCAATGGGATCATCCCCTACAGGGGCGCCAAATAGAGGTGGGGTAGGTTCACACTGGCGATTTTTGACCAACATCTCGCTATATCTCAGAAACGGTGCAAGATAGGGGCATAGTTACGATGGAACACTAATAGGAACTCGTATGCGCCCTATCGAACGGCACTATTTCCAGCGATCTTGAGTGACCCCAAAAACTACCCCAAACCATCCCATTTTCGCTATTTTGTATCGCCTTTCATATCTTCATACTGGATAGATAGATACTTCAAGTTTAGTAAACA
>Ga0209780_1004013_pt1 | contig 11220 bp, 5 predicted proteins | sample WorMetexBAHAMAS2_FD_187384 | JGI IMG/M metagenome (GOLD analysis project Ga0209780, IMG submission 187384) | Marine gutless worms symbiont microbial communities from Max Planck institute for Marine Microbiology, Germany - Inanidrilus exumae... | ecosystem: Host-associated > Annelida > Digestive...
GCAGGGTAGCCTACAAAAATGGGTTATATTTGTCCAACATATTCAAGATATTAGTAGTTAGGTTTGTCCATTTGTGTTGTTTGTAAATGTGTAAGTCGGATGTATTACTTGTAATAACCAACCATTCAGCAAAATTTGTTCGCTAGTCATATTTTAGACTTTATTTACATATTCATTCTTTAAACTCCAGATTCAATGTTCGTTTATACTTTTTGTTGCCAGTAAAGCAATACGGGACTCACCTTGTAGTCTGGGCAAATCGTCGTATACGGATACGGCGTCTTCGTCGTCAGTCTTGCAAACATCCAGAAGACATCTTAAGAAGACTAATCATACTATCATAGTCTATAAAACTTTTAGTTAACGCCACTAGATATACTGGAGAACTGTTATTTAAAAAATCAGTTTGCACAAAAGTAAGTAGTAATCGCGTGACGGTCTCTGCGAAGCCCACGGCCATGGTTAAAATCGCGCTACGACCAGGAAGGGCTGTGACTGGTGGTACGAATGCTTTACGAGTGTGTATGAGCTAACGCTGTAGGCCTAAGTCTACAATATGACCGCAAGGTAAAGCCCATGTCAATGTGTCTTCGAACGTATTATAAGAAATCAAATGAATAAATGACGCTCTTGCCAACTAAAGTTACATCTGCAATTGTAATCTGGGCACATTTGATCGAGCAAATACCAGCACCGAAAGAAATTCTAAATAATGTTAAAATAGCAGATTAACTCCATTTCTGAACCTTAAATTTGCACATTTTTAATGGCTGAGTGTTAGTTTGGCGGACTCTATTTAGCCACACACTATAAAGAATTACAGAATACTTTTTGGTTCAAAGGTCATGCATTTTCAGTATTTTACGCTATTTATGAATTATATCAAGAAACAGGAACGTAACAGAGTACATTTACTAACTGAACTTCACTCATTTTTAAAACTCGCTAATGGCCATTTTTATTTTCTTCATAAACATACTGTTAAAAGTCATTCAAAAAAGAAAACAATTTAGTATAGGAACTCATATTATGCGCTTCACTTTCATATGTTTATGGCTGCCAAGAAACAAACCAGAGCTGGAAGTAGGTTCGGTCAACCTGGTTGATTCAGTTCATGGATTAGGTGAACCAATGGGTCAGGTTGGGTTTGGTGCCATTATTTGTTGCAAAGAATGACACAAAACGCGGGATCAGCGAGTATCGTTTCGTAGCACCCAAACAATTGGACGTGTTTTCGTTGTGGTATGCCAACTGTAGCAGGGTGTAAGGTTAACATTGATGACAATGTACAGTATTCTGTGAGTCCGATCATATCGCTTTGACACTGAGGCGTTATTGATGCATGTGGCCGTGGGTTAGTTGAGTTGGGTCATTTGATGCATTATAGTGCATGGTTGGGGTTGAGCATCTGATGGGTCAAACTTTGTTAAGTTATAGTAAGTTGACCTATATCCATCTCTGAAGCAGACACCTATCAAACCACGCACAGCACCACCATGTTCAACTATAAGCACTATAGGCCACCCGATACCAGCCTGTTACGTCTTCGACCTACGACGCGATACGATACGATGCGATATATTTACGTGCGCTCAAAAGCTGACAAAAATGACCAGCTTAGTCTAATTCACGGCAAAGAAAGAAAAAATTGAGGAAAAACTAAAAACAAAAACCGAATAGCTCAGAAGAAGCGGTGCCGGCAAAAGTCCGTGAAGGCAGACCTAATGTTGTAGGCGACCCTACACGACCATCTGTGTAGTTTAAATACTGTGTCAATTCCTTAATCAAGACGTCTTAACTTTGATATTCGACCGTTTGACTTCAGATCTCTGTGCTGTAATGTGTAACATTAACGCATGCACCATTCATTTTTCTTCACAATTCGACGCATTCACTTTTCTGTGACTGTTCGTGTTCGCTACTATGGTGCATCTGCCGGGCGCGTGGGGGCTTGAAAGGACGTCGAGCTGAACAATTCTTGCGAAATGTTGACAAAACTGATTTACTCTGTCATGCAGCTTAATTTTTGTGTTTAGTTTTTCTTTATTTTTTCCGTTTCTGTGCCGTGCGCTAGATTAAGCTGGCCATCTCGTCAGCTTCTCAGCGCACGTAAATATACCGTACCGTTAGTACCGTATCGTATCGTAAGTTTGTATTTCTACCGCATTTTATAGATCATTAGTGTACACTGTACAACAAGTTAACCTCAAAATTAAAAACGCTTGTCGGAAAAATAACTTTATCACATATCAGCATTAAAGCATATAGCATTACAATAAAGATGACAAATAAGTTACCAAGTATAACTTAAATTCAATAAGATCGAATTGTAGACAACCTGTATGAAGATTTCAAGTGGATTGGATTTTCAGCAATTAACAGCACTATACTCAGCTATCGCAAACAGATATCTTGGTAAATAGGTCCCTGTTTTCTACCGTATAGCGATATATTGGTCACGCAGCACACCACTTGAGGTATATCCGGCCACAGTGAAATCCTCCCAGTGGTTAATATTGAACAGGTTGCGTTGTCCGTGTTGATGATCAATAGTCTAACATTTGTCAACACGACTCCTGCTCCTTTCCGTTCTCTTCTATATTGTTAAGATACACTGGAATGACGGTTTCTAGGCCGCAGCGCATGCACGTAGAGCACGGACGCCAATGCGGCCTATTGCTACATATCATATGTCTGTCTGTGTGTTGGTCACACGCATGTGCTGTGCAAAAACGGCGTAACCGATCGAAATGTAGTTTGGGGGCTGACTCTTGTGGGTCTAAGGAACCATAGATGGCGTTCCGGATCCCCCAACGACAATGGGTAATTTTGGGCGGCGTTGTGTGGCCCACTGAGAAGCATTGGGAATCTCTGCTGCGGTGTGCACAGCAAAAGGGATCATTCAATCCTCAATAACGGTGACAGTGCGACTGCAATGCTCCCCGCAGGTCGATGTCACATTACGTTGTCACCCACGAAAAATTCGCCCCCTGCGATGCGGCCTTTCGTCCAAATTCTTTGACCACCGGCTAGGCTTAATAATGCATCAATAACTTTGACTGCCGGGCTCTACCCAAGGCTCTACCCAGACCCTATGGAACGTGGAACCCACTCCCCGATGTCACTGGCACATTGAAGCCGACGTCACTGCGTCATAGACTGCTGCTGCTGCTGTTGCTGGCGATGCTCGTGTCGCTGTAGCGGCAGATGACGACCGGGCACCTGGCTCGATGAAGCACGTGATCACTGACGCTCGTCGATGTGAACGTCCGCTTGAGTCGGCCGAGGCCACGTGACCCGAGCACGATCAGGCCGGCATTCTCATGCGTCGCCACGTTGACGATGACGTCCACTGGCTTGCCGCTCTCCGTCAGAATCCTGCCCGGCAGCTGCGCCGCATCACGTTTACACAAACCATATAACTATACTCGGAAATGTAGTCGTGGATCAAAGGAGCAAAGTGACTCGAGCGATCGGCGCGATTCGTTATTTTCAGTGATGTCAAACGAGATCAAAGCCTCGAGACCGAAACCAAAATTTTACCGTCGAGACCGACATTTAAATTTCGGTCTCAAAACCGATCCAACTGAGCTGAGTTATCCGTCACGTAAAGTGTTATTACTGATCGTGAATGACTCAGACGTGATGAGATCGACCCATCTAGACCAGATCACTCGGACCGATTCCATCACATTTTAGAATAGACGCATAGTCTAATAATAGTCTTATTTCTGTTATTGCTACTATTTTATTATTATTTTATTATTACGACACAAAGGGCGGTAGATGATCACTGATATTACACAGTATTTGGAAATCTTTATTCACCATCAAAATGGTAGCAAAATACAATATAAAACAAAACAAGACAGTGGAAATACTTAGTAAAGACAGAAGAACACACAAAATTACACGTATTTACAAGAAAACATAAGCAACATTTAAAAAGCATAGAATACATAACAATCACGAGAAGGAGAGTACAGCGAGAGACAAGGGGAGAATGGGACGAGGATGAAAATAAGCCAGGTGAATGAAGAACAGAAGAGGAGACAGATGGCTAACCTACCCGTGTAACCCAGGGTGTCAATCATCAATAGCATTTCGGACATTCGCTGTAAGCTCTTCCAGATGTCTCGACCGCCGAACGTTTTAAAACACATTAACTTACGTCAGTAGGACTGACATATATCCACACATGCCGACCTACGTCGTAGGCGCGAGGTTGTAGCGCTAGTGATGTAATATGATTAATATACGAACTCCGTGCTCGTTGAGTTTCCAGCGATACTTGTCTTCGACCGCTTTGATTTTCTGTCTCTGCTGTTCCCACGATCGGCTTGACAGTTCATCCGGCATCTCCACGTCGTCTGCACATACGACATTCATTTTACAATTTATCGTTCGTTATTAAACACGTGACAGAATGCTACTAATCGCAAGCTTAGATATGAACAACGTAAATGACAACAACTCACTTGATCACTGACAGATAGTTAACGGTGAATATTAAACGTATAGAAATATTGAACCGACTGGCAGCAAGTAACTATATGCCCGTCCTCTCGCCGGCAAATTGTGGGTTTTCGTTAAGACTACGAGTAAATTGAAATTAGGTAAATTATTTAACTGAAACGTATACGTATTTATGCCAGTATGTCCGTCCTCGTAATACTCCGACGGATATGTACGCTGGCCGCGTCGCGTGCTGACCCCTGGTGAGTCACGTCGAGTATGCGAGTGCTCCATTAAGATTAGAAAAACAGACGGCACACTCTATTAACGTTAGAAAAAGATGGGACAGACAGACAGACGAACGGACGGACGAACAGACGCCAGACAGTTACGTTTTTACGCTTACCGCTAGACGCGGCCAACGTAATAAGTAGGCGTACTCATCGAGCTCTGAGTGTCACAAAGTCTACGTCTTCCAGGCGTGGACTAAAATCCCGTCAAGCGAAGGATGCACATAAAACTATGTCATCAGCAACGGCCGCGGAAGCCGCCTTTAGTCGTCGGACGAAGTGTGTGTGTGTGATAAGAATGCAGGATCAAGACGTAATCTGTTCTGTGCTCTATAGCGTCGGCCGGTCGACGTTACTTAATGCCTTTCTGCTCGTCTATCGTCTATCAGCGTCACTAATGACGTCAATAAAAAGTCGACGACTGACGTCACAGGCTACTGCCGCTGACGTGACATCACCGCCCCGCGAAGCAACACGTAAAATGACGTAACCGTCCGTATAAATTTGCGGGCCGTACGTACGTGACTAGCATAATAACAGGTGCGTCTGTTTTTATGATTAGTGGTGTCGTCAGCCCTAGGAAACATGGACGACTTCGCCAGGTTGAGTGCACAAACAACCCTCGTCGTTTTAGATTAAAACATGACATTTGTATGGCGCTTTTTCGTAACTATACACACCTCAAAAGCGCTCAGAACGGAGTTTTACTCGCAACCCACACGCTTATTTACGAATGGAATGAGCCATACTGCCTTTGATCCCAGCTGTAGCGCATTGGTCGATACTCATTTCCCGTCCCGCAGAGGGTAGGAGGCTGAGCTGGCCTGGGTGGCTAGTTACATACCGAGATGGTATGCCCGCCCGTATTCGGGACCGTTCGGGACCCGAATACGGTCACCCATCCCAGTACGAACCGACCGATAGTGCGGCGGCCGGGGATCGAACTCACGACCACTGAGTCTTTCCGACGCCGTAGCCACTAGACTATCGAGCGTCATAACAACAACAGGTCAAAACGACGTGAGCTGCTACGTTATGGCTGCAATAACCAGCCTTTATGGCTTTTGATCTTTTCTTATATAGTCCTTCTAGTGTAATTTATGGTTGGTATGGCAGCAGAATAACGAACGTGTTAATTATGCATGAGAGCGCAAATTGCCTTCATTCCATTTCTGGCGTGTAACTCGTCGACGATGTTCTTAAAATACTCATCATGGCTAGTACGGACTGTGTCATCTGTCGCTCGTATTGCAGTCTTGACGTTCGCAGTCTTGACTTTGAACGATCACGGGTATGAGAGTGATTGATGCAACGATTGCCTCTATATCAGCCTCTGCTGCTATCAACGTCAACGTCGTTTCCGAAAATTTATCTATAAAATGAACATGCCTTATGTCGGAGCGTTGCAAAATACATCAATCAATCAATCAATCAATCAATCAAAATTTATTTTCCAAGTAATAACAAAAAAATGTTATAGCACTTGAAAGGCTACCAGAAAAACATTACGCTCATTAAAACTGGTCGCCTCTACATAAATGCATTAATAAGTTACAGCGTGTGCAGAACAACGCAGCTCTGATCGTTCTCCAAGCGCCACGATCCCACGCCAGCCCGTTGTTGACGATGTTAATTCGCAATCGTTTTGAGAAATTTAAGATCAGCTACGGTGCGGCGGACAACTACCTATGCTGTCTGATATCTGCTAAATGTTGACTTATTCTGACTGTATTGTATATATTTTTCCTTGTCTTTTTGTTTCTTTTCTTGCTACCGTTTTTTGACGGTGAAATAAAGTTATATATATTGGCTGCCCCTTCAGTAGAGGATCGACTACAAAGTGGCTCTGCTAAAGTTCAAAGTCCGAAACACGTCTTTGCCGGCATACCTTCGTCGCCTGATCCAGGATCGACAACTCGGCCAAAACCTGCAATCGGCCACCACGACGCTGTGTCAACCGTCTACGACGACGACATTTGCAAGGCGCGCCTTCCGGTGCTCAGCTCCGGCTGTCTGGAACTCGCTACCGAAAACTGTTATCAGTAGCGACTCTGTCACAGTTTTTTAGTCTAGGCTAAAGACATTCCTTTTCTCCCAGGCTTTCTGTTTTATCATCATTATTGTTATAACGCATGCAATAATCGAGTACTAAAGACTGAATCTAAGGCGCGTGTGGTATGGCAAAGATACAGCGTGTGTTAACATCGAATAAACAGACAGGTTTTTAGGCGAGATTAGAAGAGATGGAAAGTTTGGAGAGATCTGATAGATAAAGGTAAGTCACTCCATACTAAAGATGCGGAATAGCTGAAAGCGCGTCAACCAAACTCGATCGCCGCTGAAGGTAGAACCTTCAAATTCTCATTACCTGAACAAAGGGAACGAACTGCTTGGTATTGCTGGTGTAACAAGTATGTCAGTCCACATTACCGTCGGGCCGAAATGTACGCTGGGCGCGTCGCATGCTGCCTGCTGGTGAGTCACGGCGAATATATGCCGACGGGACAGACAGACGGACGGATGCCATACCGTTACATTACGCGGCTTTCCGCTAGACGCCGCCAGCGTAAAAGTGCAGTTAAGTGCTTGTGCGACTAACAACGACTTATTAGTGACGGTTGCGAGATGTCATTCAGTGCGAGAAGGAACCAGTAACTAGTGTAAGCGACGTAGAAGAGAGAAAACAGAAGTGGACTAGAGAGTAGAGATTCGGTAGATGGATCCGTCTAGTGTGTCTTCGGCTCTAAAGCTAATGAGGTCGTTCAGTTTATGCTGCATGCAAACCGAAGGCACGCCAATCTAACAGTATCGTTAGAGCACCTGTTTCGTTTTATCATCGTCATCGACACTAATTGACAGATCTGTCTATTTCAATTGTGTGGAAGGGGGAGACATTGGCCCCATGTGGCATTTTGCGGGGCGGAATTTCATACACAACATTCCGAAACTTCACTACATACAGGTTGCAAGAGTTTGAAAGGTGGCATTCAAATGTTGAGATGTGCTGATTGAAATGTCTAAGACTCGCGATAAGGATGGTTTTGACTGTGAAAACTATACGCGACGGTTACCGTTACTTCCAACACTGCGTGTTTTATGTTGCGTGAGCGTAAATAGTGTTCATAAACGACAAGCAAGATAAACGTAAAAGAAGAATGCCGAATAATACCAATCGATTTGTTATTTTTCATTAATTTGACAGACGATAAAAATATAACCACAACATAGAGATAGATAACACATATGTGGCGTTCAATTCGTTAGTTCCGTTCTTCAAGATGATAGTCAGCCAAGCGTAGTGATCAAAGACAACCCGGATTTACTTCCTGTTAGCTTCGCCATAATGATAATTGTAGAGCTCTCCGGATTCTCCTTGTGGTGCTGATGTCACCGTTGAACAGACGGTTATTCGTAAAGCTTTATGTTATATTCAGTGCTCGAATTACCGGGAAGGACGGGGGATCCCCCCGTCCACTGCGGTTGTGGACCCCCATGTAATACACTGCGTCGTAGTCTCGGCGCTTTCGGCGCCTCGGTGTTGTCCCTCACTGCTTTTTCTTAGTTCGGCCACTATTGCATGGTAGTATGACAGGAGATAGGTTAGACACCTAATCTATTTTCTCATAAATAATCAGAAGCCGAATTATATGCTGTTGCAGTAATTGCGTAGTCTAGTACTGGGCGAAAACTCACTCGAAAGAAATATTCAGTACTTGCGTCTGCCGCAGCTACGGAAGTCGGACAATCCAGCCGCTGCTCGTTGTCAGTCATGTTACTGTAGAAATTAATTAAATGTCATTGAGCTCATCAAACAGAAGTATCTGGCAACATCAAGGGTGTGCTGCAGACACGCAGCGTACCTCACTACATTGTACATGGGATCTACATGGGTGAAGCTGCCCTTCGAGCCTCCGAACATCCGACTCCTGCTACCCAGCAATGTCTGTATTAAGGGGACGGGTGTTGTGGAAAGAACAGGTCTCATAATTTGCGAGTGCAGATCGGGGTTAACTTGACATTTGCTGCAAACAACGCTACAGGAAACACAGCTGTTAAAACTCAAACTCAGAGACTGGTATACTGACTATGCCAAAATTGCCGACCCGTGACCATAGATGACCCCTGGAGACTCGGTTCTAACTCTGGATTGGACCACACGTTGACGCTGTCCTCAACCGCTGCTGTTTCTACGTCTTCCCAGCTAAGTTTCAACTCTCTCAGGTCGTTTGCAACTGTAAGTTTCTACATTTGCTAAGGTCGACTTGGTTCTTGGCTCAAAATATTCATATTTTTCTTATTTTCAACCCAGCCGACAACTGACAGTGACACGACTACTACATCGTCCCTGAAGAAGTCGTCGTCGTCGGTGTTGTTAATACACAGTGTCAATGATCAGTCACCGTCATCACATCTCTATGTTTTTATTTATGTCTTTGTCTCTCTCACTCTCCGTGTTTGATATGTCCTTTTGTGTATATTTCTGTATGTTTCCTGTCTGTCCTCTGTGTTGTTTTATTGTAATTTCTATGGACCTTGTGTCTGAAAATAAACGATGATGATGATGATGATTACACAACTTTATACAAACATCAAACAATGACTTCGACATTAAGAAACCATAATTTATATTTTACATCTCAGAATAATGATCTTTATACGCAATCACTGTTTACTCAACTTTGCGTAAATTTGCCGGTTCGTTTTGCTCGTTTTAGCTTGGGAGGGAGGCAGTTTTGGTTTAGTGCTGCTTTATACAAAACAAACGCTAGACCAATGATGTGTGATCTATAGATTGGATAAGTGGACTTCCGAATACCAGCAGGCTCCACTGCAGCTGCTACCGTACGTCTGTCTATTTCAGCCGTGATGTACTGTCTGGGCACGCAACGCTCACGTACAATCATTATCACAGCACGATGCGACCTTCAGCAGCGCGCATGCACGTCGAATGCTCGCCTATAATTGTAATATTATATAGACGCGATGATTTAGATCGACATGTTTGAATAATAATATAATGGGAGTAATTACGTCACTACGGACGACGAAATGCGCTGTGTATCACTGGGAGTAACTGTCGAGCTCTGTTTACTGCTGACTCGTGGAAGCCACACTTAGGCCTATGCCCGTATCACAACTGAGATAAAATGTTTTAGTTCAAACATTTTATCTCAGTTGTGATACGGGCATTAATATCACTTTTACGCAAACGTAGGCCTAATCTACCACAGATTATGTCATTTTATAGCGCATCGTCGCTGAAACTTTTCCACCATTGCGCTGTATATATTACGACAGACTGGAAACTACTTAATACGCTGTTTGAAGCAGCAAACTTGTGGCGCGGGTAACGTAGATGTTCTGACAGACTCCACATAGTCGGATCTGCTGTACGAAAAGACCCGACCACTGTGGCCACAGGAAAGGGTGCAATTAAATAAAGGGGCGGGACATTGGACTCAACGTTCCAAAAATTCACGATGCAAGAGTTGCAAGAAATTTGAAAGTTGCCATTGAAATGAAATGTTGCAATGTTCTTATTAAAATGTCTAAGAATCAATAAGGAGTATGAATTGAATATGAAAACCACGCGCTAGTTTCCGTTGCTTCTATCACTGCGTTCTCCAATTAACATGAGTATGTGTAAAATAATAATCACAGAACAGTGTTCTGTTCTTTGCAGTACTCGCTGGATGTTTCATGTCGCGTTATCGCAAATTGCATTCGTAAACTACAAGCGCGATGGGTGGTCGCAACCCCAGTCGAGGGGAGGGAGCGGCGACATAAATGTTTGCCCCTGGGTGCCACGAAGCAGCGCGCCTCCGCTGCCCAACAACCGTATCAATCAGACCAGTAGAACAAAGCAACTCGACTCAAATGCTGCCTCGAAGCAGCCGCAGAAACTGAAGCACATTTACCGGTACGTTGATGTTGATATCGACGCGATAATAATGGCGATTATGTTACACGTCTGTCTGAAATCATACCTTGTTCGGTGATGGAGTCGAGATCGATACAGTTGACGATGACGATCATGTTTTCAGGCCGATGAATGTGAGTGAGGTACCCTGGACCAGCAATCACGTACAAGCACGCACACGCATATACAATCAATCGACTGATTCAGCGTAATTTCAGGCAACATAATAGCTATCCGGGCCTGTAGTACGAGCAACGATAGAGTGAGTGAGTGAGTGAGTAGATTCTTAACGGCACCATCAGCACAGAGTAGGCTATTCGATGCCAGTACACGTTAAAACCAATACAATAAATAAAGTAGACGTGCTGCATGTCCGACTAACTGACTTGCATGCAGCACACCAAAACCTGCCTTACCCGCCTGATCAAACCCTTCCTCTAAAGCAATATCAATACCAGGGCAGGTTGTGATAAGTACACCAGTGTGCCAAATTTCGTAGAAATCGCTCGAACCGCGGCCGAGACATGTGAGTTTTAATATTATTCTAGTTTAGAT
>Ga0209780_1004014_pt1 | contig 11220 bp, 6 predicted proteins | sample WorMetexBAHAMAS2_FD_187384 | JGI IMG/M metagenome (GOLD analysis project Ga0209780, IMG submission 187384) | Marine gutless worms symbiont microbial communities from Max Planck institute for Marine Microbiology, Germany - Inanidrilus exumae... | ecosystem: Host-associated > Annelida > Digestive...
CGTCCGTCCGCGCGTCTCTGTCTGTTTCGTCGGCGCATACTCAACATGACTCACAAGGGGGCAGCACGCGACACCACCAGCGTATATTTCTTACGAGGACGGACATACTCGTTGACGTGTGTGTGTGTTCTATATAATAAACATAGTCACGTGACACTGCTAATGAATACGCAGGAGCAGCTGCTGCACATTCCAGGCTGGAGCTGGCACCAGGTTTCAGCGGACGAGATTGCTTCCGGCGATGAAGATGACGCTAGCGTGGTGGGCGGAGACGAGGTCATCTGTCTGTCAGAACTCAAGCTCGGCTTTATGGCTCAGAACTGTCTCGCTCCGGGAGTCGTCACCATGCTGTCGAACCTCATCTGTATGCGCTCGTACAAGGCACGCTACATTGCACCTCGTTATATATGCACACACCTGTGTTCAAACTGCCTGTTATTCCACAGTATAAATACGAGCCATTCGAGAAATAATCGTTTAATTTTATATCATTTACATATTAAAATAATGACTTAATTTTAAACAATAGGGGCCTAAGATGTAGGCCTATAGTGTTCGATATCATCGATGAAGTTTATACGCAGAGCGCCGAGCATCAGTGGATATTGTACAAAATAATACAAACAAGTATGTCGGTCATCCTTATAGTCGAGACGAAATTTACGTTGGCCGCGTCGCCCTTGGTGAGTCACCGTGAGTATGCCGACAGAACATACAGACGGACGGACAGACGGAGGGACGCCAAACCGTTAGGTCTATATTGCACTTTCCGTTCCATTTTATCTCTGGTTTATTGTTTACAAACAACAAAAGTACCATTGCCAAGGTTCAAGAACAGAACTCTAACAAGCATGGTGTCAAAAACGCCACAGTAAATAAATGACGGCACTGACGACATTTCTAACTGGAAATACGAAAAAACAGTCGATATGTAGAATATAAAAGCAAACTATAAAAGCACAAAGAACAGAACACAATTAGGTTACAGCCTACTTTGAATTTGGATACGATCCGTCCCAGGAATATCACAACTGTCTGAGGCATCGGCAGTTCTGATGTTAATGGATAATAAGTTCCAGACAATCGGTGCATCGATCGTGACTAAAATACTTGTCTAGATGTTTGTTTGTGATGACGTATGTAGCCTGGTAACAAGAAGAAGTGGATGGATGATTACTGCTACGGCGCAGCTCACGAGATCTATGCAGGACGTCATTCGTCGAATTTATCTATCACACCTGCATAAGGTGACCATCCGTCCCGGATTTTCAGGGACAGTCTCGATTTTTAACGACATGTCCCGGTAAAAAATAATAGTTCTTCCTGGACGCTCATTTGTCCCCTCTTTGGCTTGATGTTCCAGATTTGTCCCGATTTCCCCATCTATGCAGGCGCATCGGTGGCCAAAAATTAGCTCAGATTTCATCTGTATATAATGAAAAAATCGTTGGCGGCCTCACGAAGCTCCCCAGACCCCCACGTCGGACCCCCAACGGCTCGGGCCAGTGGCGCTCGCACCCTACGATTCGCGCCTTCGGCGCTCGTCCCGGATTGCGGTGCGCAAATTATGGTCACCTCACGCCTGCATAAGTGCAACGTCTAGTATTTTTAGGTCGCATCGCATGCGTAGCATAGATGCGGCCTATTGCTACAGATGTCTGTGTGTCTGTGTGTTGATGACACTGATGTACTGTGCAAAAACGGCCGAACCAGTCAAGATGCCGTTTGGGGACTTACTCGTGTGGGCCCAAGAAACCATGTATTAGTTGGGTCGAGATCCCACTATGGGAAAAGGCAATTTTGGAGGTAAGTAAAGTAAGTAAGTAAACATAAGTTTATAGAGTGGCTTAAATAACAACGTTACTACAAGGACCACTGTAACGATGCCAGACAAGCAGTCAGAGAATCAGGTGTGAATACGATAGTTGAAAAAGATGAGTCTTTAGTTGACGCTGGAAAGACCGCAGTGATGACGATGAGATGACGGCCTCTGGCAGACTGTTCCAAACTTGAGCTGTAGCAACCGGAAAGGCTGCCAACAGTAGATGGGCGGTATGACCAGGCGGCTGGTACGTGCTGACTGCAGAGCACGCCGACCAGGTAGGTCCGTTGAAAAGCACTGGAAGTCTCTGCTGCGGTGTACGCAGCAAAAGGGATCGTTATCATTCAGTCCTCAATAACGGCACGATGCGTGCTATGCGGCCTTTCGTAAACGTTTTGACCACTCATTTTGTATTACTTCCCAATACGTATAGGCTTAATTGTCTATGAAATGCATTTGATAGACTATCTAATCACTTTGGTATCTGTCTGTGTGTATGTCTGTCCACAAATCGGTTGTCGAACGATTACGTCCGCAATTCTTGACCGATTTTCACCAAATTTTGCATGCCGCTCGGAAATTTGGTTGTTTCGAAGGCTGTAGTTTCTTAGACGAACCGGAAGTAGATTACAGATTTTAGAGATGTGCAAAATCCGATTTTGGCAGTTTCGCGATTGTGGTGGACATATTTTCCCAATTCCCACGGATCGTCACAAAAACCCCAACTGCCATATAACTAATCAGCGTTGACTTTGTACTCGGTGGTCAACGAAACCGGAAATAGAATTCGGATTTTAGAGAGGTGCAAATTTTGGTTTTAGTATATTTCATCCGCTCTAGAACGATGACGTATAGGCAATTCTTTACTATTTTCCATGTAACTTTACTTACGGCTTGGAAATGTGGTCGGCTAGATGCCTGTTATTTGTGAGACAAACCGGAAGTAGATTACCGATTTTACAGGTGTGCAAAGTTCATTTTTTTACTTTTGCGATTGTGGTGGACGTATTTTCTCACGGATCGTCACTAAAACCCGAACTGAGATATAAATAATCAGCGTTGACTTTGTAGTCGGTGGTCAGCGAAACCGGAAATAGAATTCGGATTTTAGAAAGGTGCAAATTTTGGTTTTGGTATCGATTTCCGGTCTAGAACGATTACGTACGCAATTCTTTATCATTTCCATAAAACTTTGCGTACGGCTCGGAAATGTGGTCGGCTAGATGCCTGTTGTTTCAGAGACAAACCGGAAGTAGACATACAATTATAGAGGTGTCCGAATTCCGATTTTGGCAGTTTCGCGATTGTGATGGACATATTTTCCCACGGATCGTCGCAAAAGTCCGACATGAGTTAAAACTAATCAACGTTGACTTTGTACTCGGTAGTCAAAGAAACCGGAAATATAATTCGGATTTTAGAGAGGTGCATATTTCGTTTTCGGTTTCGTTTGTCCTTAAAGGATTACGCATGTAAGTCTTTACCTGATATCACAAAATGTTGCATGCGGCTGCGAAATGTGGTTGGCTAGTCAACTATTGTTTCTGTGACAAACCGGAAGTAGATATCCGATTTTAGAGGTGCGCAAATTCCAACTTCGGCAGTGTCGCGACTGTAGTTGCCACGTTTTTCTACGAATTTTGGCCGTTTCGAGGTTGTATTTGATAGACCCGAGTTTCATAGAACACAACAGTGCTTGGTGAATAATAAACTTGGTGTAAAGAGGCAGCGTCACAGCAAATTATATCGTATTGCATGCCTATCCCCTTTGGCACAAATACGCTACGACGCCAAAATACACTGTGTATCAAAAAGGTTCCCGACATTTTAGCTATAACTTGTTGTAAGGTAATTGTGGATGTAAACATTTTTCGTCATTAAGAAGGATTACCCTGCGATTTCTGTATCACCACAACTAAACTTCTATTATTTTTTCGTTTAGCCTATGACAGTGGACCATTCCCATGGAGGATCTCGACCCAGATCTAATACATGATCGCTTATTATCAGCTGACATGATCGTTGTAATGTGTATAATTCAACTTGTAGCTTGTGTTTGACGGAGTTCGGGATTCTGCTGGTGGCTGTCAGCTCTCATGGCGGCAATTTTCGCGTCAACCCGGGCAAGAGTTTCGTCATTCAGCAGGGCTACATTGGCTTCTTCATAGCGCAGGGACCGAAAGAAGTTCACAGGCAAGTCAGTGATGATGATGATGATGCTGATGATGGTGAATTCTACGAATTTGTCGTCATCGTTGTTACCATCGTTGTCAGACAGAGTCAGAGCCGCTAGGGTGACAGATCGGCGATGTGGCCTTTTGCCAAATTACTTTGCATTGTTTTCTTAGATGTTTTAAATTGTTTTCATGTTGTACACATTTCGTTCTCATATATTTAATGTTTTTAATTCATCGTCGTCGTCGCTGCATAGCCGCCGGCGTGGGTAGGGCGTTGTCTGTCTGTCTGTCTGTTTGTCCGCTCTCTAAAAGGAAAACGGCTTGAGCTATCAACAAAAAAGTCTGTAGACATACAATCCATGGCAGGACCTCGGCATGCACGGACCTTAAGGTCAAAAGGTTAAAGGTCAAATTCTAACCCTAAGCCTCGGGTTAGGGTTTTAACTTTTGCGATGGGGATGGGCCGGGATGCGGAGCAAAGTGAGTGTGCATGTCGATACGAAGTCACATTTCTTTAGTTTTGTTCTCGTTTAGCTTTAGTTGACCTACTCGTTTTTTCTGAGCTACTCGGTTTTTGTTTTTAGTTTTTCCTAATTTTTCGTTTCTGTGCCGTGTGCTAGATTAGTATCGTATCATATCGTATCGTCATCATTGTCGTCAACACTATTATTAGGCGGCATCGCAGCAGTAGCTATGCGGCCTATTGCTACAGGCGGAGTAGCGCGGTCTGTCTGTGTGTCTGTCTGTCTGTTGGTCACGGTCGTGTCGTGAACCCAGCAAAACGGCTGAACCGATCGAGATGCCGTTTGGGTGGAAGAGCTAGGCAGATTCATGTGGGCCCAAGGAACCATGTATTAGATGGGGTCGAGATCCCCTCGGGAAGGGGCAATTCTGGGGTTGTCCGACCCATTGAAAAACATCGGGAGTCTCTGCTGTGAAGTACGCAGCAAAAGCGATCATTCAACATGACAGCGAGACTGCCGCAACCGACTGCAATACTGCTGAGTGATCCATGTTATTTTACATTGTTCTCGTGAAAAATCCGCCCCTGCGATGCTGCCTTTTGTCAAAAAGTTCTTTAACCATATGTTAACTTTTGTTGCTGCTGCTGCTGCTGCTGCTCATCTTCTGTGTCTGATTAATGACGCAGAGTAACTTGAAAATGTCGCTGTAAGCTTAGACAAAGTGAATGGATATTGTATAGGGCTGTGCCCCGTTATACGAGTACCGGAGCTATTGGTGCAACAAAACAAATCGAGTAGGATTTTGTCACTCGAGTACTCAGTACATAGAATATGAACTATGGGCTACAGAACGACATTGCTCAGTTACCGATTTACAGATTTAGGCGTAAATTGTCGCTAATTTTCGTTATAAAAATCTGAAACTTTTCTTTTGAAACGCGTACTTTAGGGATGTCACAGCCTTTGATAATGTTATAGGCATTATAAATAGTAGATCTACCCGGTACACAAATTCTGGTGTGGTTTTCGTCTTACTGTTGAGCGGGGTCTAGGTCTAACAAAGTTTCGGTTTCAGGCAAGTAATCGCGTACTTGTTCCTTTACTCGACGAGTACTCAGTTGGCACAGCCCTATTTTGTTGTGCAGCGTTGCGAGCTACCGAAGAGGAAGTCGATTGGATGAGCAACAGCCGCTAGTCTCACTCGATACCAAGGGCCGGTCTTCAACAGCAGGTCGATTAAAATAAATCTCTCCGTGTGGAATGTCTGATTTTAACTCACTTAGAGTCTAGGTAATCGACGCATATTGTACGCTACGTGTTCAGACTTATTCACGCTCTATTTTGTTAAACAAGTATGTTCGTTTCTCCTTATTGTCGGACCAAAATGTACATTGGCCGGGTCTATGCTGCCCCCTGGTGAGTCACGATGAGTAAGCGGACGGGACAGACAAACAGACAGACAGACGGACGGACGACAGACCGTTACATTACGCTTTTCGCTATGAACGCGACCACATATGATAAATGACAAGTAATCAAAGAATTTTGACAAAAGGCCTCATCGCCATCTTGTCACCCCTCGCGGCGGCGAATGGATTCGTCCGACCTTTACCCCCATCTAATACATGTTTCCTTGGACCCTCGTGAGTCAACCCCCCAAACGGCATCTAGATCGGTTCAGCCGTTTTTGCGTACACCGCAGTAAAGTCTCTCAATGCTTATCACTGGGGCGGACAACCTTCAAAAATGTATCTTGCCCTTGGGAATCTGAACTCCCAATTGATACGTGGTTCCTTGAACCCACCTGAGTAAGCCGCCATAAAAATGGCATCTCGAATCTCGATTGGTTCAGCCTTTTTTGCAGGGCTCGTGAACGTGACCAACAGACAGACAGACAGAACGACCACGCTACTCCGTCAGTAGCAATAGGCCGCATCGTGCTACTATGCTGTTGCAGAGTCCGGCGACGAGGTTTCTGTGGACTTTGTCAGCATCGTGCCTGAATTATCGCAAAACAGGTATGCCATCGTTGAAGCGCTGATTGTTCTGTAAAAGTTACTTTCCTGTGCCATTAAAGTATTCTTAACACGAGTACCATGCACACTTCTGGTTAATGGAGTCAGTGTGACGAAGCTAAAGACTGCAATCTATATTGAACATACACAGTTAAAGCGTAAATAATTTATGATTTTAAAGTATTTTAAATGAAGCCTTGAAAGTTCTGTGACAAACTTTTAGTATGATTATACATGCACCATCAGCATGTCCAGAAAAAATGTGCCATTACACTGTTAGTCTCTTACTTCAAACTTCGCTAAATGCTAACCAATGTTCAAAATTCTATTACTAGCTTTGCATTGTGATCGTCTGTTGATTTTAATACATTAAAAATTAGACAAATACAGACTACAGGTGAATTTCATGTTAAACAGTTAGTTTGCAAGGATTTCACTGTTATCTTTTGTTTATAAAAATTGTAATTATTTCATTAATAAACTATAATAATAAATTGAACTATTAATGTTTCAACGTCATTTTGTGACTTTAATGTTATATATTTTACCTGTTCCATATGGAAATTTAGGCATATTGTATCTCAGGAAGTTAGTTGGGTGTTAAGTAAGAGTACTAATATATTGTAACATTTGGAGGAGTTGGGAAACAGATGGATTTAAGCCAGGTGTGAAAGAGTGAGATAGATTATGGATGATGAGAATGAATCGACAAAAAGATGATATGACACGTGCAAGAAGAGATAAGTCAGAGATCCAAATGAATCTATGCCCCCCCCGCCTTTACTCGGACATTATGTTCCCTCTCCAGCTCCTCTTGCGGTGTCGAGGCAGCCGATTTAACCATAGGTTCGTTCAGACAGACGCACCACGCAACACCGCGCCGCGCCGCGTCCTGCCTGAACACACCTCAGAGCAAGTTACGTCAAGAGTTCGGAGTGTCGCGCTTATTGGTCTTCTGCAGACGTTGTCAAGCTTTCACCTGTTCGTGATTCCACTGTTCCTCCTCCTGTTTTTTCCACCTACCTCGTCGTCTGTGGTCTACCTTGAATCACTTCAGAACCGGTCAGCGCTGTTGTGCAGCAAACCTCGCCCGTTAACGTTGATTGGTTGCGTGGCACAGTGGTAGAACGTCGGTCTTTGGCCAGCGAACTTTCCCTGTCCTGCTCTCGATTTGTATTTGACGGGTGACCATTTACGTGGGTGAACCGTCCGCTATAGGTCAACCAACCAGGCCAACTCAGCTTTTTATCCCTTCGGGATCGATAAATGAGTACTAAGCTGCAATTGGATGTCTGCTACCTCAGTTAGGGGTGGCGCCATCTGGTAAACGCTTACGAAGAAAAGACAGGCATGGTGTAATTTAGGCCTATAGGTAAAACTGTGTGATTCATGTCTGAGCTCTTTGAGACTATGCGTAGTATAAATGGCGCTCTATATAAATGCTCTTCCTTTCCTTTCCTTCCCTCTCTCTCGACCTGTGTCTGTAGAGCTTCAGAGCAGACTGTTAATCACGACTTTGACAACTGTCCATTGACCTGCTCTACATCTGGCAGACGATGATGCTATTGCTTGGCTCGACATGAACGAGAAGAAGAAGATGTAGTAGATAAACTCGGATGAGCTTGATGGAACGATTTTGGGGTTGACTCCGAAGACAAGATGGTGCATATCGAAAGCAGCGATCTTTTAGTTTTAACGAGAATAACGTTGGCGGTCGAGAAAAGATGATAAGAGACGACTTGAGCCCAGTCAACACCAGCAACGAAGTCGTAGGCCTACATTGTCGAATGCTGCAAGTCGAACGATTCTTTCGCCAAAGTCGAATGTTGCTTCGACACTGTTTTCAAAAACGGCAACAATGTCGAAGCAACATTCGACTGTGTCAAAAGGACGAAATTTTACGATAAACTCGTTCGATACTGTTGCCGTTTTGGGCAACAAAGTTGAATATTGCTTCGACAAAGTCGAACGTTCTTTCAACCGTGTTGCCTGTTGCTTCAACATAGTTGCTGGTGTGGACGGGACTTTTGTGAATGCTGCGAGGGGATTAAACAGAGATGATATTATGTGAAGGCCGAGAAGTGGCTGAATGAACATTGTTTGGTCGTATGAGTGAGTGGGTCTGTTATGGCGTCGCAGGCTGGGTGACGGGACGCTATTGGCTGACGAGGCAGACGCTGAAGACGGCAACAACAACGACAGAGACGTGTTCGACTGTACCAACATGTTTCATTGGTGTCCGGCACCGAGCTTCCATACCGTCGTACTGGTATAGCATGTTTAGGATTTGCTTTCGGGTGTTACGTTGTCCTACAGGCTATAATCTCTCGAACGGGCGCAGCGGCATTGCAGATCAGATCATTAATCTGCTTTTGGATCTTTTATCGAAGCAAAATGTGGTTTACAACATTTGTCTTGTTGACTGGAAACCGTGAATTCAGTTTCCAGTCGTACTGTTGTATCGAATTATATGTGAAACAAATAGTCTCAAAATTTCGACGAAAGGCCGCATCGCCGGGGCAGTTTTCCACGGGGGACAAGTTAACGTGACACCGGCCAGTCGGGAGCAATGCAATCGGCTGCAGCAGTCGCGCTGGTGCCGTTATTCATTATTCAATGGACCGGACAACCCTAAAAATTCCCCTTCCCATTGGGTGATCTGGACTCCATCCATGTTTCGTTGAACTTGGACCTACCCAAGTTAGCCCCCAAACGACATCTCGATCGGTTCAGCCGTTTTTGCAGGGCTCACGAACGTGACCAACAGAGTGACACAGAGACATACCGCGCTACTCCATCCGTAGCTGCTATGCGGCCTAAAGTTGACAACACGTGCCAAAGTTTGCCTGCTGTCTGTTATGTTACGTCCATGCGGTAAGGCTGGCAGTGACTCCCAATGCCAAAATTTAGGGGGTGGGCAAAAACTCGCCAACCGTTCTCAGCCGTTTCTGTGCCAACGATCACCAAATTTGGACGGCATGTAGAAGAGTCCCTGTAGATTGGCAAGTTTTTTCCAGATTGTCGATATCGCCTTCTCTGTGACAGGTCCGCCGGTCCAGTGGCCTGGAACGCACTACCAGACTAGCTGCGAAGTCTACTATTGACATTGACATTGACATTCTGAGTCCGTGCGGTAGATTAACCTGTCTCCTTCAGCTTTTCGGCGCACGCTAAGCATTGAGCGTATACAGGTCGGCTTGTGATCACGATTATACAACTAGAAAACACAGGCAGTCGTATCGACATGCAGACCCACGCCGGCAGGCGGCAGCAACAGCACGCATCACTAGCACTAGCAACTGCGGCGGTTTTCGTAACCGTGTGACCTAGACCTTTGACCTTTTGACCTCTGGATCAATGCATGTCAAGCGACTACTACCAGGCCAACTCAGCCTTTTATCCCTTCGGGGTCGATAGATAAGTAGTAAGCTGCAATTGAATGTCTCCTACCTCAGTTAGGGGTGGCGCCATCTGGTGAACGCTTACAAAGGAAAGGAAGGCATGGTGTATTTGCAGGTAAAAATGTGTGATCCATGCCTGAGCGCTTTGACATATACATAGTATACAAATAGCGCTATATAAATACTCTTCCTTTCGTTTCATTTTTCCTTGACTATATAGTAATTATGTGTACCAAGTTTGGTCCTGATAGCTCAAGTCGTTTTCCTTTTAGAGCGCGGACAAACAGACAGACGCGACTGAACGCCCTACCCACGCCGGCGGCTATCAGCCGGCGTGGGTAGTGATAGGCGTGGTGTGAAATTGACGGCGACCGTTGTGTACGTAGGACAGTCAGTCGGCGCTCGATGAGATGTTCTCGGAGCACGTGATCTTCGTTCTGTGTGCCGGCAGCTACTCGCACGAGATCGGCCTCGTCAACTTCGTCCGGCCGCTGAGAACCAGCTCGCTGCTCACTCACCGGCTGCGCGACATCGTCTTCTACACGGACCCGGCGTTCGTCGAGGCCGAGTGGAAGACCATCGCCAACTTCCCGAGACTCTTCGTCTATCCGGTCAGACTTAGAGCACGCCCGCTTTGTTGCTTACCTTCTCACCTTGATCTTTGACCTTTAGACCTTGGACAACGGTCATACATGTCCGGTTACCTGATCAACCCCCTCCACCAAATTGGTAGATCATTTGCGAATCCGCTCTTGATTTATGAGTTATGACGTTTTCCGAACAACATCGTCCGCAGGCAAGATGACGTGTCCCACTTGACTTCGTTTCAGGCAGGCCTGGGTTTCTTCCAGTTGCATAATTATAGTTACCCACGCCGACAGATATTACGAGGTAGGTTTTTCATCGTCGTGCGTCCGTCCGTTTGTCTGTCTGTCTGTCACACGCCTGTATTATACCAAAACCCTAAACATATGATCACGCAAACAAGGCCGTACGATATCCCGGGGACTCTAGTTTTCTGATGCCAAAGACCACTGCAAAATTTCAACCGAGTCACCCCCAACGGAGGCGCCAAATAGAGGTGGAATATGGTATGTTAAAATCGGCGATCTTCGACCAATATCTCGACATATCTTAGAAACGGTGCAAGGTAGGGACACAGTTACTGTGACTAATAGGAACTCGTATACGCTGTATCGAATGGTGCTTTTTTCAGTGACCTTGAGTGAACTCTAACTACCCAACCCACCTTATTCTCCACATTTTGCATTGCCTTTCATATCTCCGTAGTGAGTAGCCGTTGGACATGGAGACTTCAAATTTGGTGGGCTGGTTAACTGT
>Ga0209780_1004015_pt1 | contig 11220 bp, 8 predicted proteins | sample WorMetexBAHAMAS2_FD_187384 | JGI IMG/M metagenome (GOLD analysis project Ga0209780, IMG submission 187384) | Marine gutless worms symbiont microbial communities from Max Planck institute for Marine Microbiology, Germany - Inanidrilus exumae... | ecosystem: Host-associated > Annelida > Digestive...
ACTTGCACATAGCATTAGGATTTGAACAGCTATGAACATCTATAGAGTAGGCTAGAGACAGTTTCCGGCAGTCGCTTATCATCTCCGTCATGGAAAGCGACTTAAAATTCAAATTCCATCCATCCATTTTTTTCAGTGACACATTTACGTGGCAGTATATTGTACGTGTACGGGTTTCTTTTGTTGATTTTGTTGGCTTCATGTATAGAAATTCGGAACTCAACAGCTGAAACGATGCTCATTATTTGATCACTACCTAACACTATTTATATATACGGTGACCAAACACAGGACGCATTTTCAAGTAATGGTCTGACAAAAGTGACATGTGACAAATGCTCGCATAAATTATGTCGTGCCTGCGAAATGACTTGTCATTACATACACGTTTATCGATTTTACTTGCATACGAACTTATTTAATGTCACAGTGCGTTTTGCATATCGGGGCGGCCTTTTGCCTCTTTATGGACAAGCCAACAAACAATTGGGGGCGAAGCTGTTCTGTCGCCAAGCTCAAGCTCTGCTGTATAATTTGTCGAATAGCCGACGACGGTGACTGTTGGTCTGGCATCACACGACGCAATGGCCATGCGTTGCGGACTTCCGTGGCATAATCGCACGCGCTCGGCGGAGATAGTCACCCTGTCAACGCGCCTTGGTTGTTCTGTTCTGTAGCCGTCCTCGATCCGAGGGTTGGCTACTCCATGGACGTACTTTCTCCATTTATCTCTGTCCTCTGTCATTTCGATAAACTCTTTCACCAACAGTCCTGTCCACGTATTGACTATTGAGGTTGTCCATCCAGGCCATGCGTGGTCTTCCTCACCTGAGTGCACCTGACATTGTTCCTTGCATTATCTCTTTCTCCGGGCAACTCCCTTGTTTCCTCATGCATGTGACCGTAGTATGCTAGCTTCCTTGCTTTGACAGTGTCTAACAGTTCCCTGTTTACTCCAGCATTGTTAAGAACCCACTCATTTGTTTTCTTTGTTGTTCACGAAACCCGTAGAACCTTCCTCAGCCCTTACATCTCAAAGGCGTCAAGACGTGGCTTGGCTAATCCCGTTGAAATATTCAAATGGCAACATGAAAAATCCACGGCGGGACTCTGGTTGTCCTCCGGACTGCCTTCACGAACTACTACCCGGACCGCTTCTTCTGAGCTACTCGGTTTTTGTTGTTAGTTTTTCCTTATTCTTTCGTTTCTGTGCCGTGCACTAGATTAAGCTGGCCATCTCGTCAGCTTTTGAGCGCACGTGAATCTACCGTATCGTATCGTATCGATGAAAAACAAGCCCTAACTCTATATTAGCCAGCCACTGCGCAGTGGCTTTCAATGAATGCATTTTTCATAGTCACATCGCTTTCGAGCGATTGCGCCCGGTGTTAGGCAGTTTTTACGTCCGAGCGATTCGCTCCGCGTTTTATTAACTCCAGACGAGATCAGTCCGACCGCTCCGACTTTGCTCTGACCGAAACTCGACGGCGGGCCACGCCCATATGTTAGCGGCTAAATGCAGAATGCGAATTCTATGGAAAAGCATGTTGTGTTTTGGTCAGATTTAGTCATGTTTATATAAAAATGTCTCTGATGTGATAGCTTTCCGTAATCCGTATTTTGTTACATAAATGAATTTAGCATTTACGCACGAGTGTTTCCGGTCTGTTAAACTGTTTACCGTGACGTTCCCACATCTTCACACAGCGAGAGACGTACTAGTTCCCAGTCATCATAATATAATTCCGTACCCCATCTCGGCTTGGGGACAGACTGCGCCAGCACCAGATAGGAGTGGGGACAGACGTCTGCGATCAAAGATTAGTCGGGCCAGAAGATGAATCGTAATCGTACCATCAGACGAATGATACAATTGCCGTGCGTTCTCTTGGCCGCCAACTGGCGGATAAATTCAATTGATTAGTAATAAGCACTGATGTAGTACTGGAGTCTGACCGCCTGTTGTATAGCCTGTCTCTAGTCAATATTTTTGAACTCGGACTGAATGGTATCGACTACATCAACCGATGACTTTTTGAATGTCATGCCACGGACGTAGACGAAAAAATAGGACTGTCCGTTTGATTACGTTGGTACGATGAGCTCTATAAACGAAGTATTAAGTAGCGTTCTCACTGACGAACAAGGGACGGTCTAAAAAATCTAGCATTGCTAGATGTTCAAACATCCAGCAATGCTGGATTTTTAGACCGTCCCTCGCGTTCGTAAGCATTGGAACGCTTGCGAACGCATGCAGTGCGCATGCGAACACGTCAGTGAGAACATTACTTTAGTTTACATGCTGGCTTAAGTAGCATTCTCACTGCGGCCGTAACGTGCACGATACGCGCGCGTTACGTACGTATCTTGCACGCTGCGGCCGCAGTGAGAATGCTACTTTATCATGATTGTGATGCACCCTCGGTCTACTAGTAGCAGGCGCAACTGATACAAATATACCTCAGTTACAGCTGCTGTTAGTCTATTACTGACACTACGTAGTAATAACGGTACGTTATAACGGTAATATCTGTGTCTTCTGCCCTTGACTTTAGGCCATTAAGACCTTTTGGCTGTTCAGTTGTTTATCATCATAAGAAGTCTTCCGGAGTCTGACAAGATAAGCCAACGTGCAAAATGTCGAGATCGAAAGTCATTCATTTCAGAAGTTATTGTTCGGACACAGACAGACACACACACCGCACCAGTTGCTCTATCTGAATCACTAGAGTGGTGGGTGACGTGGTGCAAACGCTCCGAGCGCGATCGCCAAAAAACACTACCAGAGTCTGACCCTAAGTTGACGCCGACTGTAGTCGCATTCAACCATCATTATTACGATGTAGCCGCGTGGCTCGGTAGTCTAGTGGTTAGGGCGTCGGACTTGCGACTCATTGATCACGAGTTCGATCCCAATGTGTGATCCCTCCTTAACGCGTGCCATTCTGAGCGCTTTTTCATGGGCAGACATATAAGTGTGAAGTTAAAACTATTTAGACTACGTTCTGTGACACGGAAAAAATAAATATATATTTAGTGGGAAGGGTTTGAACCCCCTAATCTCCCCTCTGCGTGCGCCACTGGTCACCGTGACTCAACAGGGGGCAGCATGCGACGTGGCCAACGTGCATTTTGGCCCGACGATTAGGAGGACCGACTGATACTTGTTCTAAATCTTTCGGCGGGTATTTCGATGCTGTCGCATTTTGCGATAGCGTTACACAACAGGAGCTCAGCTATAATAAACTGGTTGGGCGGCCGATCGTGGCATAGTGTGAGAGCCGAAGGTTTTCTATGGACGTAGGCTTTCAATTGTTGATTTGACGGACTTTATTTTTTGCCATTTCAGTGGACGCCAGCTTTCATTACAGGTAAGATCTCCCTTCCCGTACGGGGCGGATCCGTACCCCGTTGGTTGCGTGGCACAGTGGTAGAACGTCGGTCTTCGGCCGGCGTACTTTCTCTGTCCTGCGCTCGACCTGTAGCTGACGGGTGACCACTTATGTGGGTAAACCGTCCGCTATGGGTTAACCAACCAGGTCAACTCAGCCTTTCATCCCTTCGGGGTCGATAGATGAGTAGTAAGCTGCAATTAGATGTCTCTTACCTCAGTTAGAGGTAGCGCCATCTGGTGAACGCATACGAAGGAGAGGCAGGCATGGTGTATTTGCAGGTAAAACTGTGTGATCCATGTCTGAGCGCTTTGAGATATACATAGTATATAAAAGGCGCTATATAAATACGCTTCCTTTCCTGTCCTCTTTCCCGTCTAATACAAACAGCTGTCATCAGTGACGGCATTCATACAAAAATCAGCTTGATCCGTTTAAACATTGAGCCGCAGTAGGCGACGTCAACATCGCACACACACACACACACACACACAACCCATGGGATAAGCCAAACCTTTACCATGGTCGACTAAAAAATTAAGACGAAACTTGAAGCCTGTGGAACACGATGTCGGTATAGATTGCGTTAAAATATTGGCGTTTATAGCAAGGTACGACCATATGGCGCTATACAAATATGTTTCATTATTATTATTATTATCATTATAAATGTGGGGGGCTATTTCTGGATGGATCAACATAAATATAGGGAGCGCGCAAAAACTCAAGGTATATGTAAGGAGCAGTCTTTCTGTAGTTAATTTACACGACGTGTGGACAGCGGTGAAGCTGGCAAGGGTGTCCGAGGGTTTAACCCCCCCTCCCCAGCTACCACCAAAGTGACTTATGAGATTTTCATAAATCCGACAACAAATTTTTTGACATAGAGGTACCGCCCTCTACACATCACGGTATGAATCGTAAATGCTTAAAACCTTTCACCAAAGTCCATCCTAATAACGCTAATTCAAAAAACATCGTCATTTTCTGGGAGATTTCGTCCCCCAGACTCCCTACAGGGGCTTTGGACCCAACTGGGGGACTTCTGTCCCCAGACCTCCTACACTGGACCCCCAGCTAGCAAAACCCACCTACGCCGCTGCTTGTGGAGCAACGACTTCCACAGTATATGGCACGTTATAGGCCTAGTGCATAGACAGTGCATGGGGGACAACCTGGGGCAAGCCCAAATTCTGGGGCCATGGCTCCCATGCACCACCGTAAACGCCACTGCGTAAAAGAGGTGAGATGCGGCCGAGGTGTACCGCAGCTTAGGCCTAATGTCACGTGACTGATAATCCGTGAGTTATGTTTGGTTGTACCGCTTCCGGATTAGCGCACTCGAGGACTGTTTATTTTGCACTGTGCAAATGCGCTCGTTATTGTTACTATTAATATTATTATTTGTGTTGTTTTCTACGGTGCCACACATGGCAGGTTTTTGTTCGATTGTGAATGCGAGTGTAATGCCGCGATCGAAAGTGCACAATGCCCGGCATTCATCAGGTTTGGACTTGGGAAATGACACATTAGGCCTCGTTACCAACATTCTGGTAATTTTTAGTACCTCTAGGGCAGTTAAAAAGGTCCATATTGTTAAAGCAAACAATAAGAAAACGAACAAAGCTGGATCATTATTCGTCCGGAACGCAGATAATCAAAGCCTCGCGGAAAGGCGCCAAGTTAAAGCGTTAAAGCCTTATTATTATTATTATTATTATTAATTTATTATTGATTTTGTTTAAATAAATAGTTGAGATCAAATAAAGTAATCAAACTAATAAAAAACGGTCGTTTAATTCGATAACTGGTACATGGCTAGTCACAAAATCTTTTTTGGTGGGTCAGCCAATGAAAATCGTTTATCAAGTGGTAGCTTGCTAACACAAAACTGTTTTTTACAATATCGACGTATTGCTAAGCCTGACGTACACGAACAATGCAATCATGCCGTGGTAAGCTTAGTTGTGGACCACCTAATGGAGACGGCGACTTGCAGAGATTGCGAAGAATCAACAGCAATAGGAAGTGACAGAAACTGATTGATCTCAAACATTCCACCTAACATACACGATGCATCGGAAAAAACACTCTTTGCGTCAAACTTTCAATAATACCATATAGTTATGGTATTATTGAAAGTTTGACGCAAAGAGCGTTTTTTTTCCGCTGCATCGTGTACGTTAGGTGGAATGTTTGAGCTCAATCAGTTTCTGATATTTCGGCGCCAGCTGCCTTTTTGTTTACGGACATAATTACGCTTATGGGTTTTCCATTAATTTCTATTTTCGTTATTCTGTGTAAGATTTCAAAAGATTTCAGTATTAAATAAAAATAGTGTTTGATTTGTTAGGATAAAAGGGTGTTTTGTGTTCGACGGCCACCCGGTGCAATCCACTCGACAGTTGCTTGTATTACAGAATGAATACCGTGTGAATTATTATGATGAGGCGTAGGGCCAATGTACGATTGTGAATAGCACATTATGCCTGGAGCCACAATTACGTTTTGACAATATTCACACAATAATTACGTGCTTGAAGATTTTTCTGTGAAAAAAAAATTACTTTTTAAGCGGAATTCTTTATAAGGAGTGTTAAAATGTCTCATCCATTATTTTGTCATTTATTTTATTTCTATATCATTCATCATTTTCGTTTAAAATAATTATGTGCCTGTCGTAAAAGATTCGGTCTTGCGCCATCGTTTAGTGCACAAGTTTATTACGTTTTTTGCGCTGTTTTAACGGCGCACCCGGCAGCTTATCTCTATCGTTCAGTGTCTGCTTCGGCTTGCGTGCAGGTTATTTAGGAACAAGAAATTGCATGTCGTCAACTTGCAACAGCTCAACTCTGACCGCTAAAAGTTGCACGCATCAGTATAATGAAGATTCTATTCGCAGCATGCAGGCAGGGGCGAATGTGCTTGGGGGCAGGATACGAACAGCGAAGCTCCACAAACGTGTCTAACGGTCTCTTCTGAATTTTTAATATTCCGGATAAACGGTACAGTCGAAGACAATTTGAGCACAGGCGGAAACATAATGAAGCAGGGAATATTGTGTCCCCCAGTATATTACCTAGGCTATACGCAGAGGGAAATCTCTCAGTATTTAATCTTGGTCTCCAGCGGTTTCCTACTATATAAAACTAATTTTGATTCACGTGCCTTTCGTTCTGCCACTCCTTCTGTTTGGAATTCATTACATCATCCTGTCAGGGCTTCTTCTACTCTATCTTCCTCTAAACGAGCTATCAGAACTCAATATTATCAGTCTTTCTTCCATCCGTCCCTCCATTAGTCGTCTGCAGGCTGCATCCGCACCTCCGATTCCACCTTAGACACTGGCGCGTTACAAATTTTTATTTGTATTTATATTAATCATAATTGTCCTAATATTCGTCAACACGACACCTGCTTTTTAAGTTAGTAAGTAAGTGAGTAAGTAAGTAAGTAAAACGCTAGAATGGTCCAACTGCAATTATAAACAATGACAGTTTGACCACTCTATTTCTAGGAGGCTTATTTGTCAAGAGCCATTGGTCACATAAATTAGAATCGGAGGGGCTGGAGTTTGCCGTTAGCTATACCCGGTATTCAAAGCTGATTGGAAAAGGTGTGTTTTAAAGTGGTGCCGAAACAAGATAAATGTATCGGACGAACGGACTGTGTATGGTCAAGATACATAAAAATGAAGGTTTCTAAGTGTAATAGTACATAAAAACATTTGCTGGAAACCGTTGAAGCGCTTCGCCGATCTCGTTGGCGCATTGACCACAGTGAATTTGAGCCATATAAACAAAGGAAGTCAGTAAACCATTTGTAAATTTTGGTGGCAAATTGGGGATGGGGTGGGGCCCTGTCTCCGTGACCCGCTGCTGTAGGAACACGTGCTACCAGAATTAAGCACTAAAACGCGCACAGCGTACGTGCCTTGAGCTCAGATTCGGATTAACCCTGTTAAGTACAGGGGCGACATCTTTAGTCTTTTAGCCGATAAAATGTTGATTAAGCTGCCTGGAGCATTTGGGAACTGCCGTGTTGGCTGAATGCTGAACGGTATAACTGGTATTTCCGATCTTGCTACAAGTTTTTTTTTATTTTAATGAAGGCGAGGAAATATCTTGACAGGCCAATTTTGCAATTTTGTTCGCTGTGTTGAGTGCAAGAAACAACAGTTTTAAACAGTCATCGTCAAATCACCATCATCATCATGATGATTGTAGTAGTTTATTATTAACACCAAAGCAAACAATTATAAAGAACAAATAAGAAAATAAACTGTTTTACAGTGCAATCACATACCGTAATAATCAATCACATATGTACAATAATAAAGTGATGTTAAACGGTATGGTTGATAGAAGACAGAGAACTCTCTGTTAGAACTCAACCACCCAAAATTGCAATAATGATAAATTTGTTGACAATAAATCTCATGGTAACAGTATGGATCGTCATCAATTCGATCATCATCATCATCATTATCATCATCGTCATCAAGCATATTTATAGTACTTGTCTTACATAATGAACAAAGGTAAATCCCGTGAACTAATGACAATAAAATTGTTAACTTACAGTAACAGACGTCAGAAGCCGGATTTAAATAGGCTTTCAGTAGAAATGTGCCAATGCATTCGGATCGTTTTAATGTCTCACAATATTGTTTATAGCTGAAGCCCCTAGGCCTGTTGTCAAAATGGTGTTGTCTGTTGGCTGTTGTCTCCATTGCGAGAGAATGGTAAACAGGAAACTTAGCTAGTGCAAACATTTCGCTCGTCAGAAGCAATAGTCACGTATTGCACAATTGTAGAGGAGTTCTTATCATCGTCCGCGGTATACTACTTCCGGTTCAGTCATGTCTAGCTGACTCGCGAGTAGTGTAAAAGTGAGAGTTCTACAACTTTTTACGGCTCTACGTCGCGCCGTCGTCGTTCGGGGATGCCGAAACAGCCCCCCTCCCGACGGGCCCCCACCGTCGAACCGACTCCGAATACGCTGAGTGTACTAGAAGTTGCTTTTTAAAAGGTTGTAATAAGTGAATGTAACCTTAAAGATCATTTTTGGTCATCTAAAACGACCGTATTCGAAAGGTCGCATATCGCTTGCTGTTAGCGACCTGCAGTAGTCTCTAATCATGTCGTTACCTCACATCGCTTCCGAGATATATCACTTGTAACGGCCTATGATCTTCAACAATCCTTCTACTGGATCACGGCGGTTAAATGATACTTCACGTATAGTTTTACGATACGATACGATATATTTACGTGCGCTTAAAAACTGACGAGATGGTCAGAGTACTCTAGAAACAAAAAATAAAGAAAAAACTAAAAACAGAAACCGAGTAGCTCAGAAGAAACGGTCCGGGCAAAAGTCTGTGAAGGCAGTCTGGGAGGAAGAAGTGAAACTACGTAGGGGAGTGAAACTACGATTTATCTGTATGCAAATCCTAGGTAATATTTTCGACGAATGTGAATTTAAAAGGTTTTACGTAGCCGAAATGACCCTGCTTTCCCATTAGTCTTCCGTTGTAATTATGTCCTTGTCTTGTGCCGTTTCCAAGTTAAAGTATCATCGCTTGTTACGTAGGACGCGATTAGCGGAAAGCGTAATGTTGTAACGGTCTGGCGTCCGTCCGTCCGTCTGTCCCGTTGGCATACTCGTCGTGACTCACCAGGGGGCAGCATGCGACGCAGCCAACGTCCGCGATAACACTGTAACAAAATTAAAGAAATTATTTTTCACCGCCCTGCTGCCAGAAACCTTTGTATTCCACCTCCTCTGCCAGGAATTGAAAGAGTTAAACAAGCAACGCTACTTGGAATTGATAAAACGGACACGCTGTCCACTGCTGCTTATGTAGATAGACTACTTATGCAAGTTAATCAGCGTCTGTATCTCCTATTCCTTCTTTAATCCTCCGGTCTACAACGCTCTTCGCTGCATCTCCTCTTCAATGCTCTGGTAATTAATAAACTCACAAACTCTACCCGCGTATGCTGGTCGACTTACTGCCGACGACAAAAACAGGATAAATGCTATATCAAGAAAGGCCATGCGCCGTCGTAGACTTACACTTACTGCGTTTGACATAGACACTCTCATTGACAAGTCAGATCGCAAACTCTTTTTGGCAGGCCACTCAGCCAGGTCACCCCCTAAAACCTGTCTACATACCTTACCAGCCTCGTAAGAGGCAACATCCATATCTCCTTCCCACTGTTCAATATCCGGTTTAAAAATTGTTACATCAATAGTTAATAAAATTTAAATAATTATACAATAATGATTTATTGGGTATAGCAGCTCAATGCTGGATTGTACATGAGACATTAAAACATTAAAAGATTAAAACAAGAGCATACAATACAGAATCACAATACACCTGTCACTCAGAATATACAATGATTTAGCTGATTTGAGACTGATTATGTGAAGTTTTTCAAACAGTAAGGCAAGAAAGATTTATGGAACTTATTTGTGCGTGCTCTGATTGAGGGAAAAGGTTGGGAATTTCTCAGGCTGCGGACAGTGTCATTGTCACGTTGTTCAGGTAACAGGTAATGAAGTAGGGCATTACTAGATAGGACCTGCCTCTTAAAGAATCTCGCCATTAGCATTTCACGCCTATCCTTTAGTGATTCCATTCTGGCTACAATTAATGCAATTTCGGTCACTGTCAGTGTCAGAGTAAACCACGCGGATAACACGCTTCTGAATGTTCTCTATTGCATTACACTGCCCAACAGTTAAACCCGAGTGCCAGACCAGGCAGGCATACTCTAAAACCGGCCTGACTAGGCCTATAGCAGTGTAGAAGTGCAGCAGGTCCCTGGTTGGAACGCCGGCTCGCTTCAGCTGCTTCAGGATAAGTGAACACATGACGCTGCATTAGAAACAATAGCATCGACGTGATCTGCTCACTTGAGGTTACTGGACACACGGATCCCAAGCAGCTTAAACGTCGTCACTCGATCAACCGTCGCACCACAAAGCATGAGATGTGGTGGTGGGTCTTTTGAAATGGAGCCGATCAGCATCTCTTTCGTCTTGCAGCTGTTGATGTTCATCTCAGCCTGCTCCGACTGCTGTGCAAGTTCCTCACAGTAGACTTGCATGTTACTTGTACGTTACTTATCAACGATCTCGGACAGCGTCGTGTCATCGACATACTTGTGTGTCATGCACGAAGCTTGTAGGCTGTCGACTAACGTGATGTACGTCAGTGGCCCGAGGTACGACCCTTGAGCCATGCCAGCATTCATCACAGCCAGTCATGTCACGTTAACTTTGCAGCATAGGTTTTAACTAGTCTCTGTTTTAGCCTGTTATATTAGTTCATATTCCGTTTCATGCTTTGTAAATTATATTTTAGTTGTATTTTATTTGTTTTTTTTTCGTGTAACAGTGTGCGAATGTCATATTGAAATAAAAGGCTACTTACTTTACTTACTAACATTTCGATCCGACAGCAAGGAGAACCGACATACTTGTTTATGAAAATAAACGGGGGTTATGTGACCCAGACCATGAGACCATGCTTCTTCCCGAGATAATTTGTCAGGATTCAGTTGGCACTCTACTAGCTCATTCTGCATACTACATTTGTTCTGTTCTTAGTTTCACCAATTCCAATGAGAGGACGAAGGTCACGTGACTCTGTCCACGCCCCCTTTCTGGGTGGTTTGTCATCTTCAGCCCGGGACTTGCCGTGGTGACAGCGTGGTCAACGTAAATACGCAAAACCACAAGTCTTCCGGAGGGTTAACACGGTGCGTTCTCGTTTACGACAATTTCGATCCGATCGATCCGACATTTCGCA
>Ga0209780_1004016_pt1 | contig 11220 bp, 8 predicted proteins | sample WorMetexBAHAMAS2_FD_187384 | JGI IMG/M metagenome (GOLD analysis project Ga0209780, IMG submission 187384) | Marine gutless worms symbiont microbial communities from Max Planck institute for Marine Microbiology, Germany - Inanidrilus exumae... | ecosystem: Host-associated > Annelida > Digestive...
TGATGCAGATGCAGATCTTGCGGTAGATGTCGTCGACGTCATAGCGCCACCAGCAGACAGCACGTTTGAGTCGCGTGCTGCTGAAACGTCGCGTTGATGCTCAGACTGCTGCAGCCAGTCACCGGTTGCCGACTTGCGATACCACTTAGATATGGCAACAGAATCCGGCCACTTACTTGCGTATTGAGAAACTAAATCAAAATGTCGTCGTTTTTTGCCGCTCGCGTTATTTTTCATAGTTTCAAGGCTTATAACATCTGCTTTGATAGTGTAATAGCTGAACAACAGAGCATTAATCGCACATAATGCTGAGATGTAGTATATGCTTTACGTATGAAAAATAAAATTAAAAAAACAGTTTAAGTATGGAAGTTTGTGCAGATAATTTTGCGTTGTATTATTCTTCGTAACGGTGGCCAACTTGGTGAGCTTGAGTCTTTTTCAGAGAGCCCGTAACTTGGTGGCTATAACAAAACAAGCGGTATATGGTTCCGACGGCTGCGAAACGTTGTTCCAGTCGATGGCCCTTTTTGGTCATTTCCGGTGATTAGGCGATACCAGCGACCATATCAAATGATAGGCAGCCTGCGATTTCCTATTCACGTTTAACTGTAATCACGGCTCTATCTCGCTTGGTTTTCGAGATATTGACAACGTAAATATCATCCGGCCTCAATGACATTTCAGCCACTTTTGGTCGCCAAGCGGCCACGCTGACCGGTGAGTTTGGCTTCCAGCACGAGGTTTCCTATTAGTGTTTCATAGTAACTATAGCTATAAAACACACCAGTTTGAGCTAGGGGCATGTGACAGAAAGACAGACAGACGGACGGACATCAGCTTCGCTTAATGTTTCCCACGATGGTGATGGGAGTCTCCGTCTCTTATATGTACATCGTAAAGTGCATGCTAAAACGTTGGCATTTTTCTTCAAGTGTTCCGTGTGTCGTTGAGGTGAAAGCCGCGGCGGAAATGGACGCTATACGTTTCTAAGCACTACAGCACCTTTTTGCACAGCGAGCGACCTCTGCGACCGCTGGCAGTTAGTTTGCCCGTTTAATGGACTGTTGCAGCGTGTGTAACTGAGCGATAGCAGCCTTCGGCTGAAGATTTGCAACAACTCACTGACCGTGATTCGGAGTACTGCTGTAGTAGAGGTTCACAATCATGGGGGAATCCCCCAATGGGCAGTTACAGGATTGTAGGTTTGGCCGGCGCGTAGCCAGGAATTTTATCTAGGGCGTTCAAAACACACGTATTTTTACCACGACTATAGAGGACAAAACGACGACTATTTTTCCGGCAATTTTCTGCGGAGCATGGGCGTAAATCACGGGGAACAGGGGGACGAATCCCCCCGAATATGGGGCGGGGTGTGCTAATGCAAATATTGTCCGGCGGTGGACCAGACTTTCTCATCCGCGAACCTTTCACACAGTTACGTAGTGCTCTCTTCCCGATTTCTCCTCTATTGAATCGTCTTCCATTATTCTCCAGCTTTCTCGCTCTAAAATATCTACCGCCCTCCTTCGTCATCCACCCTTTCTAAACCATTCTCCATTTTCTCGAAGACTTTAATTCTTTCCTTTCTTTTGCTGCTACCACGGCTCATGAATTCATCATCTCCTGTGACTTTAACATTCATCTTGATAATCCCACAGATCACGTCACTTCCCATTTTCTAACTCTTCTCTCCTGTTTCAACTTTACTCAACACGTGAATTTTTCTACCCACTACTACTTCCCAAACGTACGTTTTCAACGTCCACCAAATCACCACTTCAAGCAGAAAATTCAACATTTTTCTGGCGACGGCACGGACAAAAATGCCACTCAGAATTCACCAATGCACGTCATTTCAAGTGAAAAAAAATCAAATTTATCTGACGACGCGGCTGTTGTTCACGACCGTGGCTGGTGAAGGATAGATTCGATATTGGCTAGTAAGTTCTCTACGCTCGTGTGACAACGGTCGATTTATCACTTAATTCTGCGCGTGTGCACGCCGCCTCAGCCACTTTATCGCCTCAATTATCCACACGACGGCTCGATGCTGGCGCTTGTTCGTGTTGACAAAACTGTGTACTACGAGGAAACTGCCTGTGTAGAAGTCAATGCGCCGGCCCACATCACAATCATTAACCCATTTTGTTCAGTTCCAAAATGGCGACAGTGACTAACGGATTTGATGCCAGGCTTTCTAACCGACCATTTTTTTAGTTTTTTTATCTTTTGAATCCTGAATTGGTTTAGCAGTTTTGAGAAAACTGAGCTAAAATGGGTTAACCATGTTTAGCGGGCATATAAGCAAGTAAGTAAGATTTGTATAATGCTTTATACATGATACTCATCCCCACGGCGCTCAGGCATGACACATGCTAACGAAAGATCACACAGTTTTACCTGTCGCCACACGTTTAATTCACAAGTAGAACGAGTCATTCATACCCGCGTTTACTCCCCAGCCACAGAGCATGCGTCACCGCACGTTGGCCGGTACTTATTTTTCCATCCCGCTGAGGGTATAAGGCTGAGTTGGCCTGGGTGGCTGATATACGTACTAAGACGGTATACTGACGAGCGGTCACCCATCCCAGTACTAACAGAGCTGGACGTAGAGTAACGGCGTTTATGTGTGTGCCCAATGTCGCTACCACTAGACGGATGGACCGTTGTGGAACGATATCATGTCTAGTTTGCTGGCCCTTGATGAGACATCTATTACCTTTGATCAGCGAAATTATGTGCACATCCCACTGTGCCATGTTCATCAGCGGTCAGCGCATAGCTCTATGCGTGCGCGTACGTTGTTACGTGTTATTAATTAGGTCGACTCCTCCGAGTCGACCTAATACAGTCGGTCTCAAATGTCCGTCCGCCCGTCCGTACGTCCGTACGTCCATCCGAACATCCGTCCACAAAAAGTTTCTTCGATTTCAATGAAATTTGGTATGTAGGTAGAGGTTGATGACTGATGCATGACGGTGTGCAGTATGACCCGATCCAAGGTTAAGGTCAAGGTCACGAGCCCTTGACAGTCGGAAATTCGGCCATTTTCAAAAGCTATCTTCTCCCCCATTTATAATGGGGGCTGGCAAATGACCAAGAATTCTTAAATTACGGCACAATACCTACAGTTTTTCGGGGCCGGTTTTTTGATTTTCGTCCTAGTTTTTGTGTCACGTGACTTTGAAGTTGGAAGTATCTAGGAGTCGACCGTCAGTCCCAATATGGGGCTAATTTTTCTTTATTTTTATAACCCACGCCAACGGCAGTTGCGGAGGTAAAGTTTTCACCGTTGTTTGTGTCTCTTTTTTACGCATTAGCCTATGTCTCAAAAACCGACCAAACTTGGCATAGAAATGTTCCACGAAGAGTTCTGGAAAACCGTTTATTCTGGGATCAAAAGGTCAAAGGTCAAGGTCAGTTAGTTTGCCATGCGGTACTGAGACTGTTTGTGCCGTATAACGCCGCTGAGGTGTTATCGCTCGCTATTTCTGTCAAAGTGCGGGAACTTTAAAACCCTGTTTACACCAACGTGACGTAATTAAACTGAACTTAACTAGTTCTGAACATATTCAGAACTGCGAACTGCCAGCGCATTTCAGTCGAGGCGATGTAAACGGGTCTTAACTCCCAGTGAACCAGAAAGGGTCAACTCGCGCCACACGCTTGAAAATTATATAGAGACAATAATTCTGCGAGGCAGCGGCGACGGCGAATTCGTTCCAGGGTGACCGCGTCACGTGACATGAATTGCGACGTTTTGAGTGATTAGTTGGACCAAACAAGCGGCCTTCTGGGATGACAGAAAGAACGAGTAGAGACTGCACAGCTGAGCGCAATCAAATTAGCTGAAATCACTCGTCTCCGACACGTAGAAACTAGCCGACGGCTGACAATCGCCGTTGTATAAGTAGTATCGTGTCCTTGCAAAATTGATCTGTGCCGTTTTTTGCCATGTTTGATTTTTCGCCATTACGTTGCGTTTTGTACTGACATTAACATTTGCTGTTTTACTTCCAAATTTGTTCTGGTTTTTGAATTATTTGAGAGTATACACGCGGTATTTTGAATTGTTGTTGTATTCAAGATGGCGGTTGTATGCCATCTTGGATTTTTACTTCACCTTCGGAACAGGTGCTAAGTATTGCGATCAGTGTCTGTAGGTATGTATGTATCTGTGTATGTATTGTATGTATGTCTATGCAGGGTGAGAATTGTAAAAAAATAACTGAGGGGTCAATGGTGAGGCCAAAAAGGCCGAGAGCGAGGTGGAGTTTTTTTTTTGGTGGGGGGGGAGCAGCTAGCCCCTTTTCACTAGCTAGCAATTTTGGAAAGCGCTGTAAGCTCCCCAGTGGGGTCCGTGGCAGAGCTCTGACCGACAATGTTTTCTAGCATTCTAAAAGCGCCAAATGGCATCTCCTGGAACTTTAATTTTAAACGGTTTAAACTTTTACTAAACGTTTCACCGTTTTTTATGTAATCACCCACTCAGTCCGAGTCAGCTTTTCCCCAGCGGATAGGAAATGAGTACCGGCCAAAAGCTCGGGAGTATGGCTCATTAACTTGTGGATTACATGTGATGGGTGGAAGGTAAAACTTTGTTAACACATGCCACAGCTGAGCTCCTTACAGATAGTATATCGTCGTATAAAGCGATACAAATCAACGGCTTTACTTACTTCACTTAACGTGCCACAATATCATAAAACAGTGCTAAGGTTTAACGTAACTTAATGCGCCCGCTTTTTTTGACTTTGTCGCTGTATAAATTGTGCACTAACTTACTTACTTTTAATTGGCGGGGACTACATCAGTTTGCATTTGCTGGACGGCACTTGAGTCCATTTCCTGCCGACGTTTCCATTAAGGAACCGTGGCGGATACCCAGCTATCTGTCGATGGAATCAGCGTATACTATCAGTTTTCTATTGTGTGCTGTTTTCCTTTCATCACATGTCATCGCAGCACAGCTGCTGTTGCTGCTAGCAAGGCGAATGGTGTGATATTCAAGCTTGCTTTTTTCTACTTTCAGTGCATTGTATACTGAAATCACACCTTACCTCTCGTCTTCTTATTCCTTACCGTCATTCCCGTGTTCATAGCTCATCTTCCTCCTCTTACATGTTATACGTTTCTCACACTAATCTCGTTTTCGGTTCTCGATCTTTCTGTGCAGCTGCCCCAACTATTTGGAACTCACTTCCTGACTCAATTTCTTCTTCCTATACATTTAACTGTTTTCGGCACCATCTTAAAACACAGCAGCATTTAATGCCCCCTAGCGGCAAACTCCGGCGCCTCCGATTTATTTATGTGACTAATGGCGCTTTATAAATATTTTACTTACTTACTTACTTGTATGTCAGTAGGATGCGGCGACGGCAGCCATACGACGACCACATCGTCGCCGGTCGACACGGAGACAATCGGTCGCCTACAGGACGACGCGCAGCTGGCACTCAACCGCTACATCGACGCCACATACCGCATTATTCAACCGTTCCGCTTCGGCAAACTACTCCTTCTGTTGGCGTCGCTTCGCACCGTCAGCGCCGAAACGATCGAGGACATGTACTTCCGGTCCACGCTCGGTGACATCTCCGTCTCGCGCATCGTCGCCGACATGTACGCTTCCGCCGACGTATGACGTCATCCGCGCCGCGGTCACGTGACCGCGCTGCGGCGCAGCGACGCTTTGACCGATCTTTGTCCAGAGTTGCAAAATGGGGACTGTGACTAAGGGACTCGATGCCAGGCTGGCTAACCGTTTTTAACTTTCGGGCATTCTGGCGCTCAACCCTGAGCGCCAGAGTGCGGAAAAGTCCAAAACTAAAAAATGATCGGTTCGCCAGCCTGGCATCAAATCCCTGAATTAGTGTAACTATTTTGGGAACACTGAGCTAAAATGGGTTAAGGGTCGCAGCTTCAGCCGTGTGGTCCTGTATAAACACCGTCAGGGCCCTCCAGTGGCATAGCCCAATAGACGTATAATGGGTTTCCGTTGACGGCTTGACGAACGCACGCCCTGAAATCATTTGTTGCAAGGGCAGTTTTCAGATTTTATATCGAAAAATGCTTTTAAAACATTAACGCTATGAGGAACGTGATTGTGAGTGATTATTGTATTGTGTGCTCGTAATGCGCATAGCTAGGGACGGACGATAAACAGTCCACACTCTTCGATGTTCAGCGTTTTTTTCGTTTATTGAGTTTGTTCGGTTGGTCAAATCTTTGCTTTGCTGTCACATGTGGCATGGTGCCAGTGGTGGTCGAACTTCCGGGTTCTGTGAATCGGCGATCCTGCAGAATAGCGGTACCGGTTTCATACCCCACGGAATTTCCATGGGGAAATAAACATGTGAAATTTTCCACGGGGCTCCGTGGGATTGTATGGAGATACCACGGAATCCACGGAGTCCCCGGATATTCTCACGATTTCCTGGCGATCTTCCGTCAGGAAAATTCGTGGATTTTGCGATTTTGGGGCATGACGCCATTTCTCTGCGACAGCTGAGCTCTTGTCTATCTTCGCTTGCTTAGTTTATCTTCACGGAACTTTGTATTTTAAACGACACTCGCCGTTCGTGCATCACAGTTTCAAATGCAGCTGCATCCTGCATGACAAAATGTGTGTTATTTCTGCTTTGAAGCATAATGGATTTCATACATTTCGTAGTGCAATAAATGAGTTATGTGACACACTGTATCATGTGTCTGGACATTCCCCGGAAACTTTCCGCCATGAAAAACTCCCTGCAGGGCATTATCCTGTTGCTGTAACTTGTTTTCCGAACATTCCGCTGCCGGATGTGCGCCTTCACTGTTAAATATCATAATCATTGCATTTACTTTGTGTAGTGTTTACGTTCGCTTATTACATTTTTTCCTTCGTATTTCGCTTGTCTGGGCCACAGGTCCAGGGGTGATTGCCCGACCGGCGAATGTCTTACCTTGCATTATGCGGCCTCCATTAGCAGGCTGCATTACGCATTGCTTTCCGTCTGTCCGTCTGTCCGTCCGGGCTTTTAACTCAAGAAGAGATCACTGGAAATTTAAATTTTGTGTACAGTTTCTCCAACATATACACTGTGTCTCAAAAAAGACTTTTGATCATAACTTCGGCAAATGTACACCGATTTTCAAAATTCTTTCACTGACAGATTCCCAAGGAAACTTTCTATGTAACTTCGTATTGCATGGCTTTCCACCGACCCTTAACTGTGTTGCTACAGTACCTTGTGAAATTCAAACATTTATAATAACGGATGAACTTTTACTCGTACCATCAACATTAGTCAATTTCACCTGAACGTTAACTAAACTTAACAATTTTAAGATGACAAATGCTACAAAAAATATCGTATTTACTTCATTTATGTGCAACATATGAATCATAGAATGCAGATAACGCAAGAAAGTTCGGAATATGATTTGATGACAAACTCCGTGAAGTTTAGGCGTATGCAACAAACGAGTTCATCACTGCCAGAAGGTGACAGTACTGATTGTAAGTAATATCTACTGCGCTCCACCTGACAGATAGTCCAAACGTTAAAGCAAGCGCTGAAAACGTCCGTCTCTGCTATAAGCACAAGCTCGCAGCTAGGTGTTAGATGTTTACGCCATCCATTCACCGGTATGAGATTAATCAATGACTGTCTGCCATAGCCCACGCTACACATCAATCATCCACTTTTTCAATTCACTGACATCACGGATCCTTTTCTGGGTACTGTTGTATTGTTTTCCAGATTTTATAGTCATAGGATTCAGACCTGAGCTGTTAAGGTGGCCTTATATCAAGTAAGATGAATTGAGGTCTCACATGCAATACGCCATTGAAATCGGCAGCAACTGATTTTCACGTTAAGGTGAGGTGGAAGGCCCTGCAACAGTTCTATAGAGAGTTTCCTTGAGAATCTGTTGGTGAAAAAATTTCGAAAATCGGTCTACATTTGCCGATGTATGTGTAAATTCGACTTTCCAATGCCACATCAAAATTGCGTAAAATCCGGTGAAAAGTGTGCTCGAAAGCCGTCACAAACGGACGGACGCACCGCCTGACAGGTAGACTGTGTCACACATAGTGAGAACCGGAAAAATTCTACAAGATCAAATGAAGAAACGGCAATTTAGTGGAACTGAGCGGTGCCTGGTATTATATACGAGCACTGCACGTAAATGAACGTCTGACGCGCGCAGATGATGAATGGCACCAGGGAATTTGATGCATTTGCTGTCTTGTCTCGTCAACCACACCTCCGCTGGCAAAAACTGAATATAAATCATCACATAAATGAGCTGCCGCGTATGCTGCGGCCGAACCAGCACGACTCGTCGCAGTGGATCAATTTTTAACGATTCGCCCCACCGCTTACTGTCGGTCAGATACTTGTCGGCGACGTTGAACCCTTTTTTGACTTTAGGCACTCTGGGTCGAGCGCGAGAGTGCCCGAAAGCCAAAAACGAAAAATGGTCGGTTAGCCAGCCTGGCATCGAATCCCTTCGTCACTGTCCCCATTTTCGAACTCTGGGCAAAATGGGTTATACACGAATGAAATGGACAGTTTTTAAACCGTCTTTTGCAGACACTGTTTTCAGTATTTGCGAATGTGACTGATTTATGTACATCTTTATTCACCAAATAAGGTAGCAATGTACATAAATGAACAGCTAAACAAATTGACACGGCGTGACCGTCATTGTTTACTCCTTTCTTCATGTTGTTTACTGTTTTTCTGTGCCTTCCTATACAGTATTGCGAATAAAGCTGTATAATACAAAATTTTCGCTTTGACCGTTGGCGGTAGAAATCATAGCTTTGCGTTTTCTGTCTATAAATCTGACGCAGATTGTTGCTTGCGTCCACAGTCCGTACGTTAAGTGTCGTTTCGTGGAAGCGTTAATTGGTGTCGACTCGTCGGCCGGTAATGATCGCGTCCAACCCACTCTGTCGTAACTTGCTCGGCTGAAACGTGCAATTCGCACCCGGCAACGATGAACAAAATTATCGGCGCTCACCCGCTCGTTGGCCGAACGACGTCGTTGGTCCAGCCCGTCAATCAACGGTCACTCCGTGTGTCGATTTGTTTTGTGAGATAATTCGCGACTGCCGGACGCACGCTGTCACTCGTCGCCCATATTTCGCCGCGTCGCTGTTGACGTCTTTCGCGGCCGCCGTCGTCAGATTTTACGGTCGCTAACAACCGGTCGAGAAATTCGGCCGGCCGCGGCGTGACCTCCGCCGCTGACCCGGGACCGCGTCGGAGGCGGTCTCGCTGTTCGACAACTTCATAATGGACGGTTGTGTCCCGTCGGCGCTTGTAATTACCTTGTCGAGGATCATTGTCGTCGATGAGCCGACGAGAAAGGCGGTCAGAGTGGTCGGGAAGAAATGAACGAGCGGCCATATGGTGGCGCCATTACAGCCTCAACAACTCGTCCGACATCGCAGCAACACTTGGCGTGCACGACGCAGACAAACAGAGGCACAGAGAGACGGACACCGAGACAGATGCGACGGAAAGCCGAACATGACTACAGCAAGGAACTTTTGACAACCGAATAGCTATCTAACGGTGTATGAAAGTCTTTAATCTAGACGCGAGAAGCCCGACGAAGCGCGGCACTTCAAACCGTCCGGCTACAGTCAACGGTAAATTCGCGGCACTGACCGTAGCGCAATTTCGAAGGAATCATCCTTCATGTGTCACTTGCAGTTGCGCGAAACACAATGTAGTATAGAGCATGGCTGACAACTGCATATCACAACGTCTAACTGTTATCAAGGCACTGTTCGCTTCATTGGCAAAGTATCTTGACAGAATTTTGGTGTCAATTTTCATAGTCAAAACATCAAGCATACATATTAATTGAAGGAACCTATACGATCACTATAATGAATATTCATGATCACGATATGTGGATGCATCAGTGTGGTTGATCCTTGAAAGAAAAAAAAATAAATGTTGGCCTATACAGCTTAAAAGATGGAGATTATGGATGACTTGACGACAAATAGGCTGATTTTGCATATCACATAAACTGGTCAAACAGATAATAATCCTTTCACAATTTAATCGGACTTTTTGTTCCGGTCACTATTATTTCTAGCTGTCAACAGAACAAAACAGCATAGGCCTTCAGTGAAGCATGCTTGCTGTTTTCGTTATACGGCGTTTATTTTCTGTACGACGTTGCTACACTGGCCGAGTCCAGAGAGAAAGGTAATGTAATGTAACGGTCTGGCGTCCGTCCGTCTGTCCGTCTGTTTGTCTGTCTCGACGGCATGGGGCCTACTCACCTTGACTCACCATAGGGTGCATGCGATGTGGCCAGCGTACATTTCGGCCCGACAATAAGGACGGTCGACATACTTGTTTTACAGTGGAGTATTTAGAATTTCAGAAAGGGGGCCTACCTTCCCTTCCAAATTTCAAATCGATCACATCATTCAGTCAATCGATCGAGAATTTGCTACGACGCCCCCTTCCGACGTTCAGGGGCGCCTCACAGTAGAATAAGCTAAGATAAAATACTACAAGCAAATTGCACTGTAGTCAAAAAAATAGAAGATAAAAACGTTTTAAGATGGTTACAAAAAACGAGCTGTAAGTAGGCGAGTTCACTAATGCATCTTCCCTGGATGTAACTTGTGAATATGAAATCATCAGTTTCTCATCAGTTAATAGATTTTCATTTTCAAGGCAGCGCTACACTATGGCTGTCCGTTAATACGCTGGCGGTTTGTTATCGAAATCGGAAGTTTGCAGATTGACTGTCAGAAAAACAACAGCATCGCGTGCGAATACTGACAGATTCAGCCGTGAACTAATAAGACGCGCTGACAGAAACTCTAAAATTGCGTGCCGCAAGCAGTATGAACTGAATGGAGTATAGTATGCCGATGTGGCGTTAAGAATTGCCCACGCACTCATGTCACCCAGTATGGCTGTCTTATGGCTCTCTTACATCATCGCAGCCAATAAGCGATGAATTTCTTCCACAACATGTTCGTTAAAACACCCGCCAACGGCGAAGAAAATTCACGGAAATGCAACGACGGAGATAGACAAGAACTCATCAGGAGATGAGATAGCAAACGTCAACTTTTTACGACGATATAGCACGTACGTACTTCAAAATACTAAAAAAGAGAACCTACTTCGTTTAACCAATTAGACGATAGCTAGCCAAGTACTGCGCATTCAGTCT
>Ga0209780_1004017_pt1 | contig 11219 bp, 9 predicted proteins | sample WorMetexBAHAMAS2_FD_187384 | JGI IMG/M metagenome (GOLD analysis project Ga0209780, IMG submission 187384) | Marine gutless worms symbiont microbial communities from Max Planck institute for Marine Microbiology, Germany - Inanidrilus exumae... | ecosystem: Host-associated > Annelida > Digestive...
TTACACGATTATTAATGTGCTACAGTACTATTAATGTTTTTTACTTTGTGAAGAACGATTTCATCCACTTTGAAAGAATATATTTGTATCCGACTGATATCATGATGGTCCGCTGTACAGCTACAGTTCAGAAATGAATGTAGCTGTACTGGTATGGCTAGGATAATTATATAGGCCGTCCGCACGCACGGTCTATAAGCGCGTGTAATGTGTTGTTGACCGTGCGCATGCTTTCTTTCTTTCTGTTATGCCGCCAATAGACCTAGCCCCTTTTTCTTATATGTACCCCACAAAAACCCTCTTTCAATGATAAAGTATGACCTATCGACTTCTTGTCACTGGTGTTTTCTGACCTGAGTACAGCTACATCAGCAAACGGGTAAAAATGTGGCGCACCCACGTACTCCGCTACGCGTCTCCGCGAAAAATTCCTTTCATTAATGCGATATAACCTTTTTATGGGTGTCAACGAAATGCGCATAAAAAATATTGCCGTTACTGTGTCGGTTAGGGTTAGTGTTACAGTTAGGGTCAGTTTAGGTTGATCTGTCAACAGTAACAGTTTGGTGGCGTTAAGTGTCACCATCTCGTGACTCAGCAAAATATAACGTGCGCACGGTCAGCAAGGTGACTTGTAATGACAGTGCGCATGTGCACGGTCAACAACACATTACACGCACTTATCAACCATGCATGCGCACGGTCAGCAACATCAGCCCATAACATAATACTTGAATGTTATCGTTTTCTCAGCTTTATTATCGCGAGGCTGTTTGCTGTAATAGATCAGTGACACATGTTTCTTGCAGTTGGCTGTCAAGCGGCTGCCGCATATCGGCTAACAGCAGAAAATGTATTAAAATACATAAGTTGGCTCTGCACTTATGTTACCATAGTAGCTTGTCCTGTGCATGTAAGCATGCCAGCTACCGCCTATAGACTTGCAGTGCATACGTTGCTGCATTACAGCATATGTTGAAACGACATTTAATTGCACTCATATGTTCATGATCATGTTTGTTACAAAGCATAATTTATACAGTACAATACATGTAACATGTTATTTCATACTTACTGCTCATTCGCAGCATTCCATAATGACTGAAGCATGTTTAGATGATAAGGGCTGAGCAGTGGTAACCATAATTAGGGCAAGCAGCTGTCTAAAACATGACTGGGCTGTTAACTTGTCATCCAGCAGTTGCAATTGCTTGCAGAAATCATGCACCTCAGGCATTTGTTACATAATACAGCATGAAGCAAAATGGTGTAAATTTGTGCCATAAATTAGACAGCAATTGACAGACATGTGTTTATAGGTGATCTGCATAGTGCCCTTAACGATTATGAGCTGCTTCATCACACGTCATTTCGACATCACATACGCAAACGTGATCTGTACTCACATGATCCTGATGCACTCGAAGTGGAATATAACTCATTTGGAAGGTTATTGCTTGTTGAGTATCCTTGTGTTATGAATCTACTTTTATGTTTATTATGGAAGTCGGTTCTGTAGTCAAGACCAGCAGTGCCAAGACCAAGATTGGCAAATGAAACATAAAACCAATACACATTGCACACAATAACTGTGAAAGTTTCATGAACATTGTAAAACAGTCATCACAAGGCTGTTTTATAGTTCACAAATTGGCATTATATTTAGTGAAGTTTATAAAAAGTGCAATCTTTGTTAATTAACTTGTCAAAAAGGTATTATAATTTTCTGACGCATACATGCTAACAAATTATTAATCAGTCTCAAAAACAGCCGAGACAGATCCTTCAAGACCAAGACCACAATTGCCAAGACCAAGATCATAAAATTCCGCAGTCTCGAGGACTGCAACTCTGATGGAAATCATACCACTGCATGCCATCGTGCCTATGCTTGAATGTTTGTCAGTTTAAATTGGTCTGCAACAGCTGAGATTTGTGTGCTTTTGGACTGACTGCATTTTTTTTCCTAATGACCACATGATAGGCTGTGTTGTAGTGATTACAAGTTATCTTTGTAAACTGTGTTGTGTGTTATGTTTTGAAATGTTTATGACAATGTAAGTTTGGGTTTGCAAAATTTCCATTTATTCTTTTCTTGTTTATGTTTTCTTTTACATGCTGTAAGAAGGCATTTACATGTTGAAAATAGTGAAATTTTGCAACCAAAAAAAACTGTGTAGACATAATTGTAATTGTAGAAAATATCTCAGTGAAACGTTAGAATCATCATCATCACTCAAATCAATTCTGCTCCAGTTGGAAATCAAGCTTGCAGCTTTTTGTTTGTGATTGTGAGTCTAGTGCAATGACCGTTACTGCAGTGTGTACAGTCCTACATGTTATATTATGAATTTATTGAATACATTATTAGATGCTGGCTGCTGCAGGCATTTTCGCTTAGTCCTGAGAAAATCGGCGTCAGTGTTGGCACGTGATTTCCGAGTTGTTGCAGTCAATGCGGACAACGTTGAGCGTGTTGTTGACATCAGACCAGCTGTCTATCATGGATATCTTGCAGGTTCTTGCAAAACATGCTAAAAAAGAGTTAGATCTACATGAATGGCATCTAATCTGTGAAAAGATTCCTGTTGATAGTTATCATGCAGAGCCATTGTTGGGATCACCCTAACATGGAGAGTTGAAACAATACCTTAGATACAGTGACTGACAGAAACCGAACATGAGTAGTTTTAATATACAGCTTTTGGTAATATAATATATAATTCTTTAAAGATCCATGATGATGAGTAGAGATCGAACCCTAACAGTTTCTGGTACTGTTCCGGCCTGGAACAACGTCGGTCCGGTCTCGGAACGTTTGTTGTTCCGTAGCCGGAACATAAGCATTCTCTTTGTTCTTAGTGAAACCGTCGCGACGGTCTCACTTAGTGCACCCCCTACCGTCACGCACATACGACGCTGAGCAGTCAACACGATGCCCGCCGTTGGACAAACAATGCAGTTCGGCGATAATTATCTCAACGACGGTCATTTTCCGCCTGAAATGCCCGGAATAGACGGCCGCGACAGCTTCCATTTCGTGTGACAACCGTCGCACGTGGTGTCCTTTGAAGTCCATGATGCCGCCGGGACGACGTAGGTGGTCGTTCAGCCGGCGCCGCACGACCACCTACGTCGTTGTCGTATGCGGCGGCTAGCTACAGCGTGAACAAGGGAATGCATGCAGAGTGGGCAAAGTACACATAAAACAATGCCACATCTTGTGCGGCCGTTGTGACTTGTGAAACGGAATTCGGCGGCATCGAATCAAATGACTGTCGTTGCGTTAATTATCACCGTGCTGGCGAGCGACTCGCTGCCCCGAATGCCACGGCGGTCTGTAGTGTGGGTGGTCTGCGGCGGCTAGCGCGGATCTGCGTGTGTGGTTTGGTTCGGTTCCGGCCGGAACAAGTTTGTGCAGTTACTGATTCGGTCTCGGAACAGCAGCGGTCAGTTTGTTTGATCTCTAATGATGAGGGTAAGGTAATGTCCTGTCAGCTGTAAAAATTTATGATTTTGCGTATTAGTGATTCAGTGTCATCTTTTGCAGCAACTCTGTTGAATAGTGACCCGTCTTATAAATAGCTAAATGTATGTAGTTAAAGTGGCAATCAGTTACAGAACAGTAGTACTTAGTAGTGTAAAAATGACGACATGATTTCGTCATATTCAACAGAAGACATGTTTTTATTTGATTTGTATTTGGCTTTGGTGCAGTTGGTCAGGCATCATGAAGGGCACCTGATCTGTAAAACATATACTGCGGCAGTCTGTGGAGGTTTTGCCACGAGGGTCCTGACCTGAATACACTATAGAAATTGGCTGGTTAAGCACAAGCTAAACATTTGTAGAAAAAGAGATTTTCTATTGTGTGCAGATGAGCCTGATTCGTCAGTTGTAAGCGCTTCCTGGGAAGATGAAGACACACTGACAGCTACAATACGGACTTCGTCTGACGTTTTCACCGTTGAAGTGTGTACTGTTACATTCACTTAATTTCTTGCCACATAGTTATATCAGAATCAGCCATATACCCTTCAATGCATCGAAGGTTGATTTCAGCGATAGGTAATTTTTTTCCGGGACCAGTATGTCAACAAATGCAGCATATAGTTTACCAATGAAACTAATTACTATGTGCTATAATTTTAACTGTTGTAAACACACTGAAAGTCTTTTCAAGCTTACAGACGGTATCCTCGTGCTGCCTTTGACCTCAAACAGTTTGCTAAACTAGTCGTAGGGTCTCATAAAGAATGTGAGATTATGACAAAGTTGTTACAGTAGAAAGTGATATATGGCCTGTTGAACAGTGTCTCAGCAGTTGACATTGAGTGAGTAATTTCAGCTTTTCTGTCTCTAGTACAGGTATATGCATTAGTGAGTCTCAAACTGTAGCATTTGCTGTTGGAGGCTTTTCTGTTGCATCTAGATGCTGTCATGCTAGGATAACGAAACCGTGGCATGTTGTTGATAATACTGAGCCAGTGACATTGTTTACACTGTCAGTCAGTATGTAGCCTAGAATTAGCACAGCATTATTTTCTGGTGACGTGGAGGTGCAACGGAGTGCCAAGCAGCATCTGCATGACGGCTGAGCTTCTTGTTAATTTAGTATTGCTAAATGTGTTGACTCTGACTTTTAGGCTGCAGCATAGCATAAGCCGTCCATATGTCTTGTCACCAATATCAGTGTTTTTGTATGTTTGTATGTTTTAGCCGTCTTGGAGACATGTTCCACGGTCATCAAACTACTCTATGATTTCTTATCGACAGTCAGACTTGCGGATGGATGAAGATTTAGGGTTAGTGGCTGTCAGTTAAAATAGCCAGTTATGTTTTGAAAGGTGAAGTTGTCCGATTGAGTCATACTCACTAATACACTTTCATTTAGTGGCCTTCTTACAAGTGCACCTATGTTAATCAGTTGCCACTTTGATTTCTTTTTTCCCCATTTTATTCCAGCTATGCATTTTTTTGATACAAACCAAACTTTTTTTATCCTCTTCAACTCCATATTTATTGGCCATTAATTCTGTATAATGCCTTCTACATGTGTTGTTACCTGCAGTACAGCCAGTAAGATGAAAATCTATTAGTGTTCCCTCTGTCTTTTTTCTATTTATATTGTTGCACGGCGGCTTTATATTGACATTTCGCGTGATATTAATTGTTTCAATTCATCTTTCTCATAGTTTCCAGGCCCAAGTTCTGCACTTTTCTTATATATCTATCTGATTGTGCTCTTCTTTCATCGTCGTCCTGCTTTAACTGTTGTTTTATGTTATCATAATTGTTCATGTTGTTGTCTGTTGTAACTTTGCTGATGTCTCCCATTTTTGTCACAAGATATTATGTGACTGTGTTGTGTTATTTCAACTTAATATTGTTTTCCGACAAAGTCTGCTGGAGTGGAGAGTCCAGTTTGTCATCAGCTTATTAGAGTTGCAAAGATGACATTTTGGCACAGTGCAATTCTGTGGTTTGATTTGGTGACCTGGTTATCCCCGCGAAAGTGAGGGAATATGTTTTCACTGGCGTTGGTTGTCTGTCTGTCTGTCTGTCTGTGTGTCTGTCTGTGACCATGGTAACTAAAAAGGTGTGGACGGATTTGCACCAGATTTTATGTGATGGTTCCTAGGGGAAAGGGAAGACCAAGTTCTTGTTTCGTTATGATCTGTAGAGGGATGTGGAAGTAACGGTCAAAAAACTCCGTAAACCGGCGAATATTTACAAAAACCGGTGACTGTTTACAAAATAGCTCCGTCAGTAAATTCGGAACTAGTGTGCCGCAAAATAGTAGGTGTGGCAAGTGTTTCCAAGTGTTGGCGACAAAAACGCTTTCGTGGGGAATTGTAGTCTCTTGGAGTCCTTTCCATCTAGTTTTATATATTATGCATTTTATAGAAAAAGTTTCTGTGGATATGCTCGTGTGGACGTCAATGTAAACTACACCAGAGATTCGGTCCATAAAGAAGATGAGCCAGACCATGAAGAAGATGCTTCAAGCCACAATGAAGGCCAGTTGTATTTAATTTGGTTTTGACTAACCTGGTATAATCATCTTTATTCAGCAAACATGTTAGACAAGTAATAAAAAAATAAAACAAAATAACTAACTTAACTAGATATACAGGTAGTCATTGCACGTATACATTCACGCACAGTAGCCAGTTCGTCAACAGTATTTTTAACAAAAAGTTTGCACAAACATATTTCAGTAGACTGTAATTTCGTTAAAAATTTAAGTTTTCTTGTATATATGGCATCGGAAACTGAAATGTGAGAGTATCTCAGTATGGGAGAGCTGGAGCTGAGGGAGCGACACCCCTTCTGTCTGGAATGCACCAATGGATCGAGAAAGGAATGGGCCAGTGGATGATTTTCCTGGTTGGGGTCAGTGCTTGACACTGTTTGTTTGGTTTGGCCTATGAAAAACAAAACCTCTGCCAAAAGTTCTCTTCTGGAACAAGTAGGTGAAAAACCTTGAGGAGCCATCTGACCCAGATTCGTCTGAAAACAGCTATTTAGTGTGGAGTTGGCAGTGAGGACTTATTCCACGGTTGCTCAAGGCTGGTCCTGGTCACTGAAAGAGAACCTTTCTGGGTAACTGGAGCAGGTTTTTACAGGTCGCCCAACCAACAATCTCAAACAAGGGTGTCTGACTGACTTGGTATGATACGATATATTTATGTGCACTCAGAAGCTGACCAAATGGCCAGTTTAGTCTAGTGCATGGCACAGAAACAAAAAAATTAAGGAAAAACTAAAAACAAGAACCGATTAGCTCAGAAGAAATGGTGCAAGCAAGGCAGTCCGGGAGGAAGAAGTGGAACTACGGGGGATGGAATTTGTGAAACAGGTAGGTTCTAATCCGGGAGTGAAAGAGAGAGGGAGTTATGGATGAACAGAGTGGTGAAACAGAAGAGGAAGAAGTGGTAGGTGAAGTAGTAGGTGAGTCAGAAGTGGAGGAACTGGTCCCAGAATGAGGTTGACGAAGAGATAAACTGAGTTGACTTGCAGAATGGGTGCCTATGTCCTGTATGTCTAGAGGCATAGCTGAAGTGGCACGTAGCAGTATTATATTGCGGGCCTTATGCGCATGGCATGCCGAGACCTACTTCTTGTGGGTGTGTTTGTTTACAAGCCCATGCCTATCATCTGCCAGTAAGATGCTGTGTTGAATATTTATGTGGTGTGCAGAATCAAATCACGTGTGCACACCAGATCTCTTTGTAAAGAAAATAAGTTTGCAGCAGAAGTTGTTTTATAAGTTTGCAGCAAGATGTTATGGTTAAGTAAGTGTTGAAATATTTTCTGGAATTCAGTATATATTATATTCCCATTTTTTATTGCTACAGACCTTGTAGTCTTCTATATAAAATACGGAAATAATGGCTTGCTTCATATTGCAGAACTAGAGCACCAGTATCATCCATCGTTGAAATAGGCCAGTCTTTTCTCCCGTGTTATATGTTCTAACCTCCTAGGTTTCAAAGCACCAAATGCAACTCACGGCAGTGACGGCAACCGAGAAAAATTATCCTAAGTTTCTGGATTCATCAACTGACTCCTGAGGGAATTGTTGCAGCACCATTTACATCTTCTCTTAGATGCCAGCATCCATTCCAATGCCTCTTTTTTAGCTGCCTTTACATTTCACTTTGTGAAATGTCTAAAATTGTAACCAAAATGACTAAGTGTATCAAGAAAACGACGCCATATGATAGCCCAGGGACTGTAGTTTTCTTAAGCCAATGACCTCGAAGAATTCGAAGAATTTTACTGCATAAAATTGTAGGATTTATTTAGTCCAAAAGCATGCTCTGCTAAGTACATTAGGTCCTCAAGAAGTTGGTATATTGGTGTATCAGCTTTGGACTGAATGCCAGCCTATCTGACGATAAGGAGAAAGAAAGTGAAGTCAAAGCTGCCAAAGTATCATTCTGAAACCGGTGATAGAAGTGGTGGATTGATAAAACTTGTGGATTGTTATGACTGTCTGTCGATGATGTCAGCATGTGATGATGCAGGTGGTCATCGTAATCGTCGAGCTACGTCTCAGTGTACCAGGTCAAAATCACAGCCGGTATGTCCACTGCTGGTGGTCGCTGACTACCGGTTTTACCGAGGTATGGGAGGCAGTAACTTGCAACGAACAACCAGCTACCTGGTTAGTTTCAGTTCTGTTTTCTCCGTAGTTACTGATAATAATTATTGTTGACATCTGTATTCTGTAGTGTAGCCTTGCCACACCTTTCACTTTCAGTGTTGTCCGTGTTGTGATATTGGCTTGTTCAATTCACTTGTGACTGCCAACTCGGAGCACGTTGTGAACGTTCATATTATAGTTATCCCGCCAGGCATAATTCTTTCCTAATGACCACGTGATAGGCTGTTTTGTAGTGATTACAAGTTCTGTTTGTTTTAACAGATCAGCCAGATTGACAACATTAACACCATCTACAAAAGCACTCCATTTGGTGTATGTGGCTCTGGATTTGGGTTTGAAATAAAAGAGGTAACATTATATGTGTTGTAGTATATTTTAAATTGAAGTATTGTCAGTTAATGCTGTTCTGTTTCTGAATAAATTATTTTAAGACGTAAAGTTTCCCGTTTTTTTCTATGGGTAGTTTCCTGTGCCATCAGTGCTTTGATGCGGCTGAACATTTTGGTGAAAATCGTATTTTATATTTACATTTTAAGGGTTGCATCGATATGACGTGTTGAAAAATGTAGAGTTTTATTGAGCAACCATACAAGAGAACTCAAATGACAGTGACACTGATTAATGTCGGCGATAGGCAGCTGTCGGTGATACTCCGAGGAATTGAACGCTCATGAGTTGTGATAAATTGACTCATCTGTGTTTGATCTGTATTCATACTGAATGCACTGTTTGTCTGAATGTGAGTAGATATTCCTCAGCATTGAAGTAAAGTGAATGCAGAGCTAGCGCTTGATACGTCCTAAAATTTAGTGACGTTTTCTTAGTGAAAGCTGCTTCAAAAGCATTTCACATTGTAGCATATAGTTAATTTAGAAAATTAATTGGTTTATTATTGTTATACCGATGTAACTGCTACTCATTTATTTAAGCAGAATGCTGTATATTATGTCTGAACCTAAACAAAGGTTTAGTGTAGTGTATACAACTATACATGTAGGTTCATTATAATGTAATGCTTGTATGGTATATGCAGATAAAAATCCACGAGGCACCGACAGCACTTAGGCAAGATCAGGACGGACATTACAACATGGACAAAGCCGATTGGCAAGATGACGAAACAGGAACGCTGCTTGAGGTGTTCTTTAATATTTGTTGTTCATTTGTTCGTTCCTTTCAGTGCTTTGAGATTTCTATGGTGATTTGATGCGGTTGGCTTGGCAACCGACCCGTGAAAGACCGGCTCCAGTTGTCTGCTAAGGTTCTGTTTTGGGGTATCTATCCCACCCTGAAGCAGCTCCGATAAAGAGGGCCAGTTTAACTAAAATTGAGTGACTGAGTATCTATTTACCGTGTTTATTTAGTGGAGTAGCCATAGGTTAGTGGTTGTGGATATCTGTGGAGACACACCCATCAGTGACATCAAGAAGCATGTTTTGACAAACTTGATGTGCTGCCATTTATTGGTGGACGTGCATGTGACCGTCATCATGTGTGGAATACACACTGTTAAATGACACATTTACTGTTATCGGCTACTGCTGCGGATTTTTTTCTTGTTTTCAACCAGCTTTCATTTCCAAAGTACCTCTACGTTTGGCCAGATCCTCAAAGAAAGAACCGTTAGAGAATACAAGTGATCGGAGCAAGAGGCGAGATGCCCCGTACAGGCTCCGGGCTGTAATGTGCCCTAATTAATTTGTTGATTTCAGCACTATAAAATTGTTTTTGCTTATTTACTTACTTCTTCCTTGTTTATTTACTTCCTTATATATATACTTCCAGAATAGACCCGTTTCGTTTTCAGGCCGGAGGTTGTCGGAGGCGACCAAACCTGGCTTTTTTGTGTTTATTATATGTTGTTGTGTATTTTGTTATGGATGCATGTTTGCTTTTGTTGTTTCAGTACTTAGCCAAGAGACTGGCTGGAAAGAACGTCTTTGAATTGACCTATTTTGTGTTGGGTGGGACGTAAAACCTTGACTCAGTCAATCAGGCCAGAATGCCAGCTGTGTCTGAGCAGTCCAGGCACATTTATTTGTTTAGATGTTTTCGTTGAAGAATTTATTAATTACTACACCCCTGATAGGTTGGCAAAGTACTGCTATTAGCATGTCTGTCTGTCTGTCTGTTCACTCACATATCTCAAAAGCCACGCGTCCAAATTTCACAAAATATTCCATACAGTTTGCATGTAGCCGTGGCTTGCTTTTATCCAATGAAAACGCAATATGTTAAATACTTCCATTTTGCGGGATGGCGTGATGTTTCACATAATGATGACTGTACAGTGGCTGGCAGTGGTCATTGATGAGCGACCCATCACCCCCTGTGTGAGCAATATCCTCTCGCCCACAGCCACAGCAAATGATTTGATTGAGTGGTGCGGCAAGTGGCATTATTACGGAGTGTTGGTGAAGTCTGCCGGGTCCGACTACCTTGTTATTTTTGTAGCAATAACTATATTTACCCATACATTGCATGCCTTCTTCTAGCCCGGTTATATATGTTGTTACACTTTGTTAGCGTGCATATTAAGTGTTTTTTGTAGTGCAGTGGATGTTTTGTTGTGTGTTATTTCAGTATTTTAGTCGTAACAAAGGGAACCAACATTTCTGTTTGGTACACCTGTTCACTCATATATCATTCAGCAACGGTGTGCTCGGTCTTGCCTACATAGCCGGGTATCGGCCGCATTCTGTTGGTGGCATATGCTCACCATGTAAGTGCATTCTATGTTTCCATACAGGACCTTGTGGCAGCAAGATTATTGCTTGAGTATCACCTTATTTGGTGCAAAGTATTGCGATCACCGTCTGCATGTTTCTCTGTATGCATGTAAGTGTGTTTGTCATGTGTCTGTCTGTTTGCTTGCATATCTCAAAAACTACGTGTCTAGACTTCACAAAAGTTACTATACATTAATAACAAAAACTGATCATCAGTTTAACACTTAAGTGTAAGGGTCTAGTTATTTATCACACGTAGGAAACAGCAAAAATCATTTTGTTATGACCATTGTGATGTGAATCTGTGTACACCCTTA
>Ga0209780_1004018_pt1 | contig 11219 bp, 10 predicted proteins | sample WorMetexBAHAMAS2_FD_187384 | JGI IMG/M metagenome (GOLD analysis project Ga0209780, IMG submission 187384) | Marine gutless worms symbiont microbial communities from Max Planck institute for Marine Microbiology, Germany - Inanidrilus exumae... | ecosystem: Host-associated > Annelida > Digestive...
CCCCTGCAATAATGCGACCTTTCATCAGAATTCTTTGACCCTAGTTCTTTGTGCAATTGCACGTCAATGACGTCACAGCAACTAGTTTAATCTAGACAGAGCCTCATGCTAGCCAACTGGATCTTGGTTGACAACGGAAAATTGAGCTATGGTCAGAAGACAGAAACTACCTTCTTGTTCTCGGGTGTAAACTGGTAAACTCGGACACGGTATTCACCGTTCTTCAGTGGACAGCTGAGTTTCACCCGGAACTACATCATAGTTACACAGCACAGAAAAGCAACAACAATCATCATTGCCATTCAAGTCTACATGTCACGGCAGCAGTGGAGCACTTCTGACGTGTTACCTTTTGTAAACAAGACGTCAGCTAGCAACACAAATAATAACCTTGAAATGACATCAGAATTATGCGTACATGCTATTTATTACCTCCCACAAATTTAACAAGAAATCAACACACTGAACGACCTGCACATGTAGCCTAGTGGTTAACGCACTCAGGTACAATGTGCAGTGGAGCGTGGCACGCCTAGATGCTGGGTTCAAAGCTCAGTCTAGGCACGACTGCTCTCCACTGAAGAATTATTTCAAATAATTCTGATGCAAATGATAAACAGGGAAATAATCCCGGGCAGGAAAAAAGGGCTCGACAGTGTCCCCTATATCTGTGACCCTATATCTGTGACTGCTGCTGACACCTTAATTAGCAGCGTCAAGAGTTGTCAGCTGTGCCGGCGTGGGCTAAAGCTGAAAGGCGTGGCTAGCCATGAACTGGCATCAATCATATCACCAGTCAGGCCTAGCCATATGGTAGGCAACGTCTAGAGGGGACGCACTATAAATACCCAACAAGCTGCTCACTTCCTACTTACGCCTACTACACTCTATAGGTCATGCACACACTAGCACACACCAATCTATCCCTCCTCTCCTTGGGCATGCACATTAGACTGCTGTAAGGTCTCAGTGCTGAGGTCTAGAGTAGGATAGACCTCTGCCAGTGCCCACAATAACGAACAAGAACTTACGTCAGTGGGACTGACATATATCCACACATGCCAATTCTACGTCAACATGCCATGCGATATATTGCAAACGTGTTTAAATTTCATGAATGGCGCATCTCTAGTAGCGTGACATTTATGTCGGCATATCTCCACGGTAATGTTTACATTCGGGTGGCTGTGGTCTGTCAATTCGTCCAATTTTGTGTTTCGGGGAAGCATTCACAGAAAATGGGAGATTCCCTGCCTTGAACGCCGATGAACTGCCAAGCAAAATATGACGCCGCTAGCTTCATTCTCGGCGGAGAAATCCGTAACCATACAAACAAACCCACACACAAACAAACAGTAACCAATATAACCAGACCTTGCCTATCAGCATGTGTGGATAATGAACGAACAAAACGCACACTGAACTGAAAGCTCTAAGAGAATATAGACGACCACCACCATCACTGTTTCTGAAGCCATTTTCCACGTGAACCTAGGTTAGCTGGTTCCTCTTTTCTTCCCCCAACTGTTGCAAAAGAACACTTTTGGAGATACACTGTACAGGGTTTATATAGGTTACATGTCGTTCCTGTTACTGAACCGTGTCAAAACACTGATACAAATATGAAACACTGGCCCTAACCAGTCGCCCGGTCTCGTACTTTCTTCATCCACGACTAGACTCTTTCACTTACGGTCATTTCTCATTTCATGCTCGCTCTCTAATACCACTACCCTCCATAAAACACTAGCTACATTTCAAATCATGAGTTACATTAAATCATAAAGTAACACAGTTGAGCACTTACATCACAGTCATCATCATATAGATTCAATGTCTCATACATTCTCTTCAGCTCCAACTCATCTCCATTACTCAGCACACGATAAATCTACAAACGAAACATCTACCATGTTTGATAGCGTGACGAACAAAATGAAACAAGTAGTTCACATTTTTTCAGAAGAACCGTGTAACACATTATGTCAGCTGTAATCCATACGGCGTTCATTTCATCACCATTCCAAATGCGGTCATGCCAGATTTGCCTTCATCTGTACAATTGTGAGTCAGCAGTTTTCCACAGCAACAACATCAGTTTTAACACTATGGGTCTCAACTTTCTTCTAATGTTTTCACACCATGTTCTTTAGTCTGTCATTTTAACATTCTGCATCTTCACATCATGCATATTCAGCACCCCAACCAGACTCCTGATAAAAGGGATACTGCTCCCTTTACGCCAGCTATCTAATGCCAGTACCAAGCAAAAATATATATATAAAATAAACCGTATTAATGCACGTATATTAATTACTCACATCGAAGTTATCTGCCTTTGTTCTGACGTATGGTTGCAGAAATTGCTTTAGTGTCTTTATCAGCATGCGCTTATCGATTGATGCCATCACATCTATTTGACGACAGTTACACATCACAATCACAATCACACATTCACATGGCAGCACATGCAGCATCAACTCAGGTGGCTTGGTAGCACAGTGGTTAGGGCATTGAAATTGCGACTTGATGGTCACAAGTTTGATTCCTGACCGCAGTGCTGTCGCAGAACAACCTTAGGCAAGTTGTTCACACCCACATGCCTATATGCAGGTCGCAGTGGTCTACAGCCACTGCGATATACAGCCATGGGCATGGACTGCACACCCTTACTGCAGTGCCTAGGTCCACTCAGCCTTCACCCGCTGTGGGACGGTAAAATGAGTATCAGCTTTCGCGCTGAGTTATAATAATAAAAGGCAATGTTAATGTGGATGGTATAAGCCTACTGGCAGACTTACAGCCCAAGTTGGTTGGCTTGGTCTGAGGGTTGGCAGCCACCTGCACTAACAAAATGAACTGGTGAACTCTCGTAATGGCTTTGGCAATGATGACAGCAGCATAAACATTGACCTGGTATTATTATTATTAACTAGATCATTTGCAACTACAACTATCGAAATACTAATCTAGTGTATTCATATATTATCATTATCATTATCACCACAAACGAATATTATTAAAGTGCCTTGCAACATTTCTCCAAGTCCAGACTTTGGGACAAAGTTCTAGAGGAAAGTACCCGTTTTTTGGAGATTACTAAATTCCCTTCCACGACAATGCAGGGTAAGCCGAGGGTAGCCTCTATGCCAGTCAGCTATTTTGACACAATACGGCCATGTGATGGACAGACAGACACTGGGCCATAGCTAATAGCACACTGGCATAGCATCATGCTAGTGAGAACGTATAAAAAATCTTGTCTGGAAATGTATCGGGCATATTCTAACGGTCTCAGAGCCTGCACGTGGCAGCTCACAGTAGCATGAATACTACAGTACCAGCACTCACATCTCTCTTGACTTCCGGTGTTAACAACGACGCTTGCAGTGAACAGGTGTGAACGGCGGTTTGTGTTCCGTGAACTCGTTGACACGGGCAAATTACCAGGACCAGGGCCGTTCTGCCGACTGTCAGTGACATCGACGTTCTTGAAGCTGTTGTCAACCCAGCCACTTGCACCAGCCCCGCATCCGCCACTTTCAGTATTCTCAGCCCAAGCAGCCGTTCCTTCGTCAATCGATTCGTTGCCATCAAACGTGGAGTTATCAAGTCTGTCGTCCACGCAGCCCTTTGCTGCCAGTTCTTGATCACAGCTGTCCAGCTTCCAATCAGAATCACTGTTACCATCCTTCGCCATGTCGTCTGGAACCGCTTCTGCCAAACAACACAACATGATGACAACTAAATACCTTTGATAAGCAGAAGCCACAGCCTTCCTGCATATTTCAACTAAGTACTGTTAACATCCCGATAGCATAATAAGATTTTTTTCATTGTGTTCATTCATGATTTTTTAAACTGTATTATCATTTACGTTTCTTAATTCTGATCATTTGTATTGCTGTGTATTGTTAGATACTGCCTGACTTTGACAAAGAACTTCCCTTCATGTAACAACTCCGGCCAAGTTGTTAACACATGTACAGATTTCCATTGCTAAGCAATACAATTCTCACTAATGACAATAATAATAATAATACACACATTTCTATACCATTTCTATACGACTAGTCATCTGAGGGCTGACTGCCCACAGACTGAAGCCAAGTCTTGCTGATAAATGCCCATTATAATTCACACACGCATACACATGCACACACTTATGCATGCACATCATTCGTCGAAAACATACAGCAACTGTATTTCACGACTATACTGACTAAATTACCATAATTATCATTTGTAATTAACTTTATGAGAGGATCTCCTCCAGAACAGGTTAAGGAGAACCCGAAGGAGAACTGTATGTCCGAAATAAATAAATTAGCCTCATACGGGACTGATGACCCACTCTTCGCAACTGACGTTTCTGCCAACTTCAAAGTCACGCCACTCATGTGAAACAAAAACTAAGATAAATATAAAAACCCGACCCGATCCAATTTAGATACTGTGACCTAGTTAAAGAATCCATGGTCAATTGCCAGCTCCCACTGAAAATGGCGGAGGAGATAGCTTTTGAAAATGGCCAGATTTCCAACTTTAAAGGGCTCGTGACCTTGACCTTGGATCGGGTCATACTGCATATCGTCGTGCATCACTCATCAACCTCTAGATGCCAAATTTCATTGAAATCGAAGAAACTTTCTATGGACAGACGTATGTACGTACATACGCACGTACATACGCACGGACAAACGTACATTGAGAACGGCTTTATTAGATCGACTCTGAAGAGTTGACCTAAAAAGCCATTAAATGGAAGTCAGAGTAGCAGTAGTAACAATGTGTAACTGCATGTTGTAGTAAGGTAGAGAATACGTGGCCTTCCCTCTCCCTTGGCATTCCTCTTCAGTATTTCAGTTTTGTTTTTAAATGTACTTTGTAATCTGGCTTGCCAATAAACCGAATGCAATTGCATCACACACACCGTTATACTTGTTTCATTAGAAATCAATATTATCTTTATTTTAAATAACAAAAAGGTGTCGCTATAACGGGATGTAACCGTACTGGCCCGCCGCGCAGTGTCGGCCACCCGGCCGCCGGTGCGCTGACCGTCCACGTGCACGGCAGCCGACCCGCACGCCAACAGCATTACAGACGACAACTAATGACAACAGACGCCAGCCAGCAAAACACTACTGACCCATTAGGTGGGCCAGTAATAAAGGACAGTTTACTGACACAAATCACAAACAGTCAGTATACAGATCATCCTGACAGACCATTCAGTGGCGGAAGATGAACCCTGATACAAATCGTGTTGTCAAACTGATCAAGCAGCTGATACAGCTGAGTCTTGGTGAAGTCACTGACTTCCAGCTCGGAACCCGAGCACTCGACAAACAACTGCAAAATTCACAAATTGCATGTCACATATCAACAACACAAATCAACAAGACCACATGGCATAACGTGCATTGGGTCCAACATAAGACAGCCTCAGCACTGCTATAAGACCAGATGACAGTGTTAATCTCTGCCGTGTCCTCGGTACATTCCACGTGTGCAAACCATCTCAAACCAGACATAACAAAGAAACCAAACTAGAAGCAGCCAGCACTCACAAGAGTGCAAAGACCTACGCCGGCAACAATTTTGTGACTCACGACCTTGACATTTGACCACAAAATAAATTGGTTTCCAGGACTCATCGCAAAACATTTCCATGTCAAGTTTGGTGATCCTTGCTGCATCGGATTTTGAGATATGATGCGGAGAAACAGACACACAAACTGTGCTGAAAACCTTACCTCGCGACTGCCGTTGTCATGGGTAAAGATTCAGCTTAAATGATTAACTTCTTAACAGCATAGTAATGCTTTGGCACTGTAGGCTGGATGACGGGAAGGGTCTGTGGAATGTAAAAACTTTTCCACAAATTCCAAAGTTCGCTTTTGGGAGATAAGCAGGAGCAACTTCAGAACTCCAGGCCAATTAACAAAAATCAAGAATAAATCAAAAATAGCAGTAGCATATCAGCAAATACAAGTATGTCGGTCCTCCTTATTGTCAGGCTAAAACATATGCTTGCCGCATCACATGCTGCCCCTGGTGAGTCACGGTGAGTATGCCGACGGGACAGACAGAGAGACGGACAGACGTGTGAACGCCAGACCGTTACATTATGCTTTCCAATAAATGCAACCAGCACAAAAATGCCACTTAGTGTGATTAATATGTTTCAGAAGACCTTAAAATGGCATAATAAAAGCCTTTTACACCACAGGTAAACCACAGAATACAGCTCTCCTAAACGAGCTGCAAAACAATTGATTAGTACAGCAGGATTAACTCACTTTGTTGTTCTTGCCAAAGCCAACCAGCTTCAACGAGCGTTCTGGTTCGGCGAGCAGTCGGAGATCTGAGTGTACGTCGAGAACACAGCGAACATACTCCACATCACAAGACAAATGGGACGCAACCTGATCTTTCAACGCTGCAACGGTCTGCTGCAGATACACACGCAGTGTGAACGGAGGTGAAACAGTCTCCTCAACCATGTCCACCAGATGTACCTTCACCCCAACACCTGAACACAAACACATAACCACAATATCTTGGCAACATCCTTCAAGCCTCCTGCACCAATCGCATGGCCACAAATAAGCATAAGTTTACGTGATTGATTCTTGAACACTAGTTACACATGATCAGCAGTCTACCATGACTGATTAGTCCACAAAACATACTTTGGAATGCTCTGTTAAAAAATAACTTCTTAGTTTGGCAATTCTCTGGATAATCGTTCTCCTTTTATCCAACTCTTAGTCACAAATGTCGAAGAACACTTACTGAGACCTGCATTGAGTAGTTCCAATTGGTCTGTATATACAGTGCTAAGATACATTTTGGTCAATTTTGCCCATGCCAACTCAGCGCCTAGTGACTCTCTTTTCTGTGTTGGTCTGGCTTTGGAATGCTTCTCTAAGGTAAAACCCAAAAAATCATACTGTGGACTTCCCACCTATGGTACCAGACCAGACCAGCCCCTCCATCTCTAGTGCTCTGCTGAAAAGCAAATCAAAATGTGCAGTTGTGGCACAGTTGAACTTACAAATACTGTTCCAACCCTAACAATTAGAATTAGTTATTCATTTACGTGATTAGTGACACTACCTCCAGGATGATATGTAGGAAATGTCTGATTGGGTCGTTTGATTTCCAGCAGCAGGTCGAAGCTGTAGATAAACCGGACGCCGCCAAAAATCTTGTAGATCGGCTGCAACTCCTCGCCATCAAAAGACCGATCGATGTAGTCATGTAGGCTGTCATACTTGACAAGACGGACACAGTCCAGTGGGACCACAGACTCCAACTCACACAGCTGTTTATTCACAGAGCTTAGGAATGAAACACTAACGTAAATGCTACGTTAAATACAGATACACAACAGGCATACAACGACAATGCTCCACGATCATTTATACAGTTTAGCAGTGAAGATCATTAGCATGCAATTGCTGCTGCGATCCATAAGCCTGAATCAAACCGGAAATGACCCATAGAAGACCCTACCACACATGGCTCAGAGCCACCGAGTCTAATCTGAGGCCACTGATTGAACACCGGTCCTTCCAACACGTGGAAGAAGGCAACCTCTCCAGAAAAATGGCATTCAATTCGGGACAAGGTGATGATCAAGAAGTGTATGCCACGAAAAGACAGAGATATGCAACAATAACACTGACATAAGTGTAACAGAAACCTTCTTGCATGAAAGTGCTACTACAGATGTAATGCACACAAATAACCGTTTTATAGACATTATACAAGTCAACCTGTATTAACTGGCACCCAGGGAGAAGACAATAGAGTTCACCTCAACAGTCATACCTACACTGTCTCCGTACCATATACTGATAAAGGTAAAGGTCTGATTCTTATACAGTGCAGTTACGCGATGACCGGACCAGCGTGCTTTACAATCTCCAGAAGTGGCAGTTGATTGGCAAGAGCCAATGGTGCTGCAGCGCAAACTGCGATCATCCAACTACACTCGTTGACGTACAATTGGACCCACGTTATGGAGCTAGCAGACACACCACCGCTCCAATCAACCACATCAGGCCTTCACCCCGTAAGCATTCACCAGATGTCGCCACCCGTACGAGGAAGCAAACATCCGATTACAGCTTACTACTCAATTTATCGACCTCGAAAGGATGTAAGTCTAAATTGGTCTAGTTGGATGACCTGAAGTAGACGGTTCACCAACGTAAGTGGTCACCCATCAGCTGCAGGTCGAGCACAGGACAGGGAAAGTTCGCCGACGTTCTACCACTGTGCCACGCCACCACTGATCACTAGTAACGAATGTTAGAATATGTCAGCAGTGAGGTAAGTAAGCAAAAAACCTTCCATGCAGTCTTTGTTGCATCTGCGAGAGTGGCATTCATGTGAACCATCAGAGTACTTTCAACCGTCTTCTGGAGAGACGGATGAAAGACGAACAGCTTGATCTGAAATCAAACATGAACGAAGCATGTGTATCAGCCAGTTTCATTACTGACACATACTCGCATCTCTCGATCAATCTCCACATCTTACTGTGGCTCAGGCCTGCCATGAGCAAATGGCTGGAATGCCTATGACTAAGACCACAACAAAGACATGTTAACCACAGAGAACGTGTGAATGTGCACATCCAACAAGTCTAGTAGTAACAGCTGATCCAGATGCAAGTATCGACTTCCTATCAGTAAAGCACTGAATGCAGCAGTCTTAGATGCAGCAACTGTTGACAGATATTCATATGCATATTCATATATGCCACATAAATTTCTACCTTGCAAGTGTTTCGTTCAATTTCCTGCAGCTGCCGCTCCTGGTCTTCGTTGTCCTGCAGCTTTTGCAACTCATTTTTCAAGTGCAGTGGAAAGCTGTCGACTTTAATGGCACCTGCACATGCAAAAAAACAGCAGCTGCCACAAACATTATTGTCAGAAAACATCTAAGAGAACCGAACAAGGAATAACTAAGGCTCTGTGAATTAACAATTAATTCTGCAATTAACTGTTGAAATTTTAGAGATACAAAGTAACCCATCACTACTGCCAATTGTTTTCTTTGCAGGCTGGCCAATAAATAACTAACTGTGCTTATATGATTATTATATGAATGTCTGCTCCATAATGAACTCGTTACTTATTACATTTCATTAGTTATCAACAAACTGTAAAAAGGTAAGGAATGTTATGTAATGTAAATGTCACCCAATACACCCACAATGCACTAAATGTCCTATTACTGTGCAAACAAACTGTCTTCAGTAAAAGCCTGAAACTGTCAATGATGTTATAAGATACTTAGAGACAATCCGGAAGAGAGTTCCAGATCGATACAACAGTCACAGCAAAAGCCCATCAGCTGATGGAATGCAAACATAGTACTACTCACACATATTAAACAGAAGACGTAGTCAACTAATCGTTAATGCAAACGCAAAAATTGCAAGTTACAAAACCTTACAAAAATGCAAGAATAAGTTCTTACAGTGATAACGACAAAACTTTGGTAAACTTACAGACATTGCGTTGCTTGTCAATACGTCGATACATCAGCATGTATGCATTAGTAGAACTACACAAAGCATAAAATAGCACACACATGTATGATACAGCTAACTGTTGCTCTGAGTCATGCAGTGCACAAATGCAAAAAAGCAAGCCATACAGTACACACCAATTGCCTGCCTTACCAATTTGAGAACACACATATTTCAGTGTTGCACTATCAACATTCAACACTGTATGGTACAAACCGCTAATTGTTCAACAGCCTAAGAACAGAGATGATCATCCTGCCTATAATGCCATATGAAGCATTATAACCTTAACCTTTATCTGATTCCTGGACATCTGATTCCTGATATCTGTGTCTATCAACTTTGCTTTACTATGTAAACAGCTGAAGACACTAGTCATGCACCAAAAAATTGCCATTTATAACACTAGGTTACTGCGTTACACATTACTTGCAGGCCAAATGCCCTTACAAGAGTACTAACAGGAATTTTACATTAAGTAGAATACATAACAGATAGACAATGTGAAACCTTGCATATGTTGATGCATAATATCCAGAACTTCCTGTTTCTGTGAGACCACCATGTGTCTTGGCCACTTCATCAGCTGTAATCTACATCAACGCGACAGCACACCGAAGTTGATGTTCAATCAAAAAGCATCAATCGCTTTCATCAGTCGAAGAACCATTGTTAAATTATCTTTCTAAAATCAACATATTCAAATATTAATGAAAAATCTGCTCAATATTTACACAGTATCATCTCCATCATAAAAATAAGCCGCTAGCAGCCTTTAGAGTCATATCGAATGAATGCTGAAGTCAGGGCAACATCTGGGTGTCTCCATCTCTCCCACATGGTAACAGTCACTGCCTTGGATTTTTCGGTCACATTGCTTGCAGTGTTCCTAATAAAGACCAGTACCCAGTAACCTGCAGTAGTAGCTGTGATCCAAAAGCCTCTGTCTGACTGGAAACGACCCCAGAAAAAGCCTACCAAATGTGACTGATCTGACACCTTTAAACACCAGTCTCTCACACATGACGAAGGTAACCTCTCGAGAGTCGAGAAAACTGGCTTTTGATTGTGGACATGGCGAAGCTGAAGTAGTGTATGCCATAAACCAAAGACAGAAACATAAAGATACCGAGAGAATGACTTTTATGTGCTAATTAAGATACACTTACACTCATTCTATCACCCTTCTTCATCCTAGTGGTCTGAAGATCAATCTGCAATCTTAAGATTTTTGCAAGTTCTTTTTAAGAGTTTTGTAAGAATGTCGTAACTCATAAGCATGGTTCACCTTTGCAACTAGCTGGTCGTTAAAGCTATACCACTCCTGATCATCAAAGGACCTGCACAAAAAAAATGTACACAAATTACTGACAACAAACGGCATACATACCTACTGACGCCTGCATATACAAAAATTTTTAAACTACTACTCGGATTTTCAAAAATTATAATGTGCTTGCTATTTAAATACTGGCTTCATTAAGAACTCGAGGTCCAGTTTGACTTCCTTGTAATGCACTGATCCTGACCACTAAAGTTAGTGCATCCGCAGCACAGTTAGTAGCAGGATGGCTGTCTTCGTGTCAGTAAACCATCTTCTAGGTAATCAGCCATGCAAGCCAACTCAGCCTAGCCACCCATCCATGGGTAAGTGCACTAAATACTG
>Ga0209780_1004019_pt1 | contig 11218 bp, 13 predicted proteins | sample WorMetexBAHAMAS2_FD_187384 | JGI IMG/M metagenome (GOLD analysis project Ga0209780, IMG submission 187384) | Marine gutless worms symbiont microbial communities from Max Planck institute for Marine Microbiology, Germany - Inanidrilus exumae... | ecosystem: Host-associated > Annelida > Digestive...
ATCTTCAATGCGTATTGGAACGAAAGTGTCAAACCGCTGCAGTATTATTGCTCTAGCCTTCCTGTATCCATCTTGTTACCCATGAAGAAAGTGCTATTTTGAAAGTAAAAATTTATGTAATGTATACTTGATTCTGCATAGACTGGCAAGGTGCTGTGACGCTAGTATTTATGCTTTGGCTGCCAAATACCACATTGAACCTCATGACGTTGTTCTTTCTAGTGTTGCACGTATTAAGGACAGTTTTTGGTTTTATTTTTCTGAATTAGTTTAATTTCTGTTATCCGTCTTTTGTATTTTTTTGTATAGTATTGCGTGTGTTCTGTCATGTATTTTACTGTTCATGCTGCATTCGTGCGTATTAAACATGATGATGATGATGATGAATTTAGTCAAAGCAGACATAAGTCTGACACATGAGGTAGCGACTCCTAGTAATTCGTCATCTTTAGCCTATTTCATGCCATCGTGCAACCACTGCATCAACGAAGCAAAATATTCTCGGAAGAGCATTGTACCCACAAATTACACAGCACTATATCTCGTAGGCCTGTATAGGCCTAGCGAATTTGTAAACAGTACATTTTGTTGTTGTGCATTTTCAATTATTGTTAGTGTTGGCACTACTCGACTGAGCACGTGTTCTCTGGCGATTAGGTTATTAATTTACATTACTTAACAGTTATCCTACAGTAAATGCATCGTAGAATGACATTATACTGCTAATATGTGCGGGATTCAGATTAAATGGAGCCATTGGTATGCTGCCGGTTATAAACGACTTATCTTTTAGTTGTATTCGTGATAGGCCTATTCGCAATGTAGCGAATACGTGTTATAATTGCATAGCATTCAACGATGAATCATAACTCGCTAATTTTCTTGTTTATGACTTTGCTGTATATAACCGTATATAATCATGAATGAGTGAGCGCAGTATTACGTCGACTGTTGTAGATGAATCGTCCCATTCAGGTGAAACCTGCTGACAGCGAAAGTCGTACCAGTAAGCATGAAACTAGCATACGTATATGTTACGAAACTGGCATATTTGTATGGTGACATTATTTCAGTTTCATGGACTTAATACTAGCGAACGGTCTTCGATGATACTGTTTGTCGATATACAAGCAGTAGCTGCTTCTTTTGTTAACTTCAGTAACCGCTCTCGACTGTCATATTCTATATGAGCTGATGACCTTGACATCCGGGTGTCTACTAGTCTAAAGAATAACAAGAAATCAGTGCATTAACGGCATACAGTTGTTGTTAATACGGTAGTCGTTGGTAATGTCTATACGAGTACAAAATAGGCGTACGTGAACTCCCAAACGGTATCGCCTTGGGATTCGGCGTTTGTACTTTGGCGAGAATTACGTATAAGACATTCGTCGCTCTCCGTTGGGCCCAGACTGTGATGTATTTCCGTTCGTGACACGAACTATCCGATGTTTACGCAGATCCACATAATTTTTATCGCACGTTGCCGTGCAAAGCTAGATGACAGTTATGTTCTTTGCATCGTAGTTGCTAATAAGCAAGTCGGCAATCTTAGAATATATGAGCGCAATGCAGTGGCGTACCTAATGGTTGGGGCAGTAGGATCAACTGCTATCGCTGGAGTGGCCAAAATTTGGTAGTTGTCCGAGGAAGTAAGACGATATATTGGTTATAATAATAATAATAACCAGACAATTTCTAACGCGCCGTAATATAGCGATATTCCAACCAAAAAATATAAGAATATCTTACAGCATCTTGCAACTGTAGTTTTTTTATAATTAACTGCTGTAAAAGTCACTCACACACCTGTCGTTTGCTGGATGCGACATTTTAGCCTCAAATGCACAAACAAACTTTTTGTTCGTATAGCTCCGCCGGGACAGGGGCCCGCATTGGGAGCTTACAGCCTTTCCCATACCCCATAGCTGGATTTAGAGGGATAGGGCGGAAAGTAAGTAAAGTAAGGAAGTAAACAGTGTATAGCAGTTAGCACCAACTTAGCTTTTACCGCTACGGGTGAGAACGGAAGAAGAAGGAGAAAGAAGGATGAAGTATGTATGTATGTATGAGAGCATTTATAACGTGCCGCTCTTACAGCCTAAGCAGTCACGAGTGCGCGCGAGTAGGCCAAACCGAAGAGACGTGTCTTTGCTGCAGAATAGTGTCAGTGTCAGTGTTGGATCACGAAGTGACGGTGGCAGAGAGTTCCACAGTTTTGGAGCACAAGCAGCAAAGCAGCGTGGTCCAAAACTGGAAGTGCGGCAGGCTAGCACTTGTAGATCGTCACGAGCGACAGAGCGTGGCGACGACTTGTACTGGTACGCACAGCTCCTGGAGGTACTGCGGAGCGGTTTGATGGCGACACTTGAAGATGATAACGCAGAGCTTAAAAACGGTAATGTCTTCTAGGTCGGAATCGTGGCTATATCATATGGCGTAATGTGCCTGTGTGGTGGGTTTGTAGAAGATCGGAAGCTGTTCGTCGGGATGCTGAACAAACAGCAGAACGAGGATGACGTGAGGCTGCTGTTTCAGTCGTTCGGAACAATCGAAGAATGTACCGTTTTGAGGGACCACGCCGGCAACAGCAAAGGTCAGAGTCGTAACCGTTGAAACCAGTAACATTTTTAAATTTAAAGTTTCTCAAGATAGTGTAGTCACACACTTGAGATGAGGTGAAAGGTCTTTGCGAAGAATGAAGAAAATTTCCGTGCAGTTTGCCAGTGAAAGAGTTTTGAAAATCGATCAACATTTAACCAAATTTTGATTCAAATGTCTTGTTTTTGACTGACAATGTAGTCGTGTAATGGTTGACTGATCGTAGTGTCTTATTAGAAATTGCTGCATTTTTGCACTCTAAAACATAGCACCATATGAAGCTACATGCCTGCCAAATTTCTGGAAAAAAGCGCATACTTCTCAACGTTTCATGACGCCAAAGAGAACTAGATGGCTGTTTTGTGTGGAATACCCACAATACATTATTCGGCTCGAAGTACTTGGCTATCTGTGCATAAACTGTTTACTTCCTGCATTCGACGAGGCTTAGTGTCACGTGACTCAATAGTCGATGGTGATTGGCTGCCTGCGACTGAGTAATGTCAGCGTTATCTGCCGTGTTGTCAACCCGCGTCGGACGTCGCAGAAAATGTGGGGAGGTTTCTTCTACGGAGTGTGCAGGCCAGGGAAATGACTTTGAATTGATTTCAGCGGTAGAAATGGAAACTAGAAATCCAGTAGAATGTTCTTTTGGTAGTGAAGTTTTGGCGATCTGTAATTATCGCGGAGTTATGGCGGCCTGAAGTCGCAAGACGTTAAAAATTTTTGAGAAATTTTTGCATTTTTTTGGAAAAACGACCCCGTACGGTAAAATTTTCAAAATTCTGTTCCGAAAGTTTTCATCACGACACCGATCGACGTGTTGTGTTCAAATTTTGTGAAATTTGGCCGACGGGAAATTGTGCGTTGCTTACCTGACAAAACATTCGCCTGGCTCTCCAGCTGTCGCTACTGCGCGGATCGCGCCCAAAATCTGCCAGAAATCCCATAATCCCAACAATGTACACAGAGTGCTCCATATTTCATCCATATCGGTTCACTTTCGGCGGAGTTATATCCGAATGCGTGAACACCGCCAAAACGCGCCGTATAGTGAATCCAATATTCGGCTGAAGCCATCCATAACTTTGAGCCGAATAATATTAGAGATGAATGACATGCAAGTTGTTTGGGTTGTGACAAACAGATGGAGGTGACTGAACCTCCTGCGTGTACAGTTCAAACACGCTACGGTACGCAACTCGTTGCGTTAACAGTTGCATAGTCTAAGAAATCCGGAATTCACTTAGCACTATGAGAATTGACTGTCCATGGTGACTTCTGCCGGGTAGTTCAAAGATGCCTGCCTATGGTGAGACGGTGCACTGCGCTGGAGTAATCACTTGGTGCCCGGGCGATAATGGCTGCTTTAATACTTAAGAGGTCAGGATTCAGCGAGTGCCCGAGCCTCTGAATCCCTCTTATCCTCATCCTTATCCCAGGCTGGCCGCGTCAGCCGCGCATCACGAGTTTCAATTATTTACCTCTCGGCCGTTTACGGTCCTTTGTGCCGGTGTCGGCCGCATGGCGTTCGGTTCGCTGCCACTGCTGCTCTATTAAACTCCGTCTTAAGCTGTTAACGCTGCACACAGACCTGTACTTAGTGCTCGAGTTACACAGCACCGAGTAGACCCAGACGACCCGGGAAGTCTAGCGTCAATTAGTTGTTCTCTTGCCCGTATATGTTAACGGTACCGCTTCTTTTCTACTCTGCGGCTGTTTTCTCAGGACAGTTTGACCACTGACCATATTGTCTACTCTAAGAGATGCACAATGAAATTGATTTGTATCACAGGTCACAAGTGACAAGAGCAAGACGATGGCTATGAGGTAGATTAACCACGGCAAGGTCACAGTAGTTGGCATTGAGATACTTTGAAGTCACGGCTAAGACCTTGACGATTTCATGTCTCCTGAATATTATCGTTACCGGCTACTTTAATGGTCCAGTAGAGCATTCGGTTAGTTTTGTGCGTCTGGGCGTGTGCGGCCAACAACTCTAGAGCGCCTCTGTATCTTCGGACTTTACGGCGCTATACAAATCCTATTTTATTATTATCATTATTATTATTATTATAGAGTGTAATGATCTTTGACCTAGATATTTTGCTTCACGATTTATCTTGACCCTATCTGGGTTAGTTTTGTACGTCAAGTTCATAGTTCACAATTTTCAAGGTCACAGTTGAAAAATGTTTTAAAGTGGTCAGTGCGACCTCGAGTGAAGTTTTCTTACCGCGCGACGCTGTGCTAACACGGTATTTGCTGTCATCGCGTGTCCATCCGTCTGTCCGTCCGTCTGCCACAAGCCGGTATTGTATCAAAACGGCTAAACGAAGGATCTCAAAAACAACGCCACACGATAGCTCAGGGACTCTAGTTTTATGACGCAAAGATCTCTACGAAATTCCGATGTTTAGTTGGTTGTGACGTCGAATGATTGCAGCGGATGCGTGTTACACTTGTAGGTTGCGCGTTTCTCAAGTTCTCGAGCCATGCCGAGGCGCTGGCAGCTGTCAACACCATGCACGGGAGCCGCACAATGCCGGTCAGCCAGCAGATTCTGCGTCCACACGTAGCGTTTAAGCAATTAGCAACGAATGGGATTTGTAATAGCATTTGATAATAATAAGTCGAACTAAAAAGCGGGCAAAGCCCAACGTATAGCCCGCCCGGCATTTATGCGCAATCGCGACTGTGCATTTATTACTTACCTGCAGTCTTGGTTATGCTACTGCCACTTAGCGAATGACCTTTTAAACCATCGCACAGCGTAGTTTAGCTTACGTGGACTCACCACCCATGCAAATGAGGCACAATATCTCAAAGGTTACTGGACAAAAGTTCACCAAATTTGTAGCCGTAGTAATTTTTTTCATCGACGAATTTAACGCTACACTACGGTGTTTGTTTGAGTTTCACATAATAATATTCTTTGTAGTTCTATAGCTAAATATAATAATAACGTTGATGACGCCGTACACAATTTCCGTGACTCATATATCGCTTCAACACAGCCGTTATTGATACCTACGGCCGTGGGTGGGGTTCAGCATCTGGTAGGTCCGGTTGCTTGATTGGTTGGGTTAAGGTATTACGTCCCATTCAACATAGAATAGGTCATCTCGGAGACGTTCTATCCAGCCAATCTTTTGACTTGGTACTGAACAAACTAAACCCAGTAGCACGACAAAAGCAAGCAACGGAGGAGTAAACAGACCTAAGCTAGCACAAAAAACGCATAAATGGTAAACCTAAACAAACGCATATGGTATACCTAAACCAACATGAAAGTTTAAGAACCGTGCACATGTGTGCATCATTGTGCACAACTGTCGTGTACATCAAAGCTCAGATGCTGTCTGTTGGCGGGGAGGGGCGTTGGGTTGTCCAACTTTGATGTAGTGCGCTTGCGTGCAACGCGTCGCGCGGTAACGAATTTCTGGAATTAACTCCCTTTATCTCTTCGTCAACCTCATTCTGGTACCAGTTCCTCCATTTCCGACTCACCTATTCCTTCACCCATCACTTCTTCCTCTTCTGATTCACCTCTCTGCTCATCCATAACTCTCTCTCTTTCACTCCCGGCTTGAAACCTACTTGCTTTACAAATCCTTCCCCTAGTTTCACTTCTTCCTCCCAGACTGCCTTCACGGACTATTGTCCGGATCGTTTCTTCTGAGCTACTCGTTTTTTGTTATTAGTTTTTTCCTAGTTTTTTTCGTTTCTGTGCTGTGTGCTAGATTAAGCTGGCCATCTCATCGGCTTGTGAGCGCACATAAATATATCGTATGGTATGGTATGTCGTGCGTGGACAGGGCGCGTCGTCGAGCCTCGTCGTCAAGTTCGCCGACACGGAGAACGAGCGCCAGCTGCGACGGATGCAGCAGCTGATGGGGCCAATCAGTCTCATCAACCCGCTCACCATCACGCCGATCGCCGCCTACACGCCGACTGCGTTCAACCAACAGGTAGTTAAGTAACACTGCACGCATTAGTCCTATCACTCGCCGCCCGCTGTCACTCGACACTACCGTCGCTGTTTACACTCAAGCACGCAACAGAACGATGCATAGGCAACTAAGGCCACACGTTAGAGCGCATACCTACGCCACGGTGTCATTGCCGGTTAGCAGCAGGTGCACTGCCCCTTACCCAAACACTAACTCCAACCTTTCAGAATTTATCCACCCCTATGTTAACGCGGTATATGCTGTCGTCGTGTGTCTGTCAGTCTGTCTGTGCGTCTGTCTGTCCGTCTGTCCCAAGCCGGCACTGTACCAAAACAAGTAAACGTAGGATTACGCAAACAGCGCCACACGATAGACCAGTGACTCTAGTTTATTGATGCCGAAAATCTCGGCGAAATTCCAACGGAGTCACCCCCTACGGGGTGCCAAATATAGGTGGGGGTAGGTTCAAATTGGTGATTTTCGACCAACATCTCGCTATATTTCAGAAACGGTGCACGATAGAGACATAGTTACTATGGAACACTAATAGGAACTCATTATGCGCTTTATCGAATGGCGCTATTTTCAGTGACCTTGAGTGGCCTCTAACTACCCTAAACAACCCCATATTCGCTATTTTGTATCGCCTTTCGTATCTTCATAGTGGACAGAGATAGAGACTTCAAATTTGGTAGATAGGTAGATAGGTTGATCGTAGCAACTGCTAGCCCATGGACGGCAAACTGTCCATGAAAGGGGCGTGGTCAGGTCACGTGAATTATTTAAATTTTGGTGGGCACCAACCATATCTCCGGAACGGCTGAAGCATTTGTGGTCAAATTTTGCATGCATGTACGCTACGTATGTCAAGTCCCAGCATAAGGATGACAAATCACCCTTAAAAGGGGCGTGGTCAGGGTCACGTGACCCACTTTAAATTTGACGCCCCAATGATATCTCTGGAATGGCTTAAGCTGAAATCGTCAAAATTTGCATGCAGGTAGACTGTATCAAATCCCAGCCTACGGTTACAAACCACCCCTAAAAGGGGTGTGGTTAGAGTTGCGTGACCCGTTTTTTAAATCTTGCCCCAATCTTAACTTTTTAATTAGTGAAGCTAGGCACTTCAAATTTGTACTGATTGATACAGAGGAGTACGGGTGCACGCATGATATATTACTCCCAAAAGGTATGAATTCAGAGTCACGTGACCTCTTTAAATTTTGAGAAATAAGTGATAATATCTCGGAAACGGTGTAAGATAGAGACATAGTTGCAATTGAGACTAATAGAAAATCGTACGTGGCCCATCGACCTTCAAGGCCACTCAGGGAATGCCCTGAGTGACCTTGAAGGGCATTTTTGCTGTTTGAAACCTTTATAACTTTCATAGCGAATGAAATATAGTACGAATTTACTAACATAGCGCGTCGCCCCCGTCCCTCTGCGGTAGCTGAGCTTCTTATTTGATCTGTCACCGCTAGCATTGTGTATAAATTGCAGTTTTTATATTTAATTATTTATATAATTTAATCTACCTGGAAAAGCGTAAATGTCTATCTGCTAATGCGAACGTAGCATCGCCAACATTGTATTTGTCATTCATCAGTTCGTCCATTTCGCAATACAGCAATCTATTTTAATTCTTGTTTGCACTAATACCGGAAAATTGTGCTGATATTTTAAGATATTTTTAAGATGTATACTTCCTTGCAGAAGTTGGTTCTTATCTCGTCACCCTTGCTCAACCATCTACATCATCCTCGTTACAAATGGCGGATGGTTCCTTTCCATATGTTTCACCTTGTCTCTGTAATAAACTCCCTGAATGTTTTCGTCAGCCCCGTCTACAACTTTCTGCTTCTGACTCGTATCGTCTCGCGATCATATTATTTTTGTCGATTTATCGCTCTCTTTCTCCATCTATCACTCCATTATTCCTGTCTTAAGACCCACCTGTTTCACCGTCCACACGACTGTCTGCCTCCCTCAGAATTGCCTTAACGTAGGCTACTAGGACTCGACTCATATCTTGTGCGCTAATCGTTTTTTTGCTTTTCTCGTTATTTTTCTGCTAAGCGGTTTGCGACAGATTAAGCTGGCCACCGGTCGGTTTTTCAGCGCACGCTAAAGCATCTTATCGTGTCTGATCTGTGAGTGAGATCGTGGGCTGTTGCAGCAGCTGATTAGCCAGCAGGCGGCTCTGGTTGCTGCCGCCGCTCAGGGCTCGACGTTCGTCAGTCCGGTGGCGGCGTTGTCGTCACCACATGTCACTGTCGGCTCGCTGACGGCGATGGCTAATGGCGGCCTGCCACAACCGGCTGCTGCAGCTGCGGCTGCTGCTGGCAACGGCATCACCACCACTGCCGCCGGTCAGTCAACGCATCCTGTCGCTTCCGCCCACCGCAGCGACAGCAGTCTTTTTCGAAAAACATGCATACTTTTACCTAGCGCAAGAAACTGCAAGACCAGACTCAGCATACTGAAAGTTTATTACTTCGCCCTCAGGAGCGGTGGCGAAGTAGTGTAATGAGCTCGTCTGTGTGTCTGTCTGTCTGTCCGCGAGCATATCCCCCGAACCACATGCGCGATCTTTACCATTTTTGTGCATGTTGCCTATGGCCATGGCTCGGTTCTCATCCAGCAGGGTGATGAAACTCCGATGGGAAGGGGCAATTTCGGGGGTTTTCTTCCCCATTGACAGTGCATTGTACAGCAGAGCATTTGGGCCCATACAAAAACGGCTGAACCGATCGAGATGCCGTTTGGGACGATGACTCGGGTGGGCCCTGGGTACCATGTGTTAGATGGGTACCCGATCCCCAAGGGTAAGGGGCAATTTTTGGGGGAACCTTACCGGCCCATTGTAAAGTAATGGGACACTCTACGGTGAGCTGTGAAAAAAATGGCAGAACTGATCGAGATGTCATTTCATGAGTGAAGACTCGGGTGGGCCCAAGAAACCATGCATTAGATGGGGTACAGATATCCCAAGGGGAAGGGGCAATATTTTCGGGGGTTGTCCTGGCCATTCAAAAACACTGGTAATCTTCGCTGCAGCGTCGCTACGGCGTTTACTGCAAAACGTATCATTCAATCGCCAATAACGTCATGCAGCAGAAGGGATCATTCAGTGTGCCATGCAAGCGCAAATAGTATTCTGAAAATATCTGAGCACAGGCGATGCGGCCTATCGGCCGCGGAGAGGGTGATGGGATTGGCACAGCGCGGGCTAAGTCTGATATCTACGATTGCTTTGTTTATTTTTTTGTAAAAGATGTGTATCCCTGGAATGTTAAGGCTCAGTATTCCACGAACGTTTTGTCAAACCGTTTTTACCGCGCGACGCTATGCTAGCGCGGTATATGATATGCTGTCGTCGTGTGTCTGTCCGTCTGTCTGTACGTCCGTCCGTCCGTCACAAGCCTGTATTGTACCAAAACGGCTAAACATAGGATCACGCAAACAACCCCATGCAGTAGCCTGGTGATTCTGGGTTCCTGACGCCAAGGATCTCGGCAAACTTCCAACGGGGTCACCCCAACAGTATCGCTAAATATAGGTGGGGCGGGTTAAAATCGGCGATTTTCGACATATATCTAGCTATATCTCATAACCGGTGCAAGATAGGGATATAGTTACTATGGAAGGCTAATAGGAACTCGCATGAGCTCTATCGAATGATGCCATGGCCAGTGACCTTAACTATCCCAAACCACCCCATTTTCGATATTTAGTATCGTCTTTTTATCTTCGTAGTGAGTGGATAGAGACTTCCAATTTGGTATTTAGATTGACGGTAGCAAGTGCTAGCTCACGGATAGCAAACAATCCCTGAAAGGGGCGTGGTTATGTCACGTGAATCATTTAATTTTGGTGGGCACCAACCATATATTTGGAACGGCTGCAGGTAGAGTGGTTACGATGATCGTCTCAGGTGCTGTCAACTTAGGTATACGGTCAGTGTAATAAACTGGTGACGGTCGTCGGCCACCCGTTTATCACACTAACCCTCTTTCTGTGTACAACACGGTGGGCGTGAGGCACCGCGTCGCGCGGGTCTGTCAGCGGCAGCGGAGACTCTTGTCATTAAAACTTGTTGTATGGAGTTGGCTAAAAGTTTATGCCCAAATACTAAGCCTACTTAAAATTAACGAAATAGATAGATTAACGGAACGTTCGCGGCAAAAATACAAATGGCAGGTTGAACAGTTGCTAAATCTGTCTGTTGTTGTATTTCTGTACATGGCGAAGTCTTGAACGCACTGTTGATTTATTAACGAAGTCTTGATCCAGCTTTTCAAGCTTTGTCGAGTTTGAATCTTTTTCAAACGAGTGTTATCTATCTTTCCGATTAATGCCTTGAGAAACGTAATGATTTTTGTAAAACGCCCAGCAAATTCTCTTCATGCTACACGCTTTTTATCAAAAACTGTCGATTTACAGTCAAATTAAACATTTGTATTCCAAAGATAATGTGAAAATTTAGGTGGGCAAATTGCAAAACCTCAATACATCATAATAATGGCACACATAATGATTTAGAAAAGCACGCTTATTGTGGTCGCTATGTTGTGGGAACACAACGTTAACGTACAAAATGTTAATTTAAAAAGTAATATTATCTTCTAACGTCTATATGAAATATGTTTAGTTAATAGATA
>Ga0209780_1004020_pt1 | contig 11218 bp, 9 predicted proteins | sample WorMetexBAHAMAS2_FD_187384 | JGI IMG/M metagenome (GOLD analysis project Ga0209780, IMG submission 187384) | Marine gutless worms symbiont microbial communities from Max Planck institute for Marine Microbiology, Germany - Inanidrilus exumae... | ecosystem: Host-associated > Annelida > Digestive...
TAATTGCCGTTAAAAGGCTGTGTGTGTGTGTGTTCTATGTGACTGCATTCCGTCTGTACATCTGTCATACTTGTGATCTTTGTCAATGTGACTAGACATATTTGTTCACTGATTGTTTGCCCGTTATTCTCAATTTCTTTCGGTAGCAGTAAATTAGTTTTAGTTAGGAACGTGGCAATTGTGGTTTTTTGCTCTTGATTCGATTTTGATTCAATTTTTTTTATAGAATTAGATGTTGATTTGATTTTGATTTGGAATTTTTTGACCCAATTTTAGGAGTTGAAGGTATAAATTTTTCTGCACTCGGCATGATCGGACTCGCGGGGGTGTGAAAACTCATTGTGTGACCTTCTTTGCCGATTGATATGTTATCGGAATTGAGTCACACTTGCTCCAAAAAAATCGCGATATTGATTCCATTTGATTTTCCTAATCCTGATTTCAGTCTTGATCTCGATAATAGTCACATCACTAGTTTTAGTACTCGTGGACAACTGCAAGTCCCGAGTTGATAAATGCTGTTTTTGTTGCCGTCGGCAGCTGCTTCGTCGTCAGGTGGAAACCCTTCGCGCAATTGACGAGTCTCGTAGCCGGGCGTGTGAGGAGGTGGATCGTAACGCACATGAACTTGAGAAAGCAAATGTTAAACTGCAACAAGAACGACAGACCGATGCCGAGACCATACGAAGGTACTTGAGTTGCCGATTTTAACCTAACCCATCTGTGTTTGGCGCCCCCGTTGGTGGTGATCTTATTGGAATTTTGTCGAGAAGACTAGAGTTCCTGGGCTATTGTAAGGCATTGTTTGCATGATCCTAGGTTTTGCCATTTTGGCAGAACTGTGACTTGTGACTGATGGACAGACATCTGACAGACACACGGTGACAGCATACACTGTGCTAGCATAATGTAATACCATCAAAATATGAGACAGCACGATCACTGAGGCAACAGGTACGACCACTTGCCCCAGTTGCAGAAAACAGCTGCTGTTACTGGATGTTGTCGGGATTGCCAGCTATTTCCGAGAAGATACTCACATTCAGGGCATTCTGAAGCATTCTGCGAGCACCTTGTGAGCGCTCTGTCATCGCTGGATGATTTAGCTGCTAAGCAGCAGTCAAATTCAGATTCTGACACTGTGGCGGCTACAAATGGTTTCACTTGCATTCTGAACAAGACACTCAAGTCATCAATACTGTCATGGACTTCAGACGAGTGCTTTGCTGGCAGTTTCTTCTCAGTAGATGAAATGTCTGGCACTGGACGAAATTTCATATTGTCGACAACATGGCATATGCTGCAAGACAGCACTGTTTATCAAACCATATTTGTTAAAAGTTAAAATGTGCACGTCACGTATTTTGAATGACTAGAAGTGGTGGAATGAAAATCAAGTGTACTAAAACAGACCCAATAACAATGCGGCCGACAACAACTACATATATTTTTAATGTGTATTTGTAAACAGGTCATTTTAATTAACACAGGTAATGCGTAAAAGCGTAATGAATAAAAATTAATGTTTCTTGCCTGTGAGCTGATCGTAGATTGGGTTCCGCAGCGACGCCGTTACTCGCACTGTCTCTGGGTCCTTGATTTGATATCACTGTTCAGTTTCCTTTACCACTTGAAGTCGGTCACTGTTCTCGAGTCGTCTCAGAAAAGATGAGATGATAAGTAACAAGTCCCAGCAGCTTTTTTTACTGACAACATGCTCTCGTAGCAGTCTGTAGCGGCTTTAAGACCGGTAAAAGGTCAGTGATTGATTAGTTGCCATCGTTTGTCTTCAGCTCAAGGTTTTTTGCATCAGCCTGTATCACTGTCACTCCTATCTGGTCGCTGAGTAAGAAAAAAAAGGAAGAGTATTTATATAGCACCTTTAATATATTATGTATATCTCTAAGCGCTCGGGGATGGATCACACAGTTTTACCTGCCTTTTCTTTGTCATCGTTCACCAGATGACGCCACCCTAACTGAGGTAAGACACGTCCAATTGCAGCTTACTACTCATCTGTCGATCCCGAAGGGATGAAAGGCTGAGTTGGCCTGGTTGGTTGACCTATAGCGGACGGTTTACCCACATAAGTGGTCTCCCGTCAGCTACAGATCGAGCGCAGGACGGGGAAAGTTCGCCGGCCAAAGACGGACGTTCTGCCACTGTGCCATGCAACCAACCAACCAAGTACTGTGGTGACTAGCCACCACAAGTCGAGGATTTGAGTTCCAACATCACTGATGAATTAGCTTGCATGGTTGCTTGTCCACATTCATTGACGTCTGTCACTTTATTGATTCCGTACTTGTTTAATTAGCTACTTGTTTTATGTATGTCATGTCGTTTGTGTCGTAGTCTAAAGGAGACCGTTGCTCAGCTGGAGGAGCAAACTGAAGCGCTGGAGGCAGCTGTCATCGCTGAGCAGGCACGTGCCAGTGAGAGAGACCGCAGTCGTCGGCGCGAGATTCGCCGCGCCCGCAGTGTTCCCGGCCGTGATCCAGCCACATCGGCAACCGAGTTCCGCGGACTGCCGTCGCAGGCGGCCGGCCGGGATGTGGCGGCGGTTGCTGGACTGCAGCTCCGTCTGGAAGTGGAGCGTGGCCGATGTCGTCGGGCCGAGGATGACCTCGCTGCCGTCGTGGCGGAGAACTGCGAGCTCGGAGAGCAGCTGCGCAAGGCAGCGGCCAACACTGCATTCCAGACCATCGGCAGAAGCGCCACCGTGGAGACCAAGACTGAGACATCTGTCGATGTTGTTTGCACACAGTGCAAGAAAACGGTTCTTGCACCGAAGCCATTCTCCGAGCCCTATGAACACGACCTGGAAGCGCTTCCAAGTGGCGCCGGAAAACTGGTCCGGCTGAAGAATGGCGGCAGCGCTTTCGGTAGTCGTGACTCCCTGTACCGGATCGGTCTCGAGCCGGACGATACGACTCCGGGACGCGAGGTATGCAGTGCGATCCTGGCGGCCAGCTTCCAGTCGGCAACTGGTGCGGAAGAGTTGAAGCCCGTCTCGACAGGCGGAGGCTCTCTGCTTGCAGAGCTCGAGGAGCAATACAGACGGCTGGTGCTGCGCTATGAGTCGCTGATCGAGACCAAGACTTCGAACTCGAGTCAGTCCGATGCTGCAAAGTCCGACAGTCCCGCAGGCCGGCCTCGCGATCTCAACTTACCCAGCTCTGACCCGACAGAGGGCCATTTTGACCGCGGTCCACCCGAGTACAAGCGACTTTTCAGTGAGATCTTCAAAACGCTGCGTCGTTCCGCTGAGTATCCACCGCTCACGTCTCCTCAGCCGAAAGGCGACTGACGCCTTGCTTCGTATGCAGTTCAGCATCAAGAAAGATCGAAGCGCGATGTTCGCATAGTTGTTGTGAGGTTTATTCGTGTTGCCCACGTTTTTCATGCATGTGCTGCCAAGTGCTTTTGAATGTACTGGTGCGGTACGGTTGCTTGCTCTGTTGTCGATTGTAACAAATTGTTATGTTGTGTGATAGAGATGCAAATCAAAGTCTTCTAATGTGCTGATATTGCTACAGTTGTTGCTGATGCACTTGTGTGTAAGGTTTATTGAGATGTTTGCAGTCGTAGCTGATTTAGGGAGTCGACGCCGTTGCAGTTATTTGGGCATTCTGCTGTATGTTGAAATCTGTGGCTTGCTGATTCCACTAAACTTCATGTGTAGGACAATCTCAGCATTACGCCAGTCGTGTTGTACACAAAGGCGGATGCTCAGTGCGATTAACTGACGACCGTCGCCAATTTATCACCCTAAGCATCCTCATAAGTTGACAACACTTGATGTGCAGTTGCAAAATTTTTCTTTCTAAGTCCATGAGTTTGAGGCAAAGTTCCAGAGAGAAGTAACCTTATTTGTGGAGATACCCAAATTCCTTTACAACACCTTGTAGGACAAGCAAAGGGTAGCCCCCGTGCCAAAAACGAGTTGGATCCATTCATCTGTTTTGATACAACACCGGCTTGTGATACTGACATGGTGAATTATCGTCTGGTGTCAAACCTGTCGTTTGTTTCCAAGGTGACTGAACGAGCTGTGGCCAGTCAGTTGAACCTAGTCGCCAACGACCTTTTGCCACATTTTCAGTCCGTCTACCGGAAGAGGCATTTTGCAGAAACGGCCATGCTACGTGTCTGGTCATACATACAGCTGCCGACAGATGCCAGGTCACTTTGCTTGGCCTCCTTGACTTGTCGGCGGTGTTTGATTGTGTCAACCGCAACGTTCTACTGCAGTGAATTCAGTTCGTCTTGGCTTGTCGGATGTTGTGCTCGGGTGGATCGTGGATTCAGTCATTTTTGACTAATAGGACACAACCAGTCTCATTCAACGGTCAGCTATCCAGCAAGCAGTCGCTTTTGTTCGGTGTTCCGCAAGGTTCCGTATACTGGGGCCACTGCTCTACCTTCTGTACACTGCTGAGCTTGAACAGTTGATCTTGCGTTACTTACTTACTTACAAAGGGCCATAGCTAAGGCCGAAAAATTGATGTTTCCGGAAACATAGCAAAAATTTATAGGGTCGGTAGGTCGGTTTCCCCCCGGTTATCTTGCCTACTAATATTTTGGTTTTAAACACTACAGGTTTATTGTAGTAGCATCTCTATGTGTATCTGTCCTGTCCGAACGATAACATTTCAAAATTGTGAGCATAAAACTTCATTTTTGGTGTGTTGCTAGGCCTACATCTTCAAAATAGGTTATGTTCAAGGTTATGGGTCAAGGTCATGGCAGAAGATAAGCATTGCACGTGGACGGTCTGCCCCTCATCAGAAAGGAAAGGTTCAATAAAGAAAAAGAAAAAATTACGGTCGGGGATAAAAAACTAGGGTCGGTCGGGTTTCCAGAAACATCAGTATTTTTGGCCTAATACCGTGCTAGCATAATGCTGCACGCGTAAGAACTGTACACATGGCATAATACTGCACTATATGTTGACGTGTTAGCAATCGCTTGAACGTAGGACAGCAGACGATGAGAACAAAATGCTGCATATTTGAAACAATCAGGTGTCATTCTTCAGTTGTTTTTTTTAGCAATTTACTGAGATATTTAAGTCAGATATTTATATATAGAATGTTTTTCCTTTTTTCTAGTCACTATGACACTGTTATTAATTGATGTACATGCATTGTTGCATTGACAACTTATACTTTTTGAACTGATTTTTACCGACCGCCTGGGTGATGGTAGTTATCCACACATGCCGATAGGCAAGGTGTGGATATATCGGTTACTGTTTGTCTGTTTTTGTGTGTGTGTGTGTTTGTACGGTTATGGATTTATCTGCTGAGGATAAAGCTAGCGGCATCAGTTTTGCACGGTGGTTCATCAGCATCCTGGGCAGGGAATGACACATTTGGGGAACTTTGCTCCCCCAGATGCCCAAAATCGGACGAATAGGAGCGTAGCCTAGACTGCAGGCTTAGGATGAGTGACATCAGAGCGACGTTTTATTTATAGTTGAGTGAGTGCACGGGCTAAATGCCACGCTAGAGATGTGCCGTTCGTGAAATCGCACGGCGTGTGGACGTAGAATCGGCATGTGTGGATATACGGCCGTCCCCGAAGACGGATGTACTTGTTTAGAACTGTAATTTGCAGTATAAGTTAATGCTAATCTCTTTTGGTGAGTTTTTTTTACAAGTTCTGGCTTTTTTTCTGTGTTTGTTTTCTTTCTTTTAGTGTTCTGTAGTGTTTGTGTGTGTATTATGTTTGTCAGATAGAATGTAAAAATCAAAACGTAATGGACAGGATATGATGGAGAAGAAGTATGTAGTACTACTAATACTATTACTTTCAGTTTTTATTTGAGTAGCATTTTTAGGCACAAACAAGACTGGTTACATGAAAACTGAATGTACACTTTGTCTAAAAAACGACATTGCTTTGGCTTGCTATAACTTCGACGAACATCGAATAATTTTGATAATTTTTGGCAGAAATGTTGCTAAGAAGGTAAACAGTCAAATGTTGCTTTACTTTCCCACCTTACCTTACTAATGCTTCAGCACTACCTGTGGAAACAGAAAGCCGAAAATTATCTCTTTTCACTTAAATGCTGAATGTTGTTTTGCCAGCAGACACACAAAACACATTCATATTATCACTTGGTCACAGCTGAACCGCACTTCATTTGCACAAGAATTGGCCGTATGCACCAAACAAAACCTAGGAAGGAGTATATCATGCTACTGTCTGTTACCACACACTCATCATTTGGCAAGTCCGTCTTGATGTCGGTCGCTGTGTGAAAAGTGTTCTTTGTTGAACCTGAAGTGAAAAGTCAATGGACAGTATTCGTGGTATATCATACAATTTCAACAAATGTTAGCTGTTGTCAAGCGCATTGTCGACAACATTTTATTTGCCTTTCAGTAGCACAGCTCATGCATGCACCAACTCATGATGTGTGCAACACAGTTCAACAGCTGCTGTGCAAAACTCTCAGCTTCATTTCTCCTGAACTATGGCCCCAGGAGGCCAGAACTGAACTCTGTTGATTACAAGATTCAGGGAGTCTACAGCAGTGTGAATATGAATTTCAAGTCAACAAAACTGAAGAAATCTGGAAAAGCAGTAATACGACATCTGAGTGAAAAGATGCAAATTTTCGTGTTTCTGTATTTTGCCAGGTAGTGCAGAAGCATTACTTAGGTGAAGTGGAGAAATCATAATTTGACTGCCTGCTGTCTCTGTAACATTCCTGCCAAAAATTATCAAAACGGTGATGTACGTCGAAGTTATAGCAAGGCAAAGCAGTGTCATTGTTTGAGACACGGCACAGTGTATTTAAGTGTGTCTATTTCCATGTTGTACTGCATCATACTGTATCATTTACTGCGTGTGTGAGTTGGTTGTTGTTTAGGTAATATACGGCAATCGTAGCTTGGTAGCTGTTTGTTGTAAGTTCATTATTACCTTCATGAAGGAGCCAGTATAGTCGTTGATGTTATTCGTTCTGTCCTTCTTTCATTAAAAAGGTAATGGCTTCCTGTACTCGTTACCGAGTGTAGTTGGGCCCGGAGCTGATCCTGGTGTACAGGCAGTCAGCCCGCAGGTGACTTAAGTTATCCACCCGATGGTAGGCTGCCATTACTTTCCGTCAGGCCTGTGGTTACCTTCCCAGCCGCAGAGCTTCACCGTCTTTTGGCTGGTACTCATTTTACCATCCCACGGACGGTAGAAGGCTGAGTCGACCTGGGTCGACCGAAATAAAGTGCCACCTCCGGGAGTCGAACCCTGGCATCTTCACCCATCCCAGTACTAAATGGGCTCAGTGTAGGTTAACCTCGTTGATCGAGACCAACGCGTTACCACTACGCCAAACCACCACCCCTTCTGCCAGTACAATAACTCAAAAAGGCGTGGATGGATTTTCACGAAATTCGTGGAATTCCTAGATTGTGTTAAAAGCATTAAATGCCATTAAACTCTAACCGCCAACCAACCTCAGGGAAGTACACCTTAGTACAAGCAACGTTCACGATTTTTGAATGTCTCACTCCAAAGAATTCCTATTTGATTGTAATATTTATAGTATGTTCCTACCTTGACGTGAATTGAGGGGAAAGCGCTGTTAAACCCCAGCCGGCCATCCGTCACAATTTTCGGGATCATCTGGTGCCAGATCCATCTGGCATCTGGGAATTTTTTGCAAACGCTTGTTAGCTCTGTTCACATTCACTAGGTGGCACATTCATGGAGGTTGCAGTGGGTGCTTTCTAACCTCTAGGTGGTGTAATGTAGCACCACTTAGTAATTCAGCAGTGTGATATTGTACGGAGTGGCGCAAAAAAACTTGACTGTTTATTTTGCAGTGTAAATTTTTGTATATATTTGCACAAAAAACCAGTGGTAACAAGAAAATGGTGAAGATAATAAAACGTACAGTCTTTTTCAATGTTGTTGATGTTGAATATGGATTATTGCCAACAGAGTAAAATTAAATTCAAAAATTAAAGGAGACAACTATTAACAACTGACTATTTGTAGGACAGTTTTTATGCATATACAACCTATTTTCATCACAGTTAGTGGTTGACATATCGAGCAGTTATTGTTCTCAGATGTACATTGTATGTTGTGTTCTGTTGCCATTACAGAACCTGTTTTTGTTGTGGTACACATTCTACAGACTATAGTTTAGTGGCCTATTTTTGAGTCACCCTGTAGCTAGAAGGCCAGAGTGAAGGGTGTTAGTTTTCTGCTCGTGTGTTGTCAGTAGCTGTGTGTCTAAGGATCACGCGATTGCACTGAGAAACGTCATTGGTGAAATATGGGAACAATGTGCATTGGACAGCAGAAAGGGATAAGAACCCATTTCCCTCGGGGGAGGGGGGTTTATATGGTCTAACCATTATTTTCCATTACTGCTTTCCTTCTCTTCATGTTAATTGTTTCTCTTTTACTAATTATTTCATCTGTAAACTTCTATCTGCTGCTGAACTGCATCCATAGACGTTTTGAGCTGCTATCACATTAGTCATTCTCATCGCTTTAATTGTTCTTTGTTGGAAATTCATTTCGTGCATTGAACAAAACTGACTGCAAAGCTTTTCATGCATTTGTTATTGTATCATTTTGTGACGTCAGAGTGAGACCTGTCCATGTGGCCCAGTGGTCAATGCATTCGGGCGCCATGTGCAGTAGAGCGTGGCGCGCTCAGTGGCCGAGGTTCAAACTTCAGCCCGGGCGCGTCCGCCTACCAGAGAATTATTTCTAATAATTCTTACCCACATGATGAACAGGGAGATAATTCTGGGCAGGAAAAAGAGGATTTGACGGTGTCCTGTATAAAGTGTGACCGTTACTGATGCCTTGATTAGCAGCATCAAGATATTAGCCGTGCTGACGTGAGCCGAAGCAAATAGACGCGGCACATCCACTGGCTGGCGCTGCATAAGCACCAGTCAGGGCTTACCAGACAGTAGTCCACACTTACAGGGGGCGCGTTGTAGAAATACCCGACAAGCTGTTCACTCCTGCCTAAGCCTTATTCACCCTACACATCACGCATACACTTGCAATGCGCTAGCCCAGGAGAGGAAGGGAATTGGTTGGCGTATCATATACCAACCAATTCCTCTCCTCTCCTGGGCCAGCGCATTGAACCTACATAAGGTCTCACTCTCATCGCTGGGTTCCAGAGTACGCTGGACCCCTGGCCGCAATAACGAACGAACGACATCAGAATGACCGTTGTCAGTTGTTTCTCAGACCTTCGTGATGTTTGCAAGCACTTGTTTGCTACTAACAGGCTGCTGGTGGACTATATCATAAGTGATTGACGTCAAAATCATCCGGCGTCAGTATTCAGTCAGAAAGAAACGATACGTTTTGTTTTCTTGCACTGTTTCTAGACCACTTGAGTAGTTTCGATTGTAAGTTTCAGAAGTTGACCTTTTTCTGAACACAGTGTATATTTACGTTTAACGCGATCACTTCCTAATAATGTTGTCGTCAATGATTGCGTTAATTTATTGTTATCGTAACAAATGTCAGATTGTAGATTCTTTGCCGTTGTACTTGTACTTTTTTTGATAATCTGAAAGTGTTAGTTGTCCGCACACTGTGTCTGATAATTGTTGTTGAATCTCTGATGCATAGTATATAGCCGAAAAATGCACGATGATTTGGTGCAGTCTGTGTGTGTTTTGTACTCAGTTAATTTTCAGCATAATCACTAGCGAATAGATGTATTGAGTGAAATAGAGCAGTCTGTACACAGAAAACTGAGTCATGTCGTCGATTATTATTTTGGGAACTTTGTCATCTGACAGTGTTGCTAAGATATTGTTTTTACCACGATGTCTCATAAATGGCTTGAACAGTTTTGATAAAACTGACAGGGAATATTCACTAGCCCATACCGATGACCCAGTTAGATTCTGGGGGTCAGAGGTCAAAGGTAAAGGTCACAGCAGGCCGACGAGGTGGAATCTTGTGAAAACCATGTCGCGTGAACTACTTGAGCAATCTCGATGAAACTTACAACCACTAGCCCCTACTGATGACCTGCTTAGATTTTAAAGGTCAAAGGTCAAGTCATGTCGACGCTGGGGCGTCGAAGTCTTATCTACTGGTTGTTTGTCACGGTTGCGGTTTTGCAGTTGTGTCGTTTCCATAATTTTAATCCCCGATATTATATACACAGTGCTGTGTAGTATGCAACAGATTTATTATATACACAACGTTTTCCTGCTGTTTTAGGCGATCGTAAAGTTTAGGGGCTTAAATTACTAAACTGACCCTAACCGTAGCACTAACCCTAACCGACACAGTAACCGTAACACTAACCCTACCCTCCGTATGATTGCATGATCACGTGCACACATCAACCAATCACAGAGCGTTGTGTATATAATAAATCTGTTGCACAACGTTTTGTGTATAATATTAATGAATTTTAAAATGTCGACTAGTTTGGGTTTATCAGTCAGTGACTATTCTCGGAACAAACTAGAAACAACTAATAATCATGTTATGCGTTTTCAGTTTGTCACGGTTTTGTTGTCGAGGTTTTGTGAAGCCCGTCATAACAATATCCACATCGTGATGCTGTTGATAACTGAATAGTTTAATTCTTGTAGCGGTATTTCCTGTTGCTGCAACATTCCAAAGAACGTGTTCGTTGTACTCCTGTTAAAGAGAGATTATGCGTGTTACATAACGGTGTTACAGTGTTACTTCAGGTTCTGATAATCTGTTATCACCTGCAGTGCTTTTGAAATAGCCTACCTCTTGTATGGGTACAGTGCTCTGCAGCATATTTGCAACAGTTTGTCGCTGTTTGTAGTTGTCCGGTGGCATTTTAGGCAGTACCACGTAAAACTGTGCAAATTTTCTTCAATTTTGACGGTCCAGTTATCGTTGTGGCCGGGTTTTGTTGAAACGACGGTATGACGGGTGGTGCGGTGGGATGGGGAAATGACAAGGAGAGAAGTGGAGGCTAGGAGAACGGGAGAATAAAAACGGGCACTCGGGGAATTGAATGATGTGTCAAGCGAAGGGGAGATGGATGATAGCTTTCTTAACCTAAAACCCAATCGACAGGGCCCCGTCAAAAATAACTGGACTGATCATGTTCCGTCTGGGTTGACAGAAAAAAATGGTATTTTGGGGCATTTTTGGTATAAAAAAATTGAAAAAGACCACACCGAGCCGCCGAAAGCGCCGAGACATCGACGCCGTGTATTAC
>Ga0209780_1004022_pt1 | contig 11216 bp, 8 predicted proteins | sample WorMetexBAHAMAS2_FD_187384 | JGI IMG/M metagenome (GOLD analysis project Ga0209780, IMG submission 187384) | Marine gutless worms symbiont microbial communities from Max Planck institute for Marine Microbiology, Germany - Inanidrilus exumae... | ecosystem: Host-associated > Annelida > Digestive...
GGGGGATGCAAGGCTGAGTGGACCTGGGTGGCCGGTTACATACCGAGGTGGTATGCCCGCCCGAAGACAGGTCAACTCAGCCTTGCATCCCCCCGGCGTCGCTAAATCGAGTACCTGCTTTGGCTAGGGGTAAAAGCTGGATTCTCACCTCTGCCGGGTGACAGGTAACACTGTGTGATCCCATATGGCATGTGAGTTTCCCTTAGCGGTGAGGCATAAGTTATTGCTAACTTATTATTATACACTGTTTACCCATCCCAGTAGCGGGCTCAACGTAGACTAATAAACTTCGTTGATACGCCCTACGCCATTACCACTACGCCAAGCCGCCACTAGGCCTACTGTATTCCCAGTTTACTACATTTAGAACACCTCATTGGACGAGCAGGTGCTCTTCCATCTATTAAGTGATATTCAATTTGCGGTCCTGGCATTAGATAATTGATGTCCTTCCGGACCATCTTGGCTGAAGCAGGTCGGACTGTGGTGTCATCGTAGTTTGCTGTGCAACTTGACTCTTTAACTCTTCAACTTCTCGTTCCATTGTCGTCTGAGAGCTCTTGTAACTCTAACCCGACTTTATCCAGTCGACGTTCAACATCTTTTCTCTGTCGGTTTCCTTTACGTCGAAATGTTCTCATACTTCTTGCCCGTTTGGTTGCCCGTACAATAATGATGCTGCTTCGCCAAGATGTTCACGACGCAAAATATAGAAAATGGGGTAGTTTGGGGGTAATTAGGGCCACTTGTTTCTATTAGTCAGTGGACTGTGTGGCTTAACGGTAGAGCGTTTGCTCGCGATCCAAAAGGTCGCGGGTTCGAATCTCGGCCGGTCCGCTTCCGGGTAACAGCCTTGGGCAAGCTGCTCACACGAATGTGCCTCTGTCAGCAAGCAGTATAATTTGGTACCGGCCGACGGGCGGTGACGCTCTTCGGCTGGGAAGGTAACCGCAGGTCAGGCGGAAAGTAATGACGGCCTACCGCTGGGTAGTAAATTATAGGCGTGGAGCAGACCACATTATCGAGCCGCATGCAAAATTTGGGGAAAATTGGTAAAGGAGAACATTGGATAGACACAAAATTAGGTAAAATTAGAAACTTAGAGCTGCAGTCAACGGAACGAACCAAAAGCGTACGCACGTGCAGATTACGGCGGATTATCTGATGCGATTAATAACGATTAATACATCGACCATCACCGACTTGAGCAGCGTCATCAATAAATCCTTAATTCCGAGAGGTTTAATGTTAAAAATAACTGTACGACCACAGATGCGATTAGTACGCAGACGTCTGTTGCCAGCGAAGAACTCACATGGCGTAAACAAACGTGCATCCCCGTTAAAGACATAGTCGCTTAAAACTGAGCCAAGACTTAAAGTGGAAAATAATACGTTTGCAGAATACACACATGCAAAAAGAGTAACACACGACACGATACGATACGATACGGTATATTTACGTGCGCTCAAACGCTGACGAGATGGCCAGTTCAATCTGTATAACTGTACGAACAACAGCTCATCGGAAGATGAGATAGCGAACGTGAACGTTTTACGACGACATCGTACACGAATTCGGTGAAATAATGCAAAATAAGGGCCATTTTGCCGTTCAAGGTCATTCAATGTCACCAATTTTGGTACTCATATACGACTTCCTATTATTGATAAGTACTAACTTACTTCTTATCTTGCATCGTTTCAGAGATACTGCATTCCAAAGGTGAAGTAATCGCTTTATTTCGCTACCCCTCTTGCGTTTAAACCCCCCGACGGAGGGGTTCCCTGGGACGATCTCCGTAAAATGTTCCGCGGATGTCAATAGATAGCCAAGGTACCAAAAGGCGAAGAAAAATTGCCGAAAATTTCAACTGGCTGAGTAGGGCGCACGAACGTTACAGACGACAGACAGACAGACGGACGGAAAAGCGATAGCATATAGCGAACGTGAACGCGAGTTCACGTTCGCTAAAAACCACATTGAAAAAGACTTACCTTGAAGGTCATCACGCTGACCGAAACTGCCGTTATTCCATAGATGATAGAAAGAGGATGTTAGCATGATAAGAGTAAATCTGCCTATATGATTGCTGTTTACTTACAAGTCCTGCGTTAATTTTACCGGAAAAAATTATGCGATAGATATAGCTTACTTCTGTCAGATTCTGCAAACAAGATTATAATCATCAACAACATCATCATCGCCGCAGTCATCATCGTCATAATTATGTATACAAAAACAATAAAAAGTAATGGCATAGAGACGTAGAACAGGAATAATGATGCAAAAAGCATCTGTATTAACCGTATTTAATTTCAGACTATTTGAATAGAGTTATGACGAAGCATATACGTGTAAAAAGGGCAAGTGACAAGCAAGGTAATAGTCAGACACTGTTTTAACTGGAAAATATTTTAGACATTAGAAACATTTATAGAAAGGCCTAAAAAGCAGTAAAAGCAGTAAGCTTATATCAGAAATTAAGAGTGAATTTTCGTAGATCTCTGCACCATTTATAAACTGAGGAAGAACTCATAAATTTCGGAGAGACGGTGCTGAAGCTAGAGTAGCGTTCTCACTAAGCACGCGTTCGAACGCGTGCGAACGCGTCAGTGAGAAAGCTACTTAAGCGATAGGGTGGATAAAATTTTAAACTGCGCGACGTGCGCAACCTCAGTGCCATTTCCTATTTCCGGATTTTTCAATTATCGCCAAAAATGGCAACTACGTCACCTATTGACGTTCCGACGTTAGGCACTGATGAAAGCTAAGTAGATGGTTCTCATTAAAGTTTCAATGGTCATTCTGGCTGCGCTGACATCTGGCGGCAGAGTCAGTCACATAATGAATGGTCCATGTCATGTCAATCTGAACGTGTCGCGCGATAGATCCGGTTCCATTCGGTGTTTCGGCGGACCGTCGACGGTCCATCGTCACTGATGGGATCGGTATTGCCAGTGTTTTGATTGACAACAGCCGTTGTTGCGATATGTCGTCACTGATCGATGGCAGTAGCCGCATCCAGTCTATAGGAGGACGCAAAAAACCGCGCACCATCGTCCACTCTGAGTCGTAAAGATGCCAAATTTTTCACAGAGTAGTGCAGCGACACACGTAAGGCGTGGCGACATCTTAATTTACGAATTCACTGCCAATTTACTGATCACTGATGAGTTTCCGAGTGAAAGGATTTTGACAAGAGGCCCAGCATTATAGCCGAGAGACCCGCGCGACGCTCTGAATCGGTTGAAATGTTGTTTTGTTGTTGTACGAAGAATGCAAAAAGATCGCGTGTCAGCACGAGCAGCACTTTCATCAACTGCCGCGTATTATTCGGCTACCTGCATAGTTTTGTATAAGCATCGTTGCAGTAGGCTCAATTATCGCACAGCGAACATGCGGTGTTTTGTGAGCCATGCATGTGATCAACATGTCCACGTTGTTGATGTCAACTGGGCCGTAATTGCTAACACCAAAGTTATTGACGACACCGAGTATTTCTCCGCCAGCGCACCGTCATGGACGCGGACGACCGTGGCGAACGGATACAAATTTTCGGCGGTAATGCGTCTGAGCCGGAGACTTCTCGACAGGTCTGAAACGCACGTTTTATGTACCCAGCCTGCATTTCGCCCCCCGTTGAGGATGATTCTATCGGAATTTCGTAGAGATCATTTGCGTCGTAAAACTAGAGTCATGCGCTATCGTGCGGCGTTGTGCTGGAGATCCTACGTTTAGCCGTTTCGATACAATACCGGCTTGTGAGAGCCGGGCGGACGGACACACGATTACACTATGACAGCAAATACCGCGCTAGCATAGCGTCGCGCGGTAAAAATCAGTCAGTGTTTGGCGACGTAATCGGCAAGTGTTGAGATATTCACACCGAGGCCGTTGTCCCGATTTTTCACGCGATGGTGCAGACGGGAGAAAAAACTCAAATTTTTCGAGTTGTACTTCACTTCGTGTTCTTCACAAGTGTTGTCAAATTGTTTATCCGACCAACGCCCAAAATTATTCATTTCCGTGGTTGTTCCTTGGGCCCATAAGAGTTACCCCCAAACAGCATCTTAATCGGTTCAACCGTTTTTGCACAGCGCATTCGTGTGGCCAACACGCAGACAGGCACACAGACCACGCTACGTGCGACATCTGCAACAACAGGACGCATCTCGTTTGTATTGGGCGAACTACTGTTTATTTGGCATCTGAAGTTCACAATGTTTTTGAAGAGTCATTCAAGGTCACCCAAAATCATTGCGAATAGCACTAATCGACCAGACGAAGCCAGTACTCACAAGAGTGCAAAGACCCAGCCGGACCCACGCCGGCAATGTTTTCGCCGCTGGCTGCGTCTGTCTGTTTGTCCCGTGACTGCAAAAAACTCCACGCACGGAAAACCAACAACTAACTGCATGTTTGCCGCGCGTGGCTTATGTCTCGCGGTAGCAGCATCGGACGCGGGAAAGTGACGCAGCGAAAACCCGATGTTGATAGCACAGCTTGTGCGGCGCGGCACTACAGCACGGAAAACCCAGCGTGGCTTACATACGCTGCCAGCGGCAATATTGCGTTCTGTCCGAAGACCGACACAGACATGTTGTGACTCGTGACCTTGATCTTTGACCTTTTGACCCCGAAATAAATGGGTTTCCAGGACTCATCGTTTGTATGTCAAACATTTGGTGATCGTAGCTGCATCGGTTTTTGAAATATCGTGCGGAGAAACAGACAGACACACAGCGGTGAAAACCCTACCCCCGCCACTGCCGTCGGCGTGGATAATAAGCCTAGCACACGACTCCTAGCTATGTCATTAGCAGTCGATCTACAAAGCAAGGAAGCATGCCGACCGTTCGTCATATTTTGGTTTCAGTTTACTCATCGTAGCCGACGTCGACGTAAGTCCAACATAATGAAGTGTTCGTGGTCGATATCCGTACGTGACGAAAAGTCATGATCGTGATCAGAACGTCACTTAATCGATACGCATGACGATCTGCACGCGCTCGCCCAGACACAAAGTGCCCGTCGAGACGACAGATAGACGGACAGGTGACTTACATCATTGACTAACGATGGCATTCTTGTCATCGACGATGAACAAGACGAGGCTGCCTTCGGTCGCTAGGCCGACAGGCGATTTTTTTCCTGTTTGGAATCACGATGTCCGTTGCTGAAACACTGACTGCATATGACAATAGTGGTCGGAAAAAAATCCCAGGCCTTTGGCGACTTTGCTTTCTAAGCTGATACCATGTCGTCGACAACGATAGACATTTCTTGATTAATGCTATACGCAAGAATACTAGACAACAAGCAGTGTTGCCCGGTATTTAGTCACAAGTAAGCAATTAAGTAAGTAAAACATTTGTAAAGCGCCATTAGTCACATAAATGAATCGGAGGCGTTGGAGTTTTCCTCCCCCTTAGTTTCACTTCTGCCTCCCCGACTGCCTACACGGACTAATGCCTGGACCGTTTCTTCTGAGCTACTCGGTTTTTGTTTTTATTTTTTCCTTATTTTTTTGTTTCTGGGTCGTGTGCTAGATTAAGCTGGCCATCTTGTCAGCTTTTGAGTGCATGTTATCGTATCGTATCGTATCGCAGTATTAAAGCCGCTTGGAAAAGGTGCGTTTTCAGATGGCTCCGAAAACTGTTGAATGTACCAGAGGAACGGACTGACACAGTCAGAGAGTTCCAAATAGTTCAGGCAGCTGCATGGAAAGATCGAGAACCGAAAATAAGATTAATTCAAGGAACGTGTAAGAGGTTAGAGGAGAAAGATGACATAAGAACACACGGGAAGGACGATACCGTACCATAATGTATTACTGTAGTTAATTACATTTTGTGCAGTATTGTTAACGTAATTACCAGTTTATTTAGTTTTAGATATTAAACAATGTAGTAATATTCTCGTCCTAGTCATATAAACAGCCCACTGGGCAACATCAATCCATCGCGATTGTAAACGTTAGCACGCTTTGTTTAGCCATTTGATTGATGAGCAAAATAATGTGTCTGCTAATTGTTACCTTATTAATGGCCCGCCTAATAGGCCAGTATTGTTTTGCACGCTGTCGTCTGTCGGCGCCTGTCGTCTAGTCGTCGTCGTCGTCTGTAACGCTGCCGTCGTGCGAGCCGGCCGGCGACCGGGCGAGTGGGCGGTCCGGCGGCCGACACTGCAGGGCGGGCCAGTACGGTTACGTCCCGTTAGGGCGACACTTTGTTTTGATTGCTGTGGTTACCTTCGGAGTAGTAACGGTAATCTGTAATTAAGTACTGTTTTCTGGCAGTAATTAATTGCCATCATTAATTTTTTTTCTAGAAAAAAAGAGAATTTGTAATTAATTATTTCCGACACTGATAACAAGACAAGTATAAAATTTGGGTCAATTACTTCAGCCGTGCTTTATTAGCCTATTTATTTTTGTGGTTCTTGCAGCATTGTCATTCAATATCCCGTAGAATCACCTACTTTTCTGTAAACGGCTTAAAGAGCTTTTAGCAAGTGCTTGCTATGCCATGCCTGGTTTCCAGCATTAATTAATGTACTAACGTTCGTGAACACCGGATTCCTTGCGTACATTATGGATGCTAGAGACGTTACGTGTATTACGCGCGTTACGTAATGCTGGAAACAATGCCTGCATGCTTTCATGCAGAGTGCAGAGGAATGCGTTTAAATTCTATAAATTGTTTAACATTTCACAAATTTAAGTTCCACATATGTACAGCCCATGTCTCACAAATATTTTACCTGGAAAGATTATGTGTCGTGTGAATTTTGGTATCATGTCTTATTCATTAATTTCACTCAGTCTCAGTAAGTCTGGCTATACCTTGTCGTCGGTTAGCTCTGAAGTTCTTAACAATTTATCCTCACTGCTGTCGGGCCGAAATGTACACTGGCCGCGTCGCATGCTGCCTCTTGGTGAGTTACGGTGAGCATGTCGACCGGATAAACAGACAGACGGACAGACGGACGAACACCAGACCGTTACATTACGCTTTCCGCTAGACGCGGCCACAGTAAAAAGCAGAAGGCAATTTATCTCATCGCGGAGATGCTGCTAAATATCACGCCGACAGTTTGTGGAGACGATACCTGAAGCTACTGCAGGGATGTATGACGAAGTTGCCTATGGCTCTTTGTCGTTGTTTTTCCTTCAGCAGCGCGTTGTGGCTGCCGAAGAGTTTCATCGCCAGTCGGTTGTCGGCCACGTGGAACATGGCCCGCAGTTGATCGCGGAGGTAGACGTTCGCCAGGCTGGCTTGCGCTGTTTCAGGCACCTGTTGTTCGGCGTCCTGGTCGGAGTCCGCCGCTCGTTTCGTCCCGTCCTCCGTCGACTCCGCGTCCGCGTTCTCGCGCTGGCGACATCGCTCGACGTCCGGGCGAACTTCCGGTTTGTCGTCGAAGCTGCACCAGCTGGTTCGTCGACGTCGCGGTGCGCGACTGCCGCCGAGTCTGGAGTGCGACCACGTGTCCACGGTGGTGCTGAAGCAGCGGTGCAGCGTCGGGTACCGCGAGGAGCCGGCGGCCAACGGACGTCGACGATGGTAGTTCTCGGCGGGGCTGAACGAGCGGAGTGTCGTCACGCGGTCCAGCACCTCCGGCGACGAGCAGTCCGTCGTCGTCGTCGTGGGCAGCGGCAGAGCCTCTTCCAGATGAAGGTGGTCATCCAACAGGGCAGTCTGAATGTCCTCGGACAGCAGCCTCATATTGAGGTCCTTCTCCGTTTTCTCGTCGTCGTCCTCGTCCTCGATGTCGGTCGTCTCCACTTCGATGCTCAGCGGCGAAAACGTCATCGCCGCGAAAGATCGTCGACGGTCGGCGGCACTCGGTCCGCCGTGGATCCACTCCGACACACGGTGCTCGCCGATGTTGCTCGCGCGCGTCGCGGCAGCACTTCCGGTCGAGCCATTTCCGGTTTGACCCCCGTCGTAGACCATACCACCGCCGACGTCGGCGGCGGCGGCGTTAAACGGATAACGGTCGACGCGCAGTGTAATACTACTTCCGCCGGAAGTTGTCATCGTTACGATACGCAAAACTACATCGGGCTGAGTAATAACTTTTACCGACGTCGACAAAACGAACGTAAAGCGATGACAGAACGCGAACACTTTCGACCCCGTAAATGCGACTGTAACGGCGGACGCGGTAGACGACTTGCATCAACGCATCCGATCACGAGTGTCGCGCGACCGCCATCACATTATACATCTCGCTCACATTTTGTTCCGTCCGTAATAATTTATATCCGCAGTACGTTGTGTGGCGGGAAAAGAGCGAGACCGGATATAGCCTATAATTATAAAGCACGCACTGCGCGCGCGACATCGCAGCGACGTCGTTCTGATGTCTCCGATGTCGTCGCGCGTCACGTGACCTTGACCCACGTGACGACGTACTATTACGCAAGAACACGTCGCAGTAGTGAATGTAATGCCCGTTCGACGACTCATCAATTTCGGCAGCCGCCGCCGCAGCCGCCAGGCAGCTGTTGCGTCATCTGTTCGTCGACCACGTACTGGCGGTCACGTGCACCGTCGAGCAGCCGTCGTGACAATGTGGGAGCAACTACAGTGTCTCGGGAGTGCGGCGGTGTCGTCCTCGAGACAGCTACTTTGCCTCTAGGCAGCCTCAACGCATCTTTTTGCCTGTCTTGGTCTCGGTTCTGCCTCAGCAGCACGTTGCCTCTGTTTTGCCTCGGCATCGAACCAAGTGGCTCGGCCTCGGCTCAGCATTGTTATGTTTGGCTCGATCTTGAAGTTTCCACTTCGATCATGCTAGAATCACATGAGTTAGTTACATTGCAACGATCTCTAGTGCATTTAATGCATTTGGCAAATGAGTTCGAGCTGGGGTGGGGTTCTTGAGCAGGGGGCAGCTGGATCCTCTCCCCACCAGCTATAGGGCATGGGAGAGCGGTATAATCTCCCCCAGTCACTCAGTGATTTCTGAGGCAATGCACCGGCCAAAATCGATTTTTGTGTGCATTTTTTATTACACCAGGAAGCATTCAGTACAACAATTTGGCGGTCTACAGCATTTGATGGCAAAAAAATCTGGGGAGGAACACTCCATAGCGTACCTGCGGGCCCAAAATTCTAAGCAGGTACAAGCCTCCGTGCCTCACAGGCTCAGTCGCCTATGGGTTCTGTGCTCCACTGGTATTGCAATCACATTCACAGCATGATTTTTGGCATGACTTCGCTGGTAAGGGCGCGATTAACTTTCTAGGTGGAGTCCTATAAAAGTGATTTTTGCCGTTTTTGAGCTACGACTCTGTCGCCCTTGCACTTGGCTGTAAACTGACCAGTTTTTGCCATTCATATTTGCTGTTTTATTACTAAGATATAGTTTCCGATGTATGTTCAGAAGATTTGTTAATTTTAAATACGGGCACGTGGGTATTGCAGAGACATGGCGATTTTTGAATTTGAAAATAACGGCCATCGCCATCTTGGATTTCTAAACACTCAAACTTTTTACCACCGATAGAAATAATAGAGTCAATGTGTATCATCATACCAAGTTTTGGGGCGACAGGTTGAATTGTTGCTAAGATATAGCAATTTAACTGTTATCAAAATGGCGGCTTTCCGCCATCTTGGATTTTAAGGAATTCCAATTTTTAACTGCCGATAGAGTTCTCAGAGTAAATATGTATCACAGTGCCATATTTCGCGCTGATCGGTCAAGCCGTTGCCCAGATACGGCCATTCTTCGATATTTCAAGATGGCGGCTGTCCGCCATCTTGGATTTGTTATACGCTTGTTTGGAACACCCACAAAGAGTATTTGGTGGTCTTTGTCACTGTGGAAAATTCGGTTGGAATCGGTGCAGTAGTTTCGATAATATGGAAGTTTTAATATTTTGGGCGTTAGGCTTGAAAATACCTATTCACGCCCCTTTTGGGGGTGTTTTTGGGGTAAAAATTAAGGAAATTTTTGTAGTTTATCCCTCTAGTAATGCAATAACCCAGGATTGACATTATATGAATCAAACACGTAAAAATCGGTTCTCCGGTTTAGTCTCGGGAAGGGAGCAAAAATTGGGGTCACAAAATACTAAAAACAACGCAAGAGTAATATTTCACCCATTTGCCGGGATGCCCCCACTAGGGCGATTGATTTGAATTTTGGCATGCTGGGTCATATCGCCGACGTAATCATCCGTGCCAAATTTCGTGACAATCGGTTCATAGTTTTTGGAGTTCTGATACCCCCAATTTTGCCATTCTCCATAGGAATAGCTGGTCGCCCTTACAACAGTGTAAGCACTACCGTGCTACACTGTGATTAATGAAACTCGGTAAGTTATAAATTGCATGCGCATTGTACACACGGGACTCTGAGCGACTTTGGCTGAATTATAATGATCGCTTGCGGTACGATGCAGAGAAATTCGCGGTTCTTCTGTAATATGGTTTTTCTTGTTTTGGCCATACATTTATTTCAAATTGTATTTATTTTTAGTGTAATGTATTCAACTATACCGCTTTAACATATTGGCATTATTGTGCGTTGTTTTTCGATGGTTGTTCACTACCTGGTTGTGATTACGTTGACTGTGTGATGAACCAACGTTCAGATTGTAAGAGCTCCTTACAAAAACTTGAAGACGCTTATGATAATAATAAAGTAGACGTGCTGCATGTCCGATTAACTGAGTTGCATGCAGCACACCAAAACCTGCCTTGTTACTTGCTTACCTAGTACCTACTAATAACTATGGCGTCCTCTATTTCCCGTTGTTTTAACATTACGGGGTGGCGCAAATACGCCCACCAGCGGATAAAATTTTCTACAGTAGTAAAGCTACTGTGCATATCAATTCACATACCAAATTACAGCTTCCTCTCTCAATTACTTCCTGAGATATGAAAGGGGTCCCAAAATCCAAGATAGCGTCGCGGTTGTGCGCATGCGCCACCTAGCGGAAAATTTTTTAACACTATTGAAGCTCCTAATCATATCTATTCTTGATTTGTCAAGATGACGGCCGCCGCCATCTTGGATTTTCGAAATTTGAAATTTTTACGTTCGTAACGGTCAAGAGGGTCGAACTGCATCACCGTGCCAAATTTTGTCGAAATCGCTCGAACCGCGGCCGAGATATGTGAGTTTCAATATTATGCTAGTTTTGCTTGAAAATGCCTGTTCACGCCCCTTTTTGGGTTTTTTTGGGGCAGATGGGCGTG
>Ga0209780_1004023_pt1 | contig 11215 bp, 9 predicted proteins | sample WorMetexBAHAMAS2_FD_187384 | JGI IMG/M metagenome (GOLD analysis project Ga0209780, IMG submission 187384) | Marine gutless worms symbiont microbial communities from Max Planck institute for Marine Microbiology, Germany - Inanidrilus exumae... | ecosystem: Host-associated > Annelida > Digestive...
GTTATCTGATGAAATTACAGCTGTAAAGCTGTTATTGAGGGTTTTTACCTTCTACTAACATCACACTGCTTTTTTGAGACATTTGACATATGATACGGTATGTTTACGTGTGCTGAAAAGCTGACAAGATTGCCAGCATAATCTAGCGCACGGCATAGAAACAAAAAATAAAAATTAGCCCAGTACAAGACTGATGGCCGACTCTTCACAACTGACGTTTACCGCCAACTTCAAAGTTACGTGAAACAAAAACTAGAAAAAATATCACAAATCCGGCCCAATAAAATTTAGATATTGTGCCCTAGTTTAAGAATCTATGGTCAGTTGCTAGCTTCCATTATGAATGGCGGAGGATATAGCTATCGAGAATGGAAGGATTTCCAACTTTGAAGGGCTCATGACCTTGACCTTGGATCGAGTCATACTGCATACCATCGTGCATCACTCAATTCATCGACCTCTACCTACATGCCAAATTTGATTGAAATCGAAGAAACTTTTTGTGGATAGACAGACGTACGGACAGACACACGGACATTTGAGACAGGCTTTATTAGGTCGACTCTGAAAAGTCGACCTAAAAACCGAGTAGCTCAGAAGGAATGATCCAGGCAACTTACAATGCAAAATACAATAAAAGTCAATGCACAAAAAATGTACATGCATGTATAAATAAAGTCAGCAAAGTGCATTTCATGGGAAGTTTGATTCAGTTTAATGTGTAATTTTGCTGCAGACTTTGTGTATTAGCACATAACTGCCGAGAATGCCTTGAAAATAAGTGCTAATACTCATTATTAACTCAGACCAACAAATACCTTTTACACACACAGTACAGCATAGCAGAAAGTGGCAGTCTACATTACATACTGGTTGTGAGTTCGGCAGTTTTTACTCCAAACACGACCAAATGATGGCAGCCAATTATCCGCAGACGGAGCGCGGTGATCAAATTTTGCTCCAACACGAGTACTTGGCAATTTTGACTTCTTCTGCTGAGCCACTGTATGAACCACACACAGACAGTATATCATTCAGACTACTACCTTTAACACTTAATGTCAGTGACCAGATTTTTTTGTTTTGTGTATAGTGACTCCAATTTTGGCCATAACATATCTGGTCCACATTAACTATTTGAAACCAAAGCAATAACAGAAAAAACATCAGTTACCTCAACTTGAATATACAACTGTCATTCTAAATAATTCACTGCACTTGCCAACACTATGTAATGCAGTGGCGTCAGAAGCATTTTATATGTGAGGGGCCCATTTTCCGGTTTTGCCCCCACTTTATATGATGGGTCCCATAAGTCTCTGCACAGGTGGCTCACTTGTAGGTTTCACACAATATTCCTAATGTAAGTATCAGTATCTGAGACTGAAATTGTCTGTTCAATGTTGGCAAGGCAAAAACAAATGCTAAAGTGAGGAGGCCAGGTCCCCACTTTAAAGAAAGTGAGCGAGGGGGCCCGAGCTCCCCGGTTCCAATGCCTACGACATATAGCATAATTTCAATACATCTTATGTCTTTTCAGATATGGTATTTCGCCATCCAACAGTTTGGCTGGAAAACGTTTCTCAGTCTCAGTGAGTTTGTTCACATTGTGCAAAGCTTGTCTGGGTTCAAACATAGATCAGACCCAACTGCCATTGTCTACTAAGTGTTAGAATAACCAGTGTGTTACTGCTAAGACAAACCGAACATAATCCAAACTGAAACACAATAAAACAACAGACTAGTCGACTAGTATAACACACACTCTGTTTCTGTTTAAGTAGTCAATCCAGGTTAGGTTGGTCTCCTAGAAGAGACAATTGCAGCATGTTTTCTACAGATTGGATGACCTTTCTGTCATTGATTAAAAAATGCCAAAGCAACAAAGAGTACTCAGAGCAGCAACTCCAACAAGAGAAAACTGGCAACGGGATCTGACATTTTTGATTCACCAAATGAAATGGACTGGACATATTCAACATCTCCTGCAGCCTACAATGTGTATGAAGACAAAGTCAAATAACGTACAGTGTTTCTGTAAGTCATCCACTGTAGGACCAATGACAGTACAGCCCTTCACAGTGTTATCAACATCAGCTGCAGCAGCATCAAGCCACGGCGGCCGGGCTCCACTATACACATTGCCTTGTGTCTCATCAACTTTCTGTCAACAAATTCACAACGCATCATGAACCAGTTAAACAACCACAGAGTGAGTATATACGCTGTAGCAGACACAGCAAGGTGCTCAGTGTCAATCCAGAATGACCACAGATCAGTTAATGTGAGGTAACTGTCGGAGCGATTTCGATCTAGCCTGTTGCAACCTGGAAGATGTTTTCATGTACAATAAGGAACCAACCAAGATAGACAAGTCAATCTGGTGCAGAAGGGCTTGATGTGTGGGGTGTCTTTCCCAAGTATGGCTACATAACCAAAGAGACAGACCATCAGGTCAGATTAGTAACCCTGCTGCAAATACGTAAAGCTAGTCCACTTCTGAGCAATTATCAATACAAATCCTTGCTACCAATGCTTCTATTTAGCATAAGCATGTCTTCAATGACTCTGACCTTTTTGTGGATTTCCCAACATCTCCTTTTTCACGTTACCTTTCAGTTATTATTGGGCAGACAAACAATATTGCTTTGAACATTGTGATCATATGTCTATGTCATGGTCTAGCAGTCATACATAGATAACTGTTGACAGCTCTGAGTACAACTCACCGGCCTTTTAATGCAAGTTAAGCCTTCGCCGTGTGCTGCGATCGTTCTCACACCGACAGCTGTAAACTTGGCAAACTGAGACTGTGACTTTCTGAGTCGACTGTCACTGGAAGACGATGATGAAGCATGCTGTTGCTAACAGTGTACGACTGTGTAGAACTATGCTGGTTTAGGAAATTTATACAATTACTGACAAATATAAGTAAATACTTACTCTCACAACATAAACACATATATACAACCACTTCAGCAGCCAATTTTAGGTTTTACTCAGGGTTAGACCACTAGTCCACCAAAGGTCTTCAACGAAACCTTTGTAAACTGCTTGCTGGAGGAGTATGCTAGTCTTACGATAATGTCACTGGAGAATCAGCATATTTGCTGCTACGCCCCTTCCCTTAGAAGTCTGGTGGTGGAATAAGAAAAGACAAGGCCAGTTGGTGATTTCACGGACGGGGTCAGTGCTCTGTGTGTCTTTCAGTGCTTTGACATTGTTGGCTGACTGACAGGACCCCATGCCACTTATTTCCAAAGGTTCTCTTCCATTACAAGTGAAAAAAGTAAACTGAGGGAGACGTGGTTAACACACAGAATTACCTAGAAAACGGTCACTAAAAGGGTCATGGTGGTGATAAGAGACACGCAATTCTGACAACTCAACGATGACATCAAGGCATCGAAGACAAACTCACATAACAATTGAATGAGTGTCTGCAGTTTCCAACATAAAATCTGGCAAGTGACGTTCACCTGATGAAACGTCACCAAGTAGGCACATTGAGACTAGCATTTTAGCAACAATAGTACAATATGGCCGGTTGGTTGGGAGATTAACGTCCCCTTTCCGCACAAAAATAGGCTATATTAGGGACAAGGTCTTGGGTGGTGATCTAGTTCTGCCAGGTTAAGTATGGCCAACGATACAGTAACCGCTCGACCTCGTTGCATTTTTGTTCAGCGATGACCTAAAATGGGAAAGAATAGGGGAGGATAATTTAAATTATCATGCCAGTGCCCACAACAGTGTGGAAACTAACCAACAACCACAAAACCTACTTATCAGTTCACCAGCTGCATGTGACGTTATTATAAAGTAATAAATTATTCCAATACGGGACTGAGAGCCGACTGTTCGCAAGTGACGTTTCTGCCAAGTTCAAAGTCACATGACACAAAAACTAAAACAAATATCAAAAATCCGGCCAGATCAAATTTAGATACTGTGCCCTAGTTTAAGAATCAGTGGTCAGTTGTCAATTCCCATTGTAAATGGTGGAGGAGATAGCGTTTGAAAATGGAAGAATTTCCAACTTTCAAGGGCTCGTGACCTTGACCTTGGATCGGGTCATACTGCATAGCATCTTGCATCAGTCATCGACCTCTATCTACAGGCCAAAATTTCACTGAATCAAAAAAAACTTTTGTGGGCGGATGGATGCACTCTCAGACAAATGTACATTTGAGATCAACTTTATTAGTTTGACTCACAAGAGTCGACTCACAAAAGTCGACCTAAAAATGCACAACAGATTTAAAAATAAGCAGTCAAAGCATACTGCCAAAACAGTAACACTAGCAAGTAAATTATGCATTTATCAAGGAAACATAGAGAAGTGTACATGAACTCACACATGAACACAGAAACAAAGAATTATGCACTTCTAAAAACTATAAATCACAACGTCACGCAGTGGATACACTGACAAACCATGCACAGCATGATATGGATACACTGACAAGCAGGAGACAAACCGTTTTCTGTTGTCTCACTAACTCCAAAAACCGTCGTCGTTTCTCGTCTGTCATGTGTATGTGTAGTGCCTCCTGTATAAGAATAAGACCATCATCATCATCATCATCATCATCGATACCAATCAATACCATCACGTTTATTTGTTCACACAATGGTGTAAAGACTACAGAATACCAGACCAGAAATCACTTTGGAACCCTGCTTATTACTAACGCCTATTCTTACACAGTTAATCACAATGAAAGATTTGAAACAATAGTAAGTGATCAATAACAATAAATAATACAAGTAGCTCAACTGTCGCTGACGAACACGCGCGACACGCTGCATCACGACAAACGGCAGAATTTAAAACAGTCACATGACTATGACCATGCCCATTTAGGGGTGATATGTCGTCCTTTTGGTAACATTAGATATAGCCAACCTGTGTACGAAATTTGACGATTCTAGCTGCAGTTATACCCGAAGTATGTTTAGGGCCTTGAAATTTTAAGTGCATTATGTGATGTAACCACGCCCATTTCAGGGACAATTTGTCATCAGTAGGCTTGAATTTGCTATGATCAATCAGCATACCAAACATGAAATGTCTACGATTACCTGCAACGAAGATATGAAAGTCATGCCAAAATATGTAAAAATTCTCATTTTGGGGGACTTTTGTGCCACTCTTTGGGGGACTTAGTGGTAATGCACACGGTTTATCTATCAATGTCTCGTTGGAAAGCGCGTGGTCGACTTCCTATTAGTGTTAATTGAACATCTTTCACTAGCTCTCATGGTTGAGGCACTATGAGTGGATATGGGTCAAAAGCATTGTGTTCGAAAGGGGGGTGGGTCACTTTAAACACAAATTTAAAGGTGAATGGGGAGTTGCCCACCAACGACTGTTGGCGTCAGAAAACTCGAGTCCCTGAGCTATCATGTGGCATTTTTTGCGTGATCCTCTGTTTTGCCATCGTGGTACTATACCAGACAGACGGATGGACACACGACAACGGCTAATACCTGTGCTAGCTAGCATCATGTGGGTAAGGGTAAAAACAATGGTAATGACAAGAAATCTTAGAATTTATTTCATGCTGAAAACTGAAATAAAACTAGTACATAGGCATGAAATGCAATTTATCTCCTTCGCTACTGTTAGCAGTTAGCAACATGGGCCACAAAAAACCTTCATTGCTGGACTGTATATCAAACAAGTCTTAACAATGACACAAACTCACGTTTTTTCACAAATCACTTACAACTCAGAAAGCAAAAGCCAACTCCCTGTATTGTCGTCATAGAATCTTAACCACTATAAGACTTTTGTGTCAGCAGTTCACTGACTGAGCTTTATCATTTACTTTTTAGTCTGTGTCACAGTGCACACAGTGCATAAAAAGGGAAAGGCTTCCCATACTTGTTACTGAGCGTTGGGCCCGGATCTGATCCCGGTGTACGGACAGTCAGCCCGGCAGGCTCCCATTACTTTCTGCCATGCCTGCGGTTACCTTCCCAGCCGCACAGCATCACCACCCCTTGGCAGTTATATGCTTGGTGACAGAAAAACATAGGTGTGAACAACTTGCCCAAGGTTGTTGCGCAGCTTTGTCCCGAGTAGGATTTGAACCCATCACCTGTTGATCGCACTGCACCACCTATACAGTGCATAGATGTGGCCTATTGCTACAGATTTCACACATTATGACGCTTCACTAGAAATCAGACAAACTGCAATCCACCGGTACCTTATTACATCTTTCATCCACTTGAGCAAAATATTCATCAATGCACCTCTTTGAATTCTCACAGAATCTGCAATATTCATGAAAAAACAAGCAGTTCATCACTTTATGTTCAACTAACCTTCTTTACCAGAGTTACAAAAGACTGTGCCACATTGCTTAAAGAGAAAATGTGACAACAACTGAAGCAGCTATTTAGTCGCTAGATGTCCTTCACGTCATCACAACAAAGCACTGAATGCACTATAGATTGTGTCTCAAAAAACAACAACTCTGGCGTGCTATAACTGTGACATACATCAACCAAAATGAAGTATTCATAACATCAATAACATCGAAATTTCAACATATCCACTGTGATAAAAATAATTCACAAACTGAAGATATAAGCGTCAATAACAACAAGCCCAGCTGTCACAGAGAGACCGTGTGATGCAATATGCTAGTGAGGTATGGGAGTTAGAAAAGTTTCAAACAGCAAGTGACCTTCAAGGTCATTCAATGGCATTGTCAATGCTGCCATTCGACAGGCCACATATAATTTCTTATTAGACTTCCACTGCAACCACATCATAATAGCATTGCCTCTGATGCTGTACTCTGATATATAAGTGACCAGTCTTTTGACATTTTCCACATAGCACCTGACGACCTCGTTTCGGCGGACTACATGACGTTCACGTCGTTCGCTCCACTGCTCACCTGCCCACACTGTGGCAGCCACACGCACTTTTGTCGCCCCTTCCACCACTGGGTATCGTCTCTGGGACACATCAAAAGCGTGGCACAAATTGTTGGCACACCGTGAGAGAAGTCCCTGACGGCCGCTGAAGCTACCGCGGCCGCCTACAGACGCCCTTGGATGTTCAGGCAGATGGACAGAAATGCAGGCATATTCAAATCAGTCTGTTTCCGGTAGAAAAATTAAGATTAAAACGGAATCAAATTGGCAATTTCCCCAAAAAATCAACCAAAATCGATAGTTCACTAAAATCATCACAGCACTAAATTTTTTACATGACATTTATAATTTATTTTACTTTGTATCCAAAACACCAAATTCCTGCAGCATAAACTGCAACCAGATAACATCGCAATCTATTCACTACTTTGCAAAAATTCTATTTAAAATAACGTCACATATGACATTCACTATAACCTATGACGGCTTACAATGTGATTTGGTGAAAAAGTGCTCAGAACTCAGCATTTACCAACTTATCATCAATAAACTAAAAAAATACTCAACAGTAATCCATAAGGCCTCCAACACAATGAGAACAGTATAAGATAAAACAAGATAAGAACAGTGAGTGTACCGTTGATAATCCTCTGAAGACAGAAGGAATGCTTCCATTCTCCATGCTAATGTCGAAGCAGATGAAACAACAGATAAGGCACTTGAACTTGAACTGGGCATTTCTGACGCTTGTAACTTGAAGCTTTCCGCAACATTCGGTAAATAAACAGCAACACTTTCCTCAACGGATGGTTTCACTGCTGTTCTCTTAGAGTTCATCTTCTTCGACTCTAGCCACTCTGTCCACTGCAGTGGTGCATTACCATTACGAAACCTTTTCTTTATGTCATTTTGATAGTCTTGCAGAATTGTGTGACCAACTTTCTGATCATCGGAAGACACTTTTGGTGCAGTAACTGAACATTCATGTGCAGCAGTCTTGGGGTTCCTGATACGGTTCATGTGCCAAAATGTCCGCACCATCTGTTGATGCTGAGCACTGCAACAGTACACAACAATAATGAATGCAATGGTAAACATGCTTTCCTCTCTGTCTACAAATACATCAACTGTTCTGTTCTTTAGCCGTCCTCAATCCAATGGTTGGCCACATCATCGACGTACTTTCTTCACTTATCTCTGACCTCTGTCACTCTAGCTGACTCTTCCACAGGGAGTCCTGTCTATGGATTCATGTTGTCCATCCAGGCAGTGCGTGGTCTTCCTCGCCTGCATGCATCTGGCATTGTTCCTAGAATTATTTCTTTCTCCCTTGTTTCCTCATGGTGTGACAACAATATGCTAGCTTCCTTGATTTGACAGTGTCTAACAGTTCTCTCTTTACTCCAGCTTTGTTAAGAACCCACTCATTTGTTTTTGTCACTGTCCACGTAACCCACAGAATCTTTCTCAGCCCTTTCATCTCAAAGGCATCAAGACGTGTTTCTTCGTTCTTTCTCAGTGTCCAGCTTTCACAGTCTTATATTACTACCGGCCGCGCTAGCACTCTGTGCAGTCATATCTTCGTTGAAATCGTATGCTTTTAATTTTTCCATATCTTCTGCAGTGATGCCCCGATCACCTGCCCCCAGTTTAACCTGGTATGGAATTCCGTCATACACTCATCATCTTCTGAAATCAGGAACACCCAAGGTATGGGAAGTTGGGAACATATCCACCAGCTCCAGTTGCTCATTCTGAATGAGTATGCGGCACACTATGCCGTCGCTCGACATTACCTTATTCTTGCCGACGTTGACAAGTAGGCTGTATTTACGGCTGACTGGACTAGGCGATCCACCAGCTCCTGTAGTTCTGCCTCTGAAGTGGCCAACAGGATGATGTTATCAGCATAGCAAAGGTTCGTGACTATTCGCCCTCCAATTTGCAGTCCATCTTGAAATCCATCGAGGGTCTCCCTCATCACCATTTCCATTATGACGTTGAACAAGTATGGAGTAAGGATACAGCCTTGTCGGACTCCTTTCTCAACATGAAACCATTCTGATAGTTCCTGCTACTTTGACCTTAGCGAGCTGTCTCGTGTACAGTTTGGCACGAAAGTCAATCAAGTGCAGAGGATATCTTATGTCCATCATAGTCACCCAAAGCTTATCATGGGAGATCAAGTCGAATGCTTTCTTGAAGTTCACAAAGCACATTATAGAGTGGTTGCTAGTGCTCACGTGCCTTGTGCATCAGTTTTCTTGTCAGAATCCCGCCTGTTCGTCTGCAATTTCTATTTCAGTCTTCACTCACATCCTTTCCTGTACAATCCAAAGAAGCATCTTGCTTGCATGTGAAACAAGAGCAATTGTTCTGTAATTTGCACACTGTTTAACTTCACCTTCCTTGGGAAGTGGGATAAACGTGAAGAACGTCCATTCCTCTAGTTACTTGCCTGTTTCCCAGATCGCCACACAAATTCTGTGCATTCAGTTCAGTACTGTCTCTCCTGCTGCTTTGAACAGTTCTTCTGTGACATCATCGGGACCTGTGGCTTTGCGACTTGCTGTCTGACGGATGGCATGAACAACCTCTAAATGAAGTGGTGGAGGCTCATGCTCCCAATATTCTTGGTCAATTCCTTTCCCTTCTTCATCATGGTACAAGTCTTCACAATACTGTTTCCACTTGTCTGCAACTTGTGCAGCTTCAAATTTTCGCCAGTCGCTGACTGCATATGTTGCAGACGTGGCTGGAACTTCTGAGTCATTGCTTCGACTATCTGGAAGAGCCTGGAATATCAACTTATGAATCAATACTTAGTACCTATAACTAAAAGTCAGCTAACTGTACAAGATAACAGTTCATCAGACATCCATCACTTAACAAACAAATCTGTTGCACAAAGCAACTACGTAAGTGCACTTATTTATTTGCACAGCCACTGATAACATAACATTAACATTTTTCATGGTTAAAAACAAATTTTCAAAAAAAAGGAAATGACAAAACACTAAACACAAAAAAAATCTGTGACAAAAATAACCTTGATATGTGTTCCAGCAATCCACAATTGGCAAGATATGACTGACCATCAAATGCTAAATGCTGTTGCGCTTCTTTTGAACAAAAGTAGCACCAAAACTTGGACCAGATTTTATCACCAGTGGCATCTTCTTTAATCTGAGGACTGCCCAGTGATGCACAAGCATTATCAACCTAAAATTCAGACAGACAACAAAACATTGATCAAAGGAAATAATTCAGAAAATACCTAGGCTACTATTCCTAGGGCACATGAAAAATGCGGGGTGCGGGGCGCGGAGTGCGGGGAAGTCGGTAAGTCTATAGTGCGGGGAAAACTGCGGTAACGCACCCCGCAGATTAGACGCACGAACACACACTGAAGCGCACGCTCCGTGCACGGGGCGTATCGGCTTTACAGAAGCGGTCATTTCAACGACCGCAGGTAGTTAACGGAGATCTAATCACCGTCCCCGCGACACAGATGCAGATAGGCTCCTTTGCGTATTAAGTCGGAAATAGTTGTACAAGAGCACGCACTCGCGCGTTTTATAAGTACAAATTGGGGAGCCCTACAAATTTTAATGTTATTTTTTAATGTTATTTAATGAAATACGAAGCATACGATTACATAGCGTAAGAGTATGAAATAGTTTACTCGCGTGCACTTTCAGTTGTTTTAATTTTTTCACAAACCTTTCAACGACTTTCATTGCCAAAGTTATAAATTTTTGTTTATTTTTGATCAGCGCCATATGAACAGATGTAGGCCTACAGCAATAAACGTAGCTGTTACGCATCGGGCGCCCGTCACGCATCACCCATAGTTGTATTCAGACGTTATTGTAAAGTGTCATGTTATTTGTGTCATACATATACTTATAGGCCTATTAAATGTAGGCCCAGTAATTGTTTGTATAGTCTGAAATGGGCCTATGGATAAGCTGTTTTCGTTATTACGTTCACGTTCGCAAAAGCACAGGCGGCTGCGCGACTTACAGTAGCGGCGCCTACCGGGCGGCGACGGCGTTCGGTGGCGCGGGAGTTATGTTCCAGTTCCACGGGTGTGGGGGTGGGCAAACAGTGGGCTGCACAGCCACTGAAGATGAGGTGTCATTGGCCGGTGGCCGGTAGGCGGAGAGTGTTATGGGTCTATGCAGCCAATGAGAGTATGTAAATGACCTACCAGAATCTTGTGATATTAATGGTTGCGATGCAAATATATATCTGTATGCAGATGACGCTAAACTTTACAAAGTTATCAAAAATTTAGAAGATAACATTGTTCTAC
>Ga0209780_1004024_pt1 | contig 11215 bp, 11 predicted proteins | sample WorMetexBAHAMAS2_FD_187384 | JGI IMG/M metagenome (GOLD analysis project Ga0209780, IMG submission 187384) | Marine gutless worms symbiont microbial communities from Max Planck institute for Marine Microbiology, Germany - Inanidrilus exumae... | ecosystem: Host-associated > Annelida > Digestive...
CATCACTATCAGTTCACTTACAGTTTGTGTACGAGGTGGTTGCGGAGATCCTGTGTGACAAACTGGTGCCAGTCCTTGACCGGTGTCCGGACGACTGAAGTCACATCCGCCAGTGACATGCCTCCTCCCGCTGCTGCATTTGTCACCCCCGAAGACAGCGTAGCAACCGCCGAGTCTAGACCAAATATCAACGACGTCGAGGGCGGAGCCTGCTGATTGGCCACGCCCATCACACCCTGCCACATCAATCACATGGGTTTTGAAGTTGTAATTTAATCAAAAACTTTTAAGTGCCTGAATCTGAAATAAAATAGCTATTATGGATATTCAAAATGTGACAAGATTGTCTGCAAACAGAATGCCAGTAAGACGAGCAGTTTAGTCTAAGATGAACAAATTCAAGACAACTAAAATGAGCACACACATACATCTCATACACAACTGTTATAGGTAACCAGATATGAAGTCAACAGAACCTGACAGTCCAGGCTGGAGAGAAAGGACTAAGTAGCAGAAGGCAATGCTGTTTCAGCTTTACAGTAATACACTAAGATCACTGCTGGCCTGGTGGTTGGCCTGTGTGGGTGGTCTAGTGTAGACCATGGTGGCTGACCTGTGTGGCTGGCCTATGTGGTTGGTCTATGTGGCTGGTCTAATGTAGACAATGGTGGTTGGTCTATGTGGGTGGTCTAGTGTAGACAATGCCTCAGTGACTATTTTACCTGCACAGGCTGCGTCTGAGGCGGTGAGCTCAACTGAACTACTTGTCCTGTTGTGGAGCTGTCAGTAAAAAATCCGGGAGTGGAGCCCGGAGTGGTGTTCCACTGCTGGACGACGGGAAACCGAGCGACGCCGGGCGCTGATGGAGCGGCCGGCCGTCGCGCCTACATACAACATGACAACTCAATCAATCATGCTATGGAACTGCACGACAGTCGACATTATTATGGGTTCACTTCATTGGCTAACTGAAACTACCTCCCCTCCCCGGAAAATTGTGAAAATGTTTGCAAAACCTAGCGGTCACCGTTACTAAATCTTGCAACGTGAAATTGCACTTTCTGCTTTCTGATATGTGTTACAGTGTCGTTCTTCGTGGTTTCTGCAGTGATATTACATGGTTCAGAAGTTACAGACCAAAGAAGTCTGTTCTGGTGATGCTAGACAACTTGATTAATATAGCAGTTTTAAAGATTTTTAAAGTACCAGAAAAGCTTGTTATTCGTGATATCAGACATTTCCTTGGACTGCATGATGTTCTACAGTTATTAACAAGAAGTCTTATTAGCTGTGTTCTTTTTTAATTATTTTGTGGGTATCTTCCGAGCTATATCGGGTTTTTGTTTTAGTTTTTTCTCATATTTGTGGTTTTGGTTCCCTGCGGTACATTACGCTGGCTGTCATCTCAGCTTTCCATCCAATTTCAGTTCAAATTCCACACTTAACCCTTTTGGTGCCAGACCGGAAAAAAATATAATACCACACTCGACGCCATGTTGCATAACCATTTCACGTTTGGGAAAAGCCTATAACAATAGCACAGGTGGGAAAAACCCACAGTCATGTGTGGGCAAACCCGTAGTAAGTGTATGGGTAATAGCCAATACCGCAGGCAGCATTATATCATATACCACGGTTATAAGTATATAGCCTACCTAGCGTCGCCGGATTCATCCGGCAGTCTGGGGATTATTAATTATTTCCTCCGCTGGAAATATCCGACAGGCAAGGCAGCGAAATGGTTAAACCTCGATATTTCCAGCAGATGTGAAATTTTCTGTATCATCAGTAATAAGTATTCAGCACGTGTAACATCATCACTAGGTACGTATCTGGTGACTGATTAATTTTTCAGCAAATTATCTATTATATGGTCGCGTTAGATAGTTAATGCCGATTAGCTAGATAACTATTATGCACCGTGGTTACGATTTCTCATTAAAATCAAATCAATGTAATGCGGAAATGACAGAAGAGCAGCTCCAGAAATTGTGCACTTTCACATACACCGCACACACCTACCAATTCCCCTCCTCTCCCTGGGCTGGTGCATTGGACCGACATAAAGGTCTCAGTGCTGGGGTCCAGAGTAGGCTGGACCCCTTCCCGCAATAACGAACGAACGGTATACTTTGCGCTGATTTTGCGATAACCACCTAATTTTGCAATTTTGCTGTCAACTTATGCATTTGCGAAAACCTGTGAAACACTGCGAGATTGCAAGATCACGATTTTCTGGTGGGTGTATATAAAGTCTGTAAAACAGCTGACAACGTTGCTACAGCAGGCTCTTCACAGACCAAACGTCCTTCATCAGCAAACAACATCAAAGCAAAGCACTTGGCAAGGAGCTACATGTAAACTAAAGTCTCTTCAATTTCATCGAATCATGTAAACAAAAGTCTCTTCAATTTCATCATACTGTGTGTTACAATGACCCAACCTGAGCCATTTGCTGCTGGGTTGGCGGAGACAGTCCTAGTGCCCGATAGGCTCGCACCATGTCGGCATGTGGCGGCATGTTGGGTAAGACGGTGTCTGGACTTTGCACGGCAGACGGGGCGGGGAGCGTGGGAGTCGTCTGAGATTGATTGACAGGTGTGGGGGCGGAGCCACTGGGTCGACGATCACCAGCGTTCTTGAGAGGTAAACAGACGGGACAGTCTTGTCGAGAACAGTTCTTCCAGTGAGTGATGATTTGCCGCGACGACGCACAGTGTGGCACTGAGAACAGACAGACAGACAAACACACCGGCGTGTTAACAGCACCACCACCACATACAGTGTGACACTGAGAACAGACAGACAGACAAACACACCAGCGTGTTAACAGCACCACCACCACACGACATCAAGTCTTCAGTAGTCTTTCTACTCAGTAATACTACACATGCCGATCCTACGTCCACACGCCGCGTGATATATATTCTAACAATGCCGTAAATATCGTGTTTGCCGAATCGTCCGATTTTGAGCTTCTGGGAGACCTTCTGGGGGAGGCAAGTTCCCAAAAATGTGAGATTCTCTGCCCAGGACGCCAATGAACCACTGTGCAAAATTTTATGCCGCGGCAAAGAAATCCGTAACCATACGAACACACAAACAAACAAACAAACAAGAAACCAGTAAGTGATATATCTACACTTAGCCTATCGGCTGTGTGAATAATAATAGTTGTCTCTTTCACCGATCACTTCAGTGGTCACAGTAGAACAGCCAGACCAGTCCAGTACATGTGTGTGTGTCATTGTCTGAACTCAATGACCTTCAACGTAGATCTATGGTCAAATGGTTTAAACTGCACATTGTTGGCGTAACAAGCCAAAGTTTGTGGTTACAGAAAGCGTATCAACTATGGATACAGTCAACTGACTGAAAAGTGAAACTAAATTGGAAAAATCCTTGACAGCAACATGACTGCTCTCAAAACCTGCTTTAGTTTCTATATGCAATACATCAAATGTCAGCATTAACATTATCAATGAATGCATTCTTTCCATTCCACCAGCCTTTGTTCTACCTGTCCTAGTTTGACTGCCATGCACCGTGGTACCAAGGTGTACAGTCAATGATTGACTGTTTATTAGTTAAAATCGTCATCGTCACCAGCTAACCAGCTGAATTCACTCACCTTTACAAGCTTTGCCCTTCTGGCACTCAGTCATATGCTTCAGCACATTCTTCATCGTCTGACAATGGGGAAGTACACAGGTGGACTGGCCGGCCGCGGGATTCCCAGAGCCCGGGGTGGCCGGGCCGACCTGTTCGCGTCGCTGGCACTTGTGGGCATGTAGTAACAAGACGAGCTGTTGTTGAATGAGACGACGTTTCTCTGGGTCGGCAGTGGCCGACTGTGCACCCGTCGTTGTTACTACGGGCTGCTGAGAGCCGCCTGGTAACTGATGATGAACAGCCGCCGCTGCCGCAGCCACAGGACCAGCTGCTGGAACAAACACCTGCTAGATAACACACGTACACACAATTCACTTCACTGCAGCCACAGGACCAGCTGCTGGAACAAACACCTGCTAGATAACACACGTACACACAATTCACTTCACTGCCGGTCGAATCATACTTACTGCCAACTTCAAAGTCACCTGACACAAAAACTAGGACAAAAATAAAACATCCGACCCTGATAAGCTTTAGGTATTGCCCCCTAATTTAAGAATACGTGGTCATTTGCCAGCCCCCATTATAAATGGCAGGAGATAGCCATTGAACACTGCCAAATTTCCAACTTTCAAGGACTCGTGACATTGACCTTGACCTTGGATCGGGCGATACTGCATACCATCATGCATCACTCATCGACCTCTACCTACCAGTGTTTATGCTCAACGGTATCGCATCGCAAAATGCTCCGCAAAATTGGGCTTTTAATACACAAAGTGAGATTTGAGGCACAAATTTGTGCGAATCAATATTTTCAGTATCTTTAATCAAAACAAACGTAAAATAAAGCGCATTTCTGCAGATGTTTGTCGATAAACAATCGTTAATTCACGTTAATCAGCAGCAATAGCGTGCCCGTGGTTCAGCCTACTTCCAGAAACAACTTGATGTATTTATTGTATTGATTTCCATGACAACAAATACTTTGTTTCCGGTGGCGGTAAAATGTAAACAATAACGAAGTTATGAGTGGAATTTCAGAGAAAACGTTTCAGTCTTGGCTTAAAACACTCGATCCAAACGGAATTTGAATTCGTGGTGAAATATTTGACAAAAGTGCGGTGCACATATGGTGTGTACTTTGTGCAAAACACCGCGAACGGCTGCGTTGCTTTCGCAACTTTAGCGACGCCTTCGTCAACGACATTACTGGCTCTGCTCTCAAACGTGATGCACTGTCAACGCATATGACGACTGCAGCTCACTTTTCGTATATTGCAAACTGGTTATATTAATACAGTAATTTATAGTTGTTTACCTGCTGTTAAAACATTTTTTTCATTTTTTCCACAGCAAACAATGGGAAAGTAATGAAAGTATGAAACAGACATTCAGTGTTGTAGATGTTTATTCACAAAAAATATAATACACAAAAATGCAAGAGCTCTACAAAACATCGTCTGCAAAAACGAACTGCTAGTCAGTCAATTGAAGTGAATTGCTTTTCAATGTTGAAAATGGCTAGCAGTCAGCGCGACTTTTTGCTAGTCAAATATAGTCTTCTAGCATAAACACTGCTACATACATATCAAATTTCATTAATATCGAAGAAACTTTTTGTGGACAGATGGACGGACATACAGACGGACATTTGAGACCCACTTTATTAGGTCAACTTGGAGAGTCGACTTAATAATGTGTTCAGATTTTTAGCAATAGATTTTTATGACACAACGCTATGCTAGCGCAGTATATGCTGTCATCATGTGTCCATCTGTTCGTCACAAGTCGGAGTTCTACGAAGATGGTTAAACCTAGGATCACACAAACAATGTCATACGATAGCCCAGGGACTGTGTTTTATTGAAGCCAAATATCTCGGCAAAATTCCAACATGGTCACCCACAACAAGAATGCCAAACAGAGCTGTGGTAGGTTACAATCGACGACTTATAGCCAATATCTCGCTATATCTCAAAAATGGAGTAAGACAGGGATATAGTGACTATGGCACATTAATAGGAAGTCATATGCGTTCTATCAAATGGCGCAATTTTCAGAGGATTGCAAACGTTTGAACAGTTTCAACTGATTTAAACAAATTATCACAAAACCAAACAATAATACTAGAAGTGTGTGTGAAGGTGTGCGTGAAGTGTGGACTAACCCGTGCACCCATCTGCTGTGCAGCTACAGTCGGCATTGTCATTTGGTTGGAAAGGCCGACGTTGCCTGACAGACCATCTACAATGCCGTGCTGCTGAACGGCGCCACTGGAAAACTGCTGCGGACTCACTCCACGAGCCATCACCAGAGTCGGTCCGATGTGGTTCCCGTTGGCGGAGACGGCGAGTCCCGGCTGACTTTGGCTCACATTGATCACCATTCCAGCAGCAGTCAGCGACATGACGGCAGCTCCGAGGTTGGATGATGACATCGGCTGAAGCCGGGTCATGGTAGCATTAGGTGAGCTAACTGAGAGCAGGGCTGCTCCAGCGTTGCCGACGGCCACCAGCTGCTGCTGATGGGGGGTGGGCGCCGCGACCCGGTGACCTCCAATGACCGTACTCACGCCCTGAGTGCCTGCAGGGACCAGCGTGATGTTGCCGTGACGAGACAGAGTCACAATGTTGTTGGACACCTGTCCGAGGGTCGTCACAATCCCCGGCATGGTCACACCGCGACTGCTGCCAGTGTTAGCAATGTTCGTCGCTGCTGGAATCGACGCGACGCCAACATTGACGTGCCGCGACACCGCCACTCCGTACGACGCCGCTGCAGCAATGTCGGTATGTCCCGGCAGCCGCGTGACATTTCCAGAGAGCAGATGTGCCAACTGCTGGTGATTCTGTGTTGCAGTCACGTCCAACATCGGAGTCGGCTGAACGGCTTCACCGGCACAGCTGCAAGAACACAAACGATTCCATCATTGACTAAACAATCATTACATACATTACCGCACAAGGAGTATCTATATCTAATTATCGGACAATTTGACCGTGAATTTGTCACGCTGGTGAATTTGTTTGGCCAGGGGCGTGGCTTAAGGTGGACGGACAGACGGGCGGCCGGGATGGGCAGCCAAGCCACAACCACGCTGAGTGCGATGGATTGTGTAACTAAAACCAGTACCAGGTGTTGGTGCTGCCATATCATCCACTATCAAACTTCCAATCATCTTGCTACTGACCAGACCTGCCCATGTGGCCGAGTGGTTAAAGCACTCGGACGCTATGTGCAGAAGAGCAGGATGTGGCTTAGTGGCTGTGGTTCAAACCTCAGCCCCGGGCGTATCACCCATCAGAAGAATTATTTCTAATAATTCCTATGCACAAGATGAACAGGGAGTTAATCCCGGGCAGGAAAAAGAAAGTTTGACGGTGTACTTTGTAAACTGTGACCGTTGCTCTGGCCTTGATCAGTAGCGTCAAGCTATTAACCGCACTGATATGAGCTGAAGCAGACAGCTCTGGCAAAGTCCTCTGGCTGGCAATGAAAAAGTGTCAGTCAGGTGGCTGGCACTGAATAAGTGTCAGTCCAGGCTTAGCCAGACAGAACTGTGATTTGGGTGCTTCATTTGACTGGCCAGGAATGTACACCAGATGAAATGAAAATGCAAAATGAAATGCAGTCTCTCCACATTTACACTCAACTACAGTGACCAGTGGCTCGACCTTGCTAGATGGCATGGCATGGGGTTCACGCCTGCCCCCCAGTCACCCACGCGTTTAGAAATACCCGACAAGCTGTTCACTCCTACTCAAGCCTTCCTTTACCTACACATTGTGCACACACACTGCACACACCTACCGATTCCCCTCCTCTCCCTGAGCTAGCACACTGGACCGACATAAAGGTCTCAGCGCTGGGGTCCACAGTAGGCTGGACCCCTGCACGCAATAACGAACTAACAAGCTACTAGCTAGGAATGTCTATAGGTAAGTACCTGACCATAGAGTTCTGACGTTTTACTGCAGTTTGGACAATTGACAAATTAAAAACCCAAATGCATTAACTCAGGTGTTGGCTAAGAATAAGACCTTTGACCAGTCAACCCACTAAGTGCTATAGAAATATTCAGAGGTGTCAGTCACAGCTGAATCATACCTGACAACAACACCTCCAATGCCATTCTGAGCCGACACTGACGTCCCCACCGAGCTGTTCGTCTCGGTGAGTATAGTACCAAGCTCCTCAGGCAACTCTGTTGATGTCCGTTAGATTCCACGGATAATCTACAACCAGTGATAACTATCTCCATGTCACAGACAATCCACTCAATAATCTCTACTCATGAATTCTTCACCACTGCCAACTGGACCACTTATGGCATATTCACCATCCTGCGTTTGCTCCCAATCCAAAAGGTCGCGGGTTATAATCTCGGCCGGTCCGCTTCCTCTACCCTCCGTGGGACAGCTAAATGAGTACCAGCCAAAGGGCAGTGATGCTTTGCGGCTGGGAAAGTAACCACAGTCCTGGTAGTAGTAGTAGTGGTTATGTAATATGTTCATTGTTATGAGTTCGTGACATTAAAGCAATTTGCTGTTGGGCAAGCTGCTCACACGCATGTGCCTCTGTCACCAAGCAGTATAATTTGATACCGGTTTACCACTTCATCTGAGACACAATGCTCAGTCATTTCTAGATGCTGCTGCTGACAGGATGAATATCAGTCCTGTCATCAACATCAAATCAACCACTGCCACACCTCCAATGCAACAGTCAAGACCATGTTCTACCAAACTGGACTCGATTTTTAAAATCAGGTGAAAGTAAAATAAAGTAAACAGTGTATAACTTAGCAGTTAGCAACAACTTAGCGTCACCACTATGGAAAACTCACATGCCATATGGGATCACACACAGCGTTACCTGCCACCCAGCACAGGTGAGAATCCCATTACCGCCTTTACTCCCAGCCAAAGCAGGTGCTCGATTAGCGACCCCGGAGGGATGCAAGGCTGAGTTGACCAATGTTACGTGAAAGCGGACCAGCTGGGAATTGAGCCCTGTCAGTTGCAAGTCCAACGCCCTACCGCTGAGCCACCAAGCTACATGTGCTATGTAAAATTTAATAATAATGATTGTTAATAATAATAATGATAATGACCATGACACGACAGTGTTTATGAAGCTGTTATCATGGCAAAGCCACTGTGAGATTTCATCTGATGCTGACTCAGTGCCGAACCACAGACCAAGCCAACCAACTTGGCTGTGAGTCCACCAACAGCCCAGACACAACCACCATCATAGTTTATTATTATTATTATTATATTACTAGCCCATGTGGATTAAGGCTGAGTCAACTTAGGTACTGCAGCAGGGGTGTGCAGTCCATGCCAATGCTGTATGTCACAGTGGCTGTCGTGATAAACACAACTGTCAGTGCCAGGTTGTGATCCCATCCTGGAATCTCTCACTCTGGAGTCAGGCATGGTAATGGTACAACTAGGTCACTGTGACCTGCATATAAAAAATGGAACACAGAATTGAGATGACAAGCATTCAAGGCAGACTTGCATGTGATCTTACACACAGCACATAACAAGACAGCTCTTCTGTAGACTCTGTCAACTCATAGTATAAACAGATCACCGTTCACACTAACGTATGATAGTAAAATTTGAAGGCATGACCTTCCAAACCATTTTGTTTACATTGTCAAGGACCTAACCTACCACAACATATCATCATAGAATCTACTGCAATGCTATGTAGCACAGAGATTCAAACCAGTTCAGACTGTCAGATACTCACATTACCATTGCTATTCATTTTCATGTCTTCCACAAATTCCAAAACCACTATTTTACTAACCTAGAATTGAACTAGAAAATGCCCCAGTGCTCTCAGTGAAAATGCCCTGAATGCCCCAGTGACAATGTGGATACCTTCACCACCTCGACGGCCTGCTGTGACCTTGACCCTTGACCTCCAAAATCTAATCAGTCAGTCACCAGTAGCAAGTTAGCAACAAGCGAATGTTCACGTAAGTGTCATTGAGATTGCTCAAGCCATTCAGGAGATATTGTGGCGACAAGATGTCCGGACAAATGAACTGATGGATGGACAGCCTCAAAACACAATGCCTTTGTCAACATTGTCAGCTGGCAAAGACATAGAAACTTTCCATGACTTCCAGGACTGGACTCGTGTTCAACCATTTTCCAGGTCCTTGAAAATGCCACTGCTAAATTCAACAATTATCAGCAACATTCAAGGATGAGAGGAAACCCTGACAAGTGAAAAACAAAATATTCAGAACATCAGCAACGACCTATATTATCACTGGAGCAGGGTGATGAAGAGAGCTTTGATCGTTTGACTGGAGGTTCATCAATCATCTGTTTCTCATTGTGATCCATCACTCAATCACTGTCAACAATGCTCACGATTCACAATGTTGACTTCAAACTACAACGTTCAAACACAACAAAACAAAACACTGCAATATAATACACCGAATAAACATTCAGACAATGCAAGCAATCACAAACGATGAGTAACGTAAACATAAAATTAGCCGCGTACAAGACTGACTATCGACTCTTCGCAACTGACGTTTATGCCAAGTTCAAAGTCACGTGACACAAAAACTAGGACAAATATCAAAAATCCGGACAGATCAAATTTAGTTATTGTTTCCTAGTTTAAGAATCAGTAGTCAGTTGCCAGCTCCCATTGTAAATGGCAGACAATTTATATAGTGCCAATAAAGTCAGAAGATACAGAGGAGCTCGGTGACGCTGGGCTAAGTCTGACTAAACAAATTTGTCTTTAAATGTCGCTTGAAGGTGGCGGCGGTGGTGTCACAGAGTCTGTTGTCGGGTAGCAAAGAGATCCAAACAGAAAGTTCAACCACAGAAAACGCGCATCCAGCAATGTCAGTTTAAGTGCATGGGATGATAAGTAGAAGTGAGGCGATGATCGGAGCTGTCTCGCTGGTGGCGCTGTGTGGAGCATGTCGCTGAAGTATGACGGCGCCGATGTCGTCAGGACCTTGTGTGTCAGTACCGCCGTCTTGTAAGTGAAGCGGTGCTGCACCAGTAGCCAGAGTAGTGACTGCAGAAACACTAAATGATCCATTCAAACATCTTACATAAGTTGAATGCCAAGCTGGCTGGTCCATAACTGGAAGGACTTGATTTTTTACCCTTTAAAAATTGTTGTTACATTTGCAAGTGTCCACTCCTGTGGTACGTCACCAGAATTTAAGGCTTTAGTGTGAAAAAGTTCTGCAACAATGTGAGAAATTTCCTCTGATAGCTCCAATAACATTGTACATCCAATTCATCTCTTAAGCTTCATCGGCTTATTAATAACCATATAAAAAGTTATATTGAAATTACATAATTTATCATTTTCTTCTACTTAAATTACTGCTTGACTGCAGGGAGATGTTTCACGTTCTCATTAGTAAATACAGATCCAATCCAATCCAATGCGTTCAGACGGGCGCAGGTATTCCTCTTTGCCCGCATCTTGCATACATTCGATCACATACAAATTGGTATACTTCCAGTTCCAATTAGGTCGGCATTAAAATCGAATAAAACGTCTTGATTATACCAATGTTTATCAAGTCTGTTCT
>Ga0209780_1004025_pt1 | contig 11214 bp, 8 predicted proteins | sample WorMetexBAHAMAS2_FD_187384 | JGI IMG/M metagenome (GOLD analysis project Ga0209780, IMG submission 187384) | Marine gutless worms symbiont microbial communities from Max Planck institute for Marine Microbiology, Germany - Inanidrilus exumae... | ecosystem: Host-associated > Annelida > Digestive...
GTCACTGCATGTTTTTGCAGTCGTCTGAAGACTCATCTCTTCAGTCGCAGCTTTCGTTGACTATATTGTCGTGCCTGCGAAGTGACACTCGTCATTACGGACACATTAATCGTTCTTACTTACTATCTAATACATAGTTTTGTGGGCTAATACGAGTCTGCCCTACAAATGGCATCTTGATCAGTTGAGTTGTTTTAGCTCAGCTCGCTCGTGTGCCCAACACACAGACAGACTCACGGACCACGCTACTTGCAATATCTGTAGCAATAGCCGCATCTAGCTAGTGCTGCAATGCAGCCTAATAATAGTGTCAATGTTTGTAGTGTAGCCATTGCAACAGTTCATCCGGTTTATGTGGTGATTATTGCTAAGTGTCATGCCAAGCCAACCAACTTGTGCTGTTGATCTGCTGACGTATAACATTGACCATCAGCGTGTCATATTATTACTCACTATTACCGTCTCTGCAGTTGCCGAGCTGTTGTTCTTTACCAGCCTAGTTTGCAGGAGTGACTCGAGTCCAGTTCTTGTGAAACTGAATCTTTGGGATTTGTGAGGCAGATTCTTACAGGCCGAATGCCATTAGGTCACCAAGCCAACAATGGGTCACTTTATCTTTCGCTAAAACCAAAGTCTAAAACCTTAGTCTAAGACCAAAAGTTTGGTTTAAGACCTAATTAATGCAAAACGTAAACATAAAGTGTCGCTAAACATTCGTCTAAGACCAAAGTCTAAAACCAAACTTACTGCTTAAACCAAGGTTTAAGACCAAAGTTTGGTCAACCAAACTTAATCTGAGCAATCCGGTCTCAAACCAAACTGTCCTAATGCATTAAAGTTAAGACTTTGGTCTAAAACCAAATCACTTTATTTTTCGCTTAATCTGAACTCTGTCTAAAACCAGGTTTTAGCCATGCAGATTAAGCTTTGGTTTTAGACTTTGGTTTTAGCGAAAGATAAAGTGACCCAGTGTCAAAGTTCTGCCAGCAATTGGCCATGAAGTGTTGATGTGTAACATGTTGCCACCGACTGAACTGTGACATTGATGTTGGTCATACAGGAATGGTAGGTGGCGATCTCAGTGGCAGATGACGTTTGGTCCATCGAAGGGGACTGTTGATCTGAAAGGACTGCTTAAAGTACAGGTGCATATTTATTACCATAATGAGATAATCCATACAAAATGTGGAGCTAATGAGATTAGCTTGGTTTTCATTTCTGTTTCTGTGTATTAGCAGATTTGTGGAAAAAATAGTGGATGGATTTAGTTGCAATTTTGGTTAAATGTATGCTATGGTTCAGGGAACAATCAGTTTTGTGTTTGTGCTTGTAATTGTTTCCCAAAATTGGGTTCTCTTAACATTATGATTTATGCTGCTATGACCAGAGCCAAAATGCTGAAGATTTCCAAGTGATGTAGGTGTCATTTTGTAAGTCTCAGGTATTTTGTGCTGATTGGTATTTATTTTTAGCTCTCTACCATCAGCAGTGAGGACAATTAAGTTTAAAAACAAGTGTTTTACTCGTATGATTGCTTGCTTACTTACTTGTGTATTGGCAGGTTCACTACTATGAAGAAGGCAATGTTCAGTTGGTCTGTTCCAAGGAGATCAACCAAACTGTCAATGTCACGGTCAGTGCTTCTAACGCGACCAAACCTGACTTCAGCTTTTTAATGTCTGTTCTGTCTTACGGCATCTTTCAGTTTATTGCTATAGTCTGATTTTGTCGTGGTGGGTGTTGTATCTTCCGGGCCATGCTAAATGATTGCGTGGGCAAATGAACTGTTTTTGTGTCGAGTGGTACATAAAACTTGAACTTAAGCAATCAATATTTAGGCCACGCTGCCAGCATGCAGTGCACAAGATGTGGCCTACTGCTGCGAATGGGCTGTGTGTGTGTCTGTGTGTTTGGCACATGGGTGTACTCTGTACAAACAGGTGAACCAGTCACGATGCTGTTGGAGGGGCGGCTGACTTCTGTCGGTCCAGGGAACTATGTATTAGAATGGGGTCAAGATTGGATGAATCCATTCACAGCCATGAGGGGTGACAAGTTGGCAGTTTGGGCAGAAATGATAAACTGACTGAAGTGCCGTTAGGGGGCTGACTGACTGTAGCATTTTGCAACTATACTATACTGTGATAAAACACATACACTGCATAGTATATTATTAGTTTCATCATGTATCGTGTTATTGCGGGTACTTTTCTAGTGTTTGGTAACTAGTATCATGAAAGGAATGGTCTACTTTAAGCACTTACAGTTAGGCTACTATAATTTTAGTCACTAATATGCTGGAAGTAATGTCACTCCTAAAATTGTCTCTGTTGTTGTGGCTGAAATGTGTTATTATGTTGGAATTGTAAACATTGATACAGTGTTCGAGATGCATGTCATAATATGGCAATGTGCATGTTGTGAGAAGTGTTTAATAGAGTGTGTCTGTGAATGCAGACTGAAGCAGAGACGGCAAAGCAGTTCTGTCAGAAAGTGCTGGACAGTGAAAGTGAATACCAGGTCAGTGTCTGCTTTGTTGTAAACTAATTAATGAGACCGTGGCATCACTGCAGAAAATATGGAAAAGTCACGGCATACAGATTTCAACGAAGACAAGACTAATGAAAGCGCTAGTGTGGCCTGTAGCAACGTACGGCTGTTAAAGCTGGACACTCAGAAAGAATGAAGAAACACGTCTTGACGCCTTTGAGATGAAAGGGCTGAGAAAGATTCTACTGGTTTCGTGGACAGCAAAGAAAAACAAACGAGTGGGTTCTTAAGAAAGCTGGAGTAAAGAGGGAACTGGTAGACACTGTCACAGCAAGGAATCTAGTATATTATGGTCACACCATGAGGAAACAAGGGAGTTGCCTGGAGAAAGAGATAATGCAAGGAACAATGCCAGGTGCAGTGGTGCACGCAGATGAGGAAGACCACGCACGGCCTGGATGGACAACATCAATACGTGGACAGGACTCTCCGTGGAAGAGTCAGTCAGAATGACAGAGGACAGAGATAAATGGAGAAAGTACGTCCATGGTGTGGCCAACCCTCGGATCGAGGACGGCTAAAGAACAGAACAGAGTTAGTGAGAGTTGTTCTTGTTCATTTGCCGATGTAAACAACTAAACAGGAAAAAAACAACTGAAGTGGAAATCATGGTATTACTCAGCAGCACATTATCAGTATGGTGGTGTGTTGCAAAGTTGCAATTTCTGTCTGTTTTGGTTGCTTGATTTGGCCAGTGTTGTCCTTACATGCCATCTTAAATTGTGAATTAAACAGCCGTCTTTCCACATGCAGCCAATTCCTCCTCGGGTCTTCGTTCACTACTATAGAAGAGAACGAAACGTTAAATGATATCCATTTTTCTACGACATTACTCAGACATAAATGGTCGCAAGTATTCTACAGTATGTTGATGCGTTTCTGTGATATTGAGAGTGTGTTAAGTCTGACATTTCATTGTGCATTACTATCTGCCTAGGAGCATTACCAGTTTTAAGTGAAAACTAATTGAACAGTGGCAGATCTCCAGTCAAATACTTCCAGTGGTGCCATTCTTTTTTATGCATGTGCTTCATCGTAATGTGTGCACTGTAATGCATGTGTAATTCATCAGTAAATTCTAGTGTTGTTACGGTAACCGAAACCGCCGCCGAAACTTAGGTTTTTTCCAAGGCCGTTCGTCACCGAAACCTAGGTTTTTTTCCCACCGGAATTCACGGTTTTCAGGCCTACATTACTGGTTTGTTCATAGCATAGAAGTTTACAACGCGTTAATTATGAGAACCGAACCAAAAACCGAGGTTTTTCTTGCAAAACCGACCGACGGCAAAATTTTTGAAACCGTAACAACACTAGTAAATTTATGTATCTTGATGTTTGTAACTTGTGAAGATGGCGATTTCGGAGAACTATTCGACCATGTCGACTACGACGTTCAAAGCGCTCCGCCGTCAGCTGCCGATCACGAAGATGAAGATCGACTGGAGCAAGATAATCGCGTACAAAATTGGCATGGAACTGAGTTCGAAGGCCGAAGCTGACTGAGGCAGTCTGGGACTCACGGGTGGCTGCTAACATCTTCCTCTTTCCGAAAGTCTGACTGTCCAGATTTTCGACGGGACCAGTTCCATTCTTGTAGTGCTGAGCTGACCTGGGTGAATGTAGCAGAAGGCTGATGTTAGCGTCATTGCTGTGAGAAATACGTACTGCTGGAATGTGCGGCCGTTGAGCGCACAATTACTAACGTGATATTTTCATCTACGTTAGTGCAATTTGTTTATAAATTTAGTATAAAATGTAACGCAAGCGATGCATATTTGTGTTGTTGGAAGTAATTAGCTAACTCGAAGTTTTTGTGTGGTTTGTTCAGCAGTTGTATGCGTGTGGTTGAACATTGACATACTGCAAAGAAACTGTGTGACATATTTTTGCTGTTCTTCAGATACATTTCCACTTTGTGAAGGGTCTATTACATGGTTTGATGATCGGTCCAGCCGGCTGATTCAGTGGGAGATGCTGCCTTCAAACAGTACGCAGATGGTCAAGCATGGATGTGGCGTGCACATTTGATGTAGATAAGTTAAACGTCAGCACGGACGTTGACATTCATTTTTGGGCAGTGTGATTTAAATTGTGGATATTTTTTCAGTTTCAGTTAAGTTATCAGTCTAAATTTTCAGTTTCTTGTTTTTAATTTTTTCCCATTCACAGATTTAAATTCTGTCTGGATTGAATCTGTTTCCGTTACCATCAACTTAAATCACACTTTAGCTACGTGCTGCGTAATAGCCGATATAATGCAAAGAACTCCACAACACGAGCAGTTTGGCCAAAAACTGACAATTTTATTATATATGCCTGTATGTGTAGCCGTGCATTTATATACATCGTGTACACGGCATCGTTGTACAATGTCGGTGACGGTTATACAATGCAAAATGGAATAATATTTATTCAGTTTCAGTCGTTAATTGTTAAGTTTCCATTTTGTTCTCGTTTTTTCCCAATTTTTTCAGTTACCGTTATCGTTAACAGAATTAAATTTTATTTCTTAACGGAATGAATACATTTTTGTTACCGTTAACTTAAATCCCACTGTCTTTGGGACATGAAATTTGCATGGCTTCACGGTGGCCTAATAGGAAAAAATCGAACAACGAGGTGCAATAATGGGATTGTTGAACAAAAAACATTCGGCAGTTCAGTACGTGACCTTGACCTTTAGCTGCTATGTTGCACTAGATAGGACATTGTCATATGAGGACCATCACGTGACTGTATTTCAAACAATAAACAGTCATAGTTTAGTTAGTGACATGACAGAAGTGTGGTGTTCAGCAGTTGGTCCGTGTAAACGTGAAGTTTAGCTGCTGGTTGAACAGTTAGACTGACAGTGGGTCATGTGAACATTTTGACGACTGTTTGATCCAGTACAGTGTAGTCAAATCAACTGTCGAACCATGTAAAAGGCCCTTTAAATACACAGTTGCACCTTCCGTAATCATAGATAGTCTATTGCAAATGGTTTGACACAGGCCTACAGGTATGTTTACATGCATTCCCATACTTATCATCTAGGAATTGTGATGCATAAGTTCTGTTGTAAAAGCTGCAGACGTTTATATGTAGTTTGTTACTTTTGTGGAAGATAATGCTGTGTTCTGTCTCGCATTCAGTTTGTACACCAGTCGTCCAGTATGGTGACGATGCCTTCAAGACTTCAAACTCTTCATGTTGTCTGTTGCTCTTGTCATCATGTGCATTAGTGATCACTGCATGATTTCTGTACAGTGGAACTGCCAGCTTGATTTATAGAAAACTCACAATATTGTAATGATAATAACTGATTGCATATTTATGAACACTGTGTTAATTAAGTCTGCAGCACTGCTTTTTCTGTTTGTCACATTTTGCTTGCGGTTTTCCACTGTTTTTAGCATTCTGTCGCCCCTACGGGCTCCGAGGCAGTAATGTGCCGTGATTTGTGTGTTGATTTTGGCGCTATATAAATTATTTATTTGTATGTTTACTTAACTTCCCTACTTCCTTCTTTACTGTCTTCTTTCCGTATGCTTTCTTGTTTACTTATTTTCTGCCTCACTTGTTTACTTCTTATCTATCTACTCCTTCCAGAATAGACCCAATCCTTTTGCAGGCCAGAGGTCATAGGAGGCAGCCAAACCTGGCTTTTGTTTTTTTTTGGGGGGGGGGTAATTTTATGTTGTAGTATATTTTGTTACGGATGCATGTTTGCTTTTGTTGTGTTTGTTTCAGTTTTTCAGTACTAGGCCAAGAGATTGGTTGCGAAAAGCATCTCCGGAATGACCTATTTTGTGTTGGGTGGGGTGTAAAACCTTAATCAATCAATGAGCATCTGTCACTTAGCTGATGCGTCTGTGAAAGCACTTTGAAGGTTAAACGTTGAGCCTTCAAGTTGCGTGTAGTTGCTGTGTACATTGCTTTTAAGTTCTAACAGTACTGGTTATAATACTAATTTTGTTCTAATTCGGTTTCACTTGATGTATTTCTCTGTTAGCTTGTGTTATCATAAACACACATACCCTGGTTGTTTGCTGGTTGTTTTCCAGTTATCCACATCCCCTTCGTCCGGTGACATGATTGGTGCCAAACATTTGTGTGACCAGCTGTCCATCATCTTGCCATCCATCGGATCATTCACGCACATTATTCTTTCCTCATCCACGAAGACTCCATCTTCAAGGGACGTTGCTTGCTCAAAATCACATTTTGCATCATCAACAGTTTTTAAGGGGCGGTTCTAGGAATTTTCATTTGGATAGGCCAGTCAAAGGCCAAGCAAATTTTGGGTAGGCCACCAGAAGTGCGGTATGTGGGGATCATGGGGATGACTCGCGCCGTTTGGGTAGGCCAGGAAAGAGTTTCGGTAGGCCACTGCCTACCCGGCCTAATAGCTAGAACCGCCTCTGCAGTTTTTGCAGTTATGTTGTTGACTACAGCGGGACGTATGCTCTACTTGACTGTTGTAGGTGGAAAACCTTTCGGGACAGGAGTTATTCGGATAATCGTCCTCCACCGTCTTGAACTAATTGTTGCTGTTAACGGAACTGCAAAGTAATTAGCTAATTCTTTCTGAATTTTGTGAGAAATGTCATCTGGTCCAGAGCAGATGTATTTAGTTTAACTTGTCTTTGCTGAAATGGTCGAACTTAATTTGAAACACATTATATCATGGTAACGAAGGCAGTTGTCTAAATGCAGTGCTGGAATGTGTTTAATGGCTCCTATCAGTGTGTATTTAATTGTGCTAGCCGGATGCGTAGGATTGCTATTAACAGGTTTTGATTGACATGTTATGTTTAAAAAATCAGAATCACGTGGCTGACGACGAAACCTGCAAATGCTTTTCATATTTTCCATTACTATTTGAGCTTTTACGTACCCAAGGTGTTAACTATAGCCGATTCCGTAGGCTTCATTACAATGCCAGCCTTGCAGATCTCCTCAAGTTCAAAATGTAATTTGAAGGAACTGCTTTACACAATATCCAGGTGCGCCATAATACAAGTCGTCGAAATGCGCGGTCAAAGAAAGAGTACACTTCAGATCCGTTCTTAAACCATACATCATGTTATTTATGTACCGGGTGGGCCAAAAAAGTGATACCTCTCGTACAATGTAATACATGTACGAGAGGTATCACTTTTTTGGCCCACCCTGTAGATCAAACAGCGGACTGTTCCGAGCGGCTGGACCAGAGAAGCAGAAACCATGCTCTTCAAATTTGATTATTCAGGAGCGATGTCGGCTGTGTCAGTCGACCTTACGCCGGTATTTAGCCTGCCGTAAACCTAAGCTTCGAGGACAGATAACAACAAATGTAACAGTTCGTCAGACGTCAAACGACTGTGCACAAAAGGTCTTCAGACTCTGTTTGAACGTGGCAACGGACGATGCGGTGATGACGTCGGCGGGAGGCAGATTGTTCCACACTCGAGGTGCGGCAGCACCGAACGCACGATCACTGATTGTACGGAGTCGTGTGCGACGCACAACCAGCTCGTGAGTTGTCGCCGATCATAGTCGTCATCAGCGCACTGCAAGTCTCGCGAGGTATCCAGGTGCAGTCTGGTTACGGCAGCGGAACGAACACAAGAACGGCCAAACGGAACTGGATGCGTTCAGGAACGCGCAGCCAGCGCAGGAGCGGCGAATTGCACTGTCAAATTACCTCAACCGGTATCTGCCACCAGCCGCAGAAACTGTAGAGATACAGTCGGTGAAATAAGTTATTGCGGGGTAGTATATAGTAGTAGAACGTACTGATTAACGTGGCATAAGCTAAGTAGCTTCTAGGACACGGGGTCTGTACAGTGTGAATGAGATGCCTAAGTAGATGGAGAAATCCGAGATTGTGCTTGGTTCTCTGCTTCACTGGTAGCCAGTGTATAGCAGCTTCAGTGGTTTCGTGTGAAGTATCTAACGACGCTGTTGAAACGTTCTCGTCAATAGCAACATTAACAGGTCGTTTATAGAAAGACTGCGGGCCGGTTTTTCCACCGCAAATTAATCTCCCATTAACGATAGCGAAAGCGAGCGAGTATGTTTTTACCGGCGTTGGTTTGTGTGTCACAGACTATAAACCATGTTTGCGGTCATTTTCCGTGTGAATCTCGGTTAACCAGTAGCCCCCTTCATTCGGGACAAGTTATCACGGGTTTTTATAGGCCGCGTGGGCTCCATCCTGTTAAATGTTAAAGCAGTAAAGAAAAACAATGTGTTCGTTTGTATAATTCCACGACTACGCTGTTTAATTTGCGTCGACTTATCGCACTGGGTGCTCTTCTTTTCCCCTCCCCTCCCTCCGTTTTCCCTATATCCTCTTCATAACCTACTCTAATTCCCCCTTTCTAACGCTGAAGACGCCCATCACCCACCCATTCCTACTTCCTGAAGACGTTTCCTTTCTGTTTTCACCGCTATTCGCACTCACACATTGAGAGACGTACTATGAGTTGACGGGACGGTCATAGGGGGTTCAACCCCCCGTTCTACAGTTGATAACCACTCTGCTCATGTAATTTCTGCCCTTAACCCTCTTTGCTGCCATCTGTGCGACTTCACCAGTAAATAACGTAGCAGAATAAGCCGACTGGAGACTTAAAATACAGGAACACTGTTTTGAGCTTACAGCGTTCCCCAGACTACCTTGCTGGTGGGGAAGGGGCTAGCTGCCTCCTCCCCAAGAACCCACCCTCACTATCGACCCTTCGGGCCTCAATCTGCGACCCTTGGGCCTCAGGCAGCAGAACTCTTGACCCCCTTGCTCTGGCTCATTGTACTTGTACTATAAATGTCTGGTCTGAGTTGGAAACGACGAACGTACTGCATCTAAGACAAAATTTCGTTTGAAGTTCAAAGGCCTACAATATGCGGATTCGTCGGAGCATTGCCGACGTGTGAAAACTGCACACGGTATTCGATACCGCTGATTGTATTCGGCGCACTCGGCAGAGAATCGACTCCGACGATAATCTGGATGCTACAGCGAAGCATGCAGCGACTCCATCAGCCGTCGTCGGCCCCGGCCGCCGGGCGCCAATTTTAGCAGAGCGCCTTGAAACTCTACCCGCAGCCCGCCCGCAGTCTCGCGCAGCCGCTGAAGCAAACTCAGAGTGCGCCGTCTGCTGGAGGGACGGAGTGCGTGGCCTGCGGGAAGGTGTACGCTGAGTCTGAGACAGAATGAAGGAAGGGGTCCGCCCCTCCCCCACCCCCGCACGATGTCGGCCTATCCCGTCTGATAGCAGAGCCAACCGACCGAGCATGGAGGCCGGCCGGCCAGCGCATCATTAACGGCGGTCTGCCCTGGCGGCGGGCGAGTCAGCGAGTGTACATGCAAGTGCGAGACCGTACCGGAGGCGTGCGTGCGTCCAACGGGTTCGTGGCGACCGCCAAGACGTTGCCGGGAAGAGTTTCTGCCGGAGAGGAGCGGGTCGTTCGCGACGATTTTATCCGGATTACAGACGACTGGGTTTAACTTACATCGCCGTAGTCGACAGTGGCGACGCCAGTGAGGTAAACAATAACGATTTGTCGTTGCGATTAATAACATTCTCTGCCCGGCTTCTGTTGCCTACGCGTCCGTTGTGTCCAGTAGAAACCTATTATCATTCATATTCCTTCCGGAAAGAGTTTGATAGTGGTAGAAACATTGCCGACGACCTGCAGATGTTCGTAAGGCTGAAGAAAGAAACACATATAATAACAAGAGGTCGAAGAATTTTGACAAGAGGCGGCGTCCCATGCCGTGTCGTTATTGAAGATTGAATGATCCCTTTTGCTGGTGAACAGCACAGCAGAGACTGTCTGTGCTTTTGACTGGGCGGGACAACCCAAAAATTGTCGTTTCCTTTGGGGATCTGCAGTTCTGCACTCTATCTAATAGTTCCTTGGACCCACCCAAGTCAGACCGCCATGCCGCCGCCCCCAACGGCATCTCGATCAATTCAGCCGTTTTCACAGGGCTCACGAACGTGACCAACATATATAGACCGACCATGCTAGCCCGCAACGTATGCGATGCGGCCTAATAATAATGTGGTCAAAGAATTTTGACAAAAGGCCGCATCGCAGGGCGCGGATTTTTTTACACGGGGACAATGTAATGTGACATCGACCAGTCGGGGGCATTGCAGTCGGCTGCAGCAGTCGCGCTGTCGAATGCCTATGCCTTCATTGTCGATTTAATTATCCCTTTTGCTGCATACATCTATGCAGAGACTCCCAATTATGCTTTTCTATGGGCTGCCCAACCCCCGAAATTGCCACTCCTCGAGGGGATCTTGATCTTCATCTGATATGTAGTTCCTTGGGCCCACATGAGTCAGGCTCCAAACAACATCTCGATCAGTTCATCCATTTTTGCTCAGCACACTCGTGTCACCAACCCACGGAGAGTGTCAGAGACACAGACCATGCTACGTGCACTGCGACATATGTAGCAATAGGCCGCATCTCTTCAGAGCATATGATGTGGGCCATTTATGATATTAATAACATAGTATGCATTTCTATAGCGCCATAACAAACGTCGTAACTTCAGATGCGGTGGCAGCAATGTCTGATATATTGGACCAAATCGAAAAGGTGAGGGGAAGAGAGGGGAGGGGAAAGGGGGGACTTGCTCCAAGGTCTTAGGCATAGATTGAGAATACGAATTTCACGAAT
>Ga0209780_1004026_pt1 | contig 11213 bp, 7 predicted proteins | sample WorMetexBAHAMAS2_FD_187384 | JGI IMG/M metagenome (GOLD analysis project Ga0209780, IMG submission 187384) | Marine gutless worms symbiont microbial communities from Max Planck institute for Marine Microbiology, Germany - Inanidrilus exumae... | ecosystem: Host-associated > Annelida > Digestive...
ACAAAAACAACTAAAATTTACTGTGTTTTACGCACAAAATTTCTTATAGTATCATAAATATGATGATAATTACAGTAAGTTCATGTCAATTGTACAGATTTATGGATGCCTAAATGCAAAAAACGCAACGATAAACGCTGGTTTCACTGCCATACCGGTTTGCTTACAGGGTCGACTGGACCGGAAGTTGACCGTAACTAAGGATCTGTCTAAAAATCGAATGGACTTTCCTGGTCTATAAGCGCACGAAAAAAACAATTTCGGCGATCGCTGCCGTCGACGTTTTGCTGAGTCACCACGCAAAAGTAACAAACCGATGTGGGCGTGGCACGCTGTGCGACGCTGCGTCAGTAAATAAGTAAACAGTTGTGTCACCTGCTGAGTACGCCGATGAGACATTCGGCGCATGCCGTCCAGTTTCCTCAACATTAGGCTGCATTAGGTCGCATCTCATGCTATGCATAGCGATGCGGCGTAAAATCAATAACAGTAAGCTTATTCTTCACTACAGTTCACAGGAAGGGATAAAAGGCTGAGTTGGCCTGTTATATGATTAGGGTTAGATTAGGATAAAGGTAATGGTCAGGGACACTCAGGGTTACGATACGTAAAAAATTAGCCCCGTACGGGACTGAGGGTCGACTCTTCACAACTGACGTTTGTGCCAAGTTCAAAGTCACGTGACACAAAAACTAGGATAAATATCAAAAATCCGGCCCAACAAAATTTAGATATTGTGCCCTAGTTTAAGAATCCGTGGTCAGTTGCCAGCTCCCATTGTAAATGGCGGAGGAGGTAGCTTCTGAAAATGGCCGGATTTGCAACTTTGAATGGCTCGTGTCCTTGACCTTGACCTTGGATCGGGTCATACTGCATACCGTCGTACATCACTCATCGACCTCTACCTACATGCCAAATTTCATGGAAATCGAAGAAACATTTTTGCGGAAGGAAGGGCATTTGATACCGGCTTTATTAGGTCGACTCTGTCGAAGAGTCGAGCTAACAAACAGCAAAAATTCATGTAAACCTCATAAAACATTGGATACACCAATCGTCTGACCTTAATTCTAATCCTAGAGCCCTGCTGCAAAACAGAAGATCGACTTCGACGCTCCAGCGTCGCGTCGAAGTGGATGCCATCGCCACCTGGACGGCCTGCTGTGACCTTGACCTCTGACATCCAGTATCTAATCAGGTCATCTGTATGGGCTATTTCACCAACACTGCTCGAGCCGTTCATGAGATACTGTGGTAACAAGATCAGTCCGGATGAACGAACGAACGCGGCGGGCGTACAGCCCAAAAACACGCCTTTGTCAGCCCTCTCGGGTTGCGAAGGCATAAAGTCAAATGGAACCGCCCTTACAACAGTCCTGCACTACCGTGCAGACTGTGATACACGAAAAAGACAGTGACAAGTCGAGCTGCTACCAGTTAGTGTATAGTCCATATAAAACAGTGACGAAATGCCGAGGCCAGTTCACCAGAACCAGATTACACAAATTTCAGCGGTTAACTCGTGCGAACGTCTGTAGCAATCGCAGACGCCGAGCTGAATGCGGCGACTAGGGGTTATTGATCGGTTACCGGGCCATAACCTCACTCACGCGCTCGCTATATATAGTTTGTCCAAATAGGAACGCCGCCAGGTACGGCCACCGCTGGACAAATTTAATGACCTTACTGCGGAGCTCTAGCTGCAACTCCGTCGATCTTTTGAACGATCAGAGTCTACGAGCCGCCTAAAAGTACAATCAATCCAGGTACGTGGATGTTACACGTTCCTAGACGTCCAGGGTGGCGCTATCGGACAACGACAAACAGCGCACCTGCCAGTGATCGCTCGGCCAACACAAACACGATGTGTACACGTAGTCGGAAGACATCAAGTTACAGGCGCGGCATGTATCAACCACAGCTGCATCCGACGCGGCTAATACTAACAGCACAGCTCACTTTTCTCGCTCAAATCATGACTAATTTCATGATAAAAAGGTAATAACTTTCCATGCTCGTTACCGAGCGTTATGCACGGAGCTGATCCCGGTGTATACAGGCAGTCAGCCCGCAGGTGACTATAGTATTGGTATTGTAGGGTTTAACGTACAATACCAATACTATAGTCACCTGCGGGCTGACTGCCTGTATAAGTCATCCAACCGGCGGAAGGCTGCCATTACTTTCCGCCAGGCCTGCGGTTACCTTCCCAGCCGCATAGCATCACCGCCCGGTACCAAGTTATATTGCTTGGTGACAGAGGCACATAGGTGTGAACAACTTGCCCAAGGTTGTTACGCAGCTTTTGCCCGGAGTAGGATTTGAACCCACGACCTGTTGATCGCAAGTCCAACGCTCTACCCGTTGCGCCACCTGATTTTATGATAGTAACGACTAAAACAACTGTCCAAAGTAACCTGGCAAGAGGCCGCATCGCTGTCTTGTCACCACTCGCCGGCGGCGGCGAATGCATTCGTCCACCGAGTACGCTAGGCAAGCACATCGCTTTGGGTAGGCGTTATAACGGGCTTGCACGTCCCCCAAAAAGTTTCCCTTAAGTTTCTGTGGTTATTGGACCCCATCGTATCGTATACATGGTTCCTTGAACCCAGCCACACCAACGGCATCTCGATCTGTTCAGGCGTTCTTGCACAGCTCACCCGAGTGCTCAACGCACAGACATACAGATCACACTGCGTACGACATCTGTAGCAATAGGCCGCATCTACGCACTGTGTGCAGGCGATGCGAACTAAAAATGCAGTGGCATATTTTCCAACAATTAACATTAATGCTTAATAAAATACACCAGCAATCAACAAGAACTAGTTTAGCCTGTTATTGCTTCATTAAATGACAAGCCATCTGTTAAAAAATTGAACAACTGAAAAACATCATATCACAGTTTCACGGTAACACTGCACGGCGGGCCAGTAGTGTTACGTCTTGTTAAGACGACACCTTGTTTTACCCGTCGTTTTGCCTAAGCTGTTAAGTACTAACGGTATCTGTGCCATTACATGTATGCAGTCAAATACTGTTCGATATATGAAGAAGGACATCCCTATTTGAGTTATTGTTAACGGGTGGGTCATATACCACACATAAAGGGTCGTGGGTCACTATTTGAGCTGGTCACTGGGTCACCAGTCACCGCTAATGACCACTGCTTTTTGTACCGTGTCCTAGAAGCTACTTTACCTAGCTTACGCCACGTTAATCAGTACGTTCTACTACTACTACTACTACTAACATCACTACTACTGCTACTCTGCGGACTACGGACTGTCGCTCAGGCATGCAACTGGAAAATCACAGCGTTTGTGGAAACGATATAAAACAATACGCTTTCAAATGGTCAAAACAGGGCACTGAAGACAAAATCCCGACCGTTCTCCAGGCGACGATTTCTGGATAAATGTCGTCTAACATCTGCCGACAGTATTACCGGCTAACGGTTCTTCGTCCAAACGCTAACGAGATAATGGTCCGGTCCGCCGCTGCTATGGCTAATGTTGCTTTTAACGTCTTTCCGTACAGCTCGTCCACCAAACGGATTACAAAAAAAAAATCAACGCGGCGGTCCAGCGTGGAAAGTAGAGGGGACAACTACAAGACGTATTTTTTACAGTCACGATGGCAGAGACACGATTAAATTCAGCCCGTTGGTACAATCAACATCACATGGGCTCATCCGTTGATCAATATACGATGTACCGAGACGTCTCAATCTTCATCTTCCACATCAAAACGGCGCCACAAGTTACGCGTGGAGTAGAAAACGACGTACACAGCGCGACTTACAATCCTTAAGTTACTAGAAAGCCCAACGTGTAGCCCGCCCGGCGTGCGCAAATTCCACTGTGCATTTCTTACTTAGTTGCAGACAGGCTATGCTAGTGCCACCTAGCGAATGACCTTTAAACCAGTGCAGTGCGTATTTTTGCCTGTGTGCAGCCATACACTCCCTGCAAAGACACCAAAAGATCTTGAAGGTTATTGGACCGAAGTATGCAAAATTATTGTCAGACGTCGAGGAATTATCGTCAATGTTAAGGCAACAACTGGCGTTGCGATACTCCCGTTGGATGTTGAATGCCAGCGCACAGTATGAAGACGGGGTGTCAATATTTCGCCGACACTCGTCAGTCGTCACAAATCGGTTACCACAGCAACGTAACTTGAGCGATCCGTTGCAATTTCAATACAACATTATAAAGCCCACAACATGCTCTGTATTTGCTGAAGGTTTGGTAGACTTCAGTCCATGAAAACAACGCAAAAGTTAGTATTTTACCTAAGTGCACCCACCCATTCCCTGCATGTTAGCCACAAGATCTCAAAAGTTACTGGACCAAAGTTAACAAACTTTTTATCAGACGTAGAAGCATCATCGTCGATGTTAACGCAACAATTGGCGTTGCGATATTCCCATCGACTGTTGAATGCCAGCGCACAGTATGAAGACAGGGTGTGTCAATTTTCCCCACACGTGCGACAGATCGGTTACCATAGCAACGTCCCTTGAGCGAGCCGTCGTAATTTCAAAATATTATTTTAAAGACATAACCTGGTTTGTACCTGCTGATCATTTGGTGAACATCAGTCCAGAAACTCCGTGAAAACAACGCAAAACTGCGTATTTTTTACGGCGCGACGCTATGCTAGCGCGGTTTATGCTATCGTCCTGTGTCTGTCCGTCTGTTACAAGCAGGCACTGTACCAAAACGGATAAACGTAACACGCAAATAACGCCACACGATAGCGCAGGGACTCCAGTATTCTGACGAAATTCCAACGGGGTCAAAGTACAGTTCAGAGTTTCATACAACGCTCCAGAGAGAAATAACCTTGTTTTTAATATCATAATTTCCTTATAAATGTGTAGGAAACGCCAGGGATAGCTTTCGTGCTGAAAACAAGCTCGGCTCTTTTGATACAATAGGAGTGTTTGACGGACATATGGACGGCCACCAGGCCATAACAAAGTGGTGCTATGCATACGCGTTGCACATGCGTCGCGCGGCAAAAAAACTGAATGCATGCATGCGTGCGATAATGAACCAGCGACCACGTGTCTACGTCTCTAGGCTTAGTAGCAATGGCCAATTTCATCCAGATACATCAAGGTAGTCCGGAGAAACTGTCGTCTGCCGGCCTGCCACTATACCAAGAGCACAAATCAAAAATACATGTAGCTAGCTGGAACGCTGTAACGGCTCTCGAAAGCTTTACTGCGGCCCGCGAAGGGCCGCGCAGGAAGACATAAATCGCAATTAGCGAGCCATTTTACGTGCGCCGTCCGCCAGTCTGATGAGCACGATCCGCACATGGACCGGTGCTTCAAAACACTCTTCATGGCGACCGGCATTCGACATAATAGAGAACTGCAGTGAGAAATATGCGCAGCTGACGGCTGCTGTTTTTCAGTGGTCACCAGCTGCGGCAGTAAAGTCTAGTACACCGAAAGTACAAAGGACGACATCAACTTTACGCTGAGACCTACTACGGTTTGCTTTCACGACGGCACTGAACTGCCTAGTGCCTTCCAAGTAAGTGCCCAGCAAAGCCGCCACCGAATTACCAACGCTGACGGCAGTCGATGGAGTAGGGTACGGTTTTTACCTCCGTTTTTCTGTGTTTCTGTTTTTCCGCATGACATTTCAAAAACCGATGCAGTTAGCATATCCAAACTTAACACAAATGTTCCACGATGAGCCCTGGAAACCAATTTATTTGGGGGTCAGAAGGTCAAAGATCAAGGTCGCGAGTCACAAAAACATTGCCAGCGTCGGTCTTTGCACTCTTGTGAGTGCTGGCTTCTTCTGATTTAAGTTTGCAACGAACACAAACAGAAACGTTCAACAGATCACACAACTAAACAACCAAGGACAGTTCTGACAAGATCGTGAACGGGTAACGTAGTGGCAACTTTCCGATAAACACCACCGAAAAATCACAATGAGTTTTTATCATTATATCATGTTTAGTCACGCCGACGTCAGTCGCGGTGTACGGCATTCAGCGGCGTTTGTCTGTCTGATGTTTCTCCGCACAATATCTCAAAAAACTGATGCAGCAAGGATCACCAAACTTGACAGACAAAATGTTCCACCATGAGTCCTAAAAACCCATTAATTTAGGAGTCAAAAGGTCAAAGGTCAAGGTCACGAGACACAAAAATAGTGCCGGCGTGTTGGATTCGTCTAGTATTATGAATTACTGTCTCCGACTCTTTTGGTGGTGGAATATACTGTTTTCATCAGCATTTGTTGATTAGCAGGAAAGTTCATAAAGTTAGGCTCGGTTTTCATGATATTTAGGGGAGACGCAGATTACAGACCACAGAAGCAATGATTTAATTCTGGAAACAAACAAACAATTTATACAGTACCGAAATCAACACGTGAATCACGGCGGTTTACCGCCAGAGCCCGTACGGGCATAATCGAAAAACGAAAAAACGTTCAGACAATAAAAAACGTAAAAACGCGATTTTCCTCCAACGGTCAAAATGTTTGGAACAACTAGGCCTATGGTGAAACAGCTATGACACAAAGCGTGACCATCAGAGCCAATCACACAGATGCGTGCTTATATTCCACGCACCTGCACCCACAGTCAATCACATTAGCAATACCAACAGCACTGAATAGGGCGGGTAAGTAAACAGGGATTATTTATCCCAGATCTACTTTCCCTGAGTAAACCGCTAACTTCCGGTGCAATATAAAACATTACGCACAACATGGTTGTCTGTTTAGCTCCCGAGGCCAAAATTGTGGCCTCTGCCGAAGACAAAACGTCGAGGACATGGACAAGGACAAGGACATTTGTGAGGCCGAGGACAAGGTATTTTAACCTCGACCTCGGCCACGTTAACACGGCGGTGCCAAATGGAAAATAAGCAGAGTTCAGTAGTTATTCTTTAGCTTTGCTCTATCTCGCATTGAACCGGAAGTGTGCGAACCATTGATAAAAGTTTGAATAACTTGCACACACTGTTCTGATGGCAACGAAGCAAAACAGCCTGTGACAACGAGATAAAGAGACAGTGTGCGTGCCCACCCACCGGCACAGTGTAAGCTGTCAGCCATACGATATCAGACCCACGGGAATACAACGAGCATACGAGAACGCTACCATTAACACCTAAATCCTTCCTTACAGAGAACTCTTGGCGGCAATGTGTGTACAGTACTTTCACCACGGTCTCAGCTCACTCCACACAAGACTAATACAGCAAAACTGGCAAAATGTCAACACTCGCTATATTCACTATGACCCTGCCACCAAAGGCAGTACGCCAAGCTGGTGTCCATCAATGCCCCTAACTCAACAGGAGGCTCAGCTATCGCCGATAAAAAAGTAAAAAGTAAACAGTGTATAGCAGTTAGCATCAACCTAGCTCTTCACCGCTACGGGAAACTCACATGCCATATGGGATCACACAGTGTTACCTGCCACCGGCAGTGGTCAGAATCCCGCCTTTACCTCCAGCCAAAGCAGGTACACGATTTAGCGACCCCGCAGGGATGCAAGGCTGAGTTGACCTATGTTACGTGAAAGCCACCGGCCGGGAATTGAACCCGCGACCTGTAAATCGCAAGTCCAACGCCCTACCGCTAAGCCACCACGCAACACGATAGACCCGCGCGACGTTCTATATCAGTGGAAATGTTGTCGTATATGTTGTACGAATAACGCAAACAGATCGCGTGTTAGCAAGAGAAGCACCTTCAGCTACTGCTACATTTATTCGCCTACCTGCATAGTTTTTTATACGCATAGTCGCAGTAAGCTCAACTATCCCACAGCGAGCATGCAATGCTGTGGTTGTCATCAACACATTTATGTATAACAAACTTTGTTGACGTCACAACTGCTGAAACTTTATATACATTCTGTCACCGGCTGAAGACGCACTTGTTTCAGCGCTATTCTTGACATTTATTTGCTAGTCTAAAGTTAATGTTACCTGCTCTTATAGTGGTCCCCGCAGTGGTTATTGCCACTTAGGCCACTTAAATAGTTTATTTACATTTACATTTATTGGACCGTAACTGTGATCATCAGAGTTGTTGACGACACCGCGTATTGTTCCACCAGCGCACCGTCGTGGACGCGGACCATCGTGGCGGATGGACACAAAATTTCGGCGGTTAGTCGTCTGAGCCGGAAACTTGTCGATCGGTCGAAAAACGCAATTTTTACCCACCCCACTTGCATTTGGCGCCGCCGTTGGGGGTGATACCATCGGAATTTGTAGCCGACCTTTTGCACTATAAACTAGAGACCCTTGGCTATCGTTCAGAGTTGTTTTCGATATCCTACGTTTAGCCGTTTTGGTACAACTCCGACTTGTGACGGACGGACGGAGGAAGGAAGGACGGACGACATGCTGATGACAGCCAATACCGCGCTGGCGTGGCGTAGAGCGGGTGAAAACGATGCGTTTTACATCTACGGATAGTACACAACAATAATAGGAAACAAACACGCTACAAGTCGAACCCACCGGTCAGCAACTTACAACGTCAGTATATCGAAAACTGGTCGTGGTCGTCGGTACCGCCTACTCACCAGAAAAGACCAAAATGGTCATCGGGAGGGGCATATCGTTTCGCCGCCATCGGGGTGATACCAATTACCGCTCACGCGGGCCATATAACCGATTAGATACTAACCACGACCGCTATCACTCATCTTGACCGGTATAGCAAGGCGGAGATGAGGCGCAAACCGGAGTAGGCGTTGTTGCCGGATATGGTCAGGTCTCGGCCCGCGTAGGCAGTAATCGCTGTACCGCCGGCTGACAAGCCAGACCAATATTATCTCACGCATGCTTCTGCTCACTAGTCAATATTAGAACTACCCACTCAAAAATATCGCTGCCTGTTTGAGCGCCATAACACACCACCGTGCTTTGACGCTAATGATAGCCGGTAAAACACACACTCCAATAATCATTATGCACGCCGACGGCAGTCGCCGGGCTAGAGTTTGTCAGTGTGTCGGTTTTTCCCGTAACCGAGATGATGACTACATGGCACAACTGAATCACGAATAATATGACGTTTAACCGCTTATAATTTGAAATGCATCTTTTAAGTCAGAAAATCTTGGAAAGGACGGAATGACGTAGTGACGTACGGTGAATAGTTTGTACGGAATAAAATGGTTGGAACAAAGAGCTGTAACAATACGGCGCTCAGCACAGCTTTGCTATACTGCTACGCAATAAAATAGTAGTTACTGTGCGACTAATGCTACTGGATACACCACAGGAAACCTAACTGGCATAACACAAACACAGCTGCGTGATGGTCCGACTACAAATGCAGAGTATCTGCGAGGCCACTGACGGCGACGGCTGGTAATCGACGAAACGCAATTAATGGCACACTATAATAATCGTCGCTCGGCAACTGACGCCACTTGTCACGTTCCACACTACGTCGCCGACGCCCCTGCGTTGCTATGACAACCGCATCAGCAACAGCGATGCGCGCTGCCAGCTTATCGATCGACTGACTTCTGCGCGACGGCGGTTTTTCGCCGCGACGGACGGCTTCCTTCCGTTACCTACCTGCTAGTTACAAGTGGCTCCCGGACGCTTTCCATCAATGACGACGACCGAAATCCAGACCTTTGATATGGGAAAAACACGCGATGTGGCTCGACGAGAAACTGACGGCTGTCAACGCTGTGCGGTCGGCGGAGAATTAATTAATTATTGTGAGGTATATGCTAAGCTGTAGCCGCACACGCACTATCAGTTGACCACATACGCACCTGACAACACCAGTATCGTTACATACAAACACTTTCTCCAGCAAAGGGAAATCGAATACACCTTCACTGAGCGTGTTCCACTTTCAACCAGAAGACTCACAAACGTCCATTAACATCCGAACTCCACCAGAACGGATTTGTTGTAGATTGTTGTACGACAGCGGCTGTACAACGATCCACAACAATCCGTGGCGGATCCACGACAAATCGAAAGTTGTACAGTGTACAACTTGTACAACTTGTTCAGTCTGCCTAAATCTGTTAGATCAGCCGAGACTCTTTCTAGTTTTAAGCGAAAGCTGAAAACGTATCTGTTCAACATTTCATTTTAATCGGCTTTCATCACTTATTTTTTATCAACATTGTAATGCCTAGCCGTTCCGTTTTCGTTGTAGGCTGAACACTAAACTAACCATAATTGTATTGTATTGTATTGTTGCCGCATATAACGTTGTTGTACAACAATCCGTGCCAGTCGAGTTTAGCTTTCGACAAGTTGTGGTTTTGTCCGTTCCGTTGCAACCAATCACAGTTGAGTTAGTCTGTCACGTGTACAATGGCGTCATTGTTGTTGATATTGTAATTTGTACATAGTTTGGTGCTGTTTTATTTCGTACGTTTTCTTTATTTAATGGAAGAAACTGCTGAATATCTTCAGCTAACAACAAGTGCTCTCATGTGTACTCGATACTGCAATAAATTTTAATTAATCATTAAGTATCACTTTCGTTCGCCATCTTGAACAAAACAAAGTCTCTGCTGCCGCTGACAGACCGGCGCAACGTAGTGACTTCACTCAGCGCATGCTAAATATTCCGCATCGCATCATATGGTAATCAAACCATTTCTTCTACTCGGCCTGAATACAGATCTCAACGGTGGGTGTGATCAACAGTTGTCCCATGACCATCAGAAGTTTATGCAGCTCACCGGCGAACTAAGTTGACAGCGCCTGAGACGATCAGCCGTTCCAGAGATATGGCTGGTGCCCACCAAAATTTAAATGGTTCACGTGACATAACCAAGCCCTTTCAGGGATGGTTTGCTAAAGTACCGTCGACCTACCTACCAAAGTTGAAGTATCTAACTCCACTCTCTACGAAGATATGAAAGGTGATACAAAATGTCGAAAATGGGGTGGTTTGAGGTAGTTAGGGTCCCTCAACTCATTTGAAATAGCTCCAATCGATACAGAACATACGAGTTCCTATTAGTGTTCCATAGTAACTATGTGCCTATCTTACACCGTTTCTGAGATACAGCAAGATATTGGTCAAAAATCGCAAATCCGAACCTACCCCACCTCTATTTGGCGCCCCCATAGGGGGTGATCCCGTTTGAATTTCACCGAGATTTTTGGCACCAGAAAACTAGAGTCCCTGGGCTATCGTATGGCGTTGTTTGCGTGATCCTACGTT